>Ga0228702_1001291_pt1 | contig 16351 bp, 13 predicted proteins | sample McNCre217_Aug_MG_2_FD_178018 | JGI IMG/M metagenome (GOLD analysis project Ga0228702, IMG submission 178018) | Freshwater microbial communities from McNutts Creek, Athens, Georgia, United States - 20-17_Aug_MG | ecosystem: Environmental > Aquatic > Freshwater > Creek | place: USA: Georgia... | reverse complement strand
GTTGATCATCACATAGATGAACGTCTCGCCACGGAACTTCTTGCGCCGGGTGGTGCCAAGGGCTGCCAGCGTGGCAACGGCGGTTGCAATCACCGCCGCCGTCACCGCGATGATCAGCGACAGCACCGTCGCGTCCTTGACTTGGGTGTTCGCCCAAGCCTTGGCATACCAATCCAGCGAAAACCCGCCCCAAACCGCCACTGACTGGTTGGCGTTGAACGAATAGCCGACCAGCGTGAAGATCGGCAGATACAGGGCAGCGAACACGATGATGGCGGTCGCAGTGAAACCCGGCAGTTTCGCGACAGAAAAGCTGCGATCAGCCATGGCGGGAGTCTCCGTTTGCGTAGCGCACATAAATCAGCAAGGCGCCGGTCACGATGATCAGCAGCATCAGCGACAGCGCCGACCCCAAGGGCCAGTTGCGGCCCTGACCGAACTGCAATTCGATAAAGTTGCCGATCATCATCTGCTTGCCGCCGCCCAGCACGCGCGGTGTGACGTAAGCCCCCAAAGACGGCACAAACACCAGAATCGACCCGGCGATGATCCCCGGCTTGGTGATTGGCAGGATGATCCGGCGCAGCACGTTCCAACGGCTGGCATAAAGGTCATAGCCTGCTTCCAGCAGGCGCATGTCAAACCGGTCGATCGCGGCAAACAGCGGCAGCACCATCAACGGCAGGTAAACATAGGCCATGCCGATGAACACTGCCGTATCGGTGTATAGGATCTGGATCGGTTCATTGATCGCGCCAAGCTTCAGCAAAAGCGTGTTCAGCAAGCCTTCGTTGCGGATCACTTCGTTGATCGCATAGGTGCGGATCAGCAGGTTGGTCCAGAACGGAATGGTGATCAGAAACAGCCACAGCGCACGCGCCTTTGGTGGGCGGGTGGCAATGAACCACGCGGTCGGAAAGCCCACCGCAAAGGTCAGGATCGTGGTCAGCAGCGACAGTTTGATCGACCGCCAAAAGATGGTGACGTTGGCGTCAGCCAGTTGATATTGTTCAGTAAAGATGTCCTTGGTGAACAAAATTCCGCGCCAGCCTTCCAGGCTGAACGCCCATTCGATGTTGCCGTATTTGCCCGGCACCAGAAACGAATAGACCAGCACGATCAGCAAGGGGCCGACCGCAAACAGCGTCAGGATGATCAGCGCCGGCGTTGACAACAGCCAGCCGTTGCGGGCCGAGGCTTTGTCTTGTGCGGTTTCCGCAGCGCTCATCTTAATCCTCCACGATCTGGGCGGCACCGGCGGCAAAGCGCAGACCCACGCTTTGGCCTTGTGCCAGACCGGCCTCGCCGGTGGCGGGGCTTTGCAGACGTGCCACCACTTCGGTGCCGTCCTTCAGCGCAAGGTGGCAGTGGGTGTCGGTGCCGAAATACACCAGCGTCTTGACGGTTGCGGCAATCGCGCCGGCTTCGGCAGGATCCACCAGCCGCACCTGTTCGGGGCGTACCGTTACGGTGACGCTGCCGCTGCCGGTCAGGCCGGGCAGTTCAACCAGATCGCCCGTGCCAAGCCGCGCGGCCCCCGATTCTGCGGTGGCGCTGAGGAAGTTGGTTTCGCCAATGAACGACGCCACAAAGCGGTTCACCGGGCGGGTGTAGATGTCTTTCGGCGCGCCAACTTGCTGCAGCTTGCCCGCCGACATCACGCCAATGCGGTCCGACATGGTCAGGGCTTCTTCCTGATCATGGGTCACAAAAACAAATGTGATCCCGGTTTCGGTTTGCAGCCGTTTCAGTTCGATCTGCATTTCCTTGCGCAGCTTCAGGTCCAGCGCCGACAGCGGTTCGTCCAGCAACAACACCTTCGGTTTCGGCGCCAGTGCGCGCGCCAACGCCACCCGCTGTTGTTGTCCGCCCGAAAGCTGCGAGGTTTTGCGGTTCGCCATCGGCTCCAGCTTCACCAAGGCCAGCATCCGTGCCACGGTTTCGTCGACTTCTTTCTTGGGGCGGCCCTGCATCTGCAGACCAAAGCCCACATTTTGCGCCACCGACAGGTGCGGAAACAGCGCATAGCTTTGGAACACGGTGTTCACGGGCCGTTTGTTTGGCGGCAGATAGGTGATGTCGGCCCCTTCCAGCAAAATGGTGCCAGAGGTGGGCATCTCAAAGCCGGCAATCAGGCGCAGCAGCGTGGTCTTGCCGCAGCCCGAAGGCCCAAGCAGCGTAAAGAATTCGCCCTTACGGATTTCGACAGACACATCATTCAGCGCGCGGACAGTGTTGTCGCCTTGCCCGAAAGCTTTCACGACATTGCGGGCCTCGACGGCGTTAACTTGGGTCAAGGTGACTCGCTCCCTTTGGTTTTGATCATATTGGACAGCCGCAGCCTGCCTGTGCAACAGAAACTTCCATTCCCGACGCGAAAGTCGGGTCTGGTTTCGCATAGGTTGTGCAGATGCCCGTCGGATGGGCAGAAGTGCGATTAATTACAACGGCCAAGCCTATGCAAGGGTTTGGCGCGTGCTAGGCCATGGCGGGGCGGCGCTGATGCCAAGGCGCTGCGGCTTCGATTTCGGCACAAAGCGCGATCAGTTCTTCATCGGCGCCAAAGGCGGCGGCAAGGTGAACCCCGATTGGCAATCCGCTGGCCGACATGCCCAAAGGCAACGATGCGGCGGGTTGGCCGCTGGCATTGAACACCGCGCAAAATGGCGAATAGGCAAAAACACCATCCGGCCCGACACGGTAATCAATGTAATCGGCGCGGGAATGATCAAAGCGGCCAATCTTGGCGGGCGGTTCGGCCAAAGTGGCCGACAGCAAAATATCGGGGCCATCGGCAAAATACTGCGCCATCTGGCGGCCAAAGCCATGAATTTCCCCCACCGCCTCCAGATAGCGGGTCGGGGCAAGGTTGGCGGTATGGGACACAGCACTGCGGCTGACCGGTTCGACCAGATCGGCATCAAGCGCGCGGCCCTGCAACGCTTTCTTGATGCTTAATGCCGTGCCCACCGCCACAATATCGGTCCAGGCGCGCATCATCATCGCCACATCGGCGGTTGGGCGGCCCGGTTGGACATGGTGGCCCAGACTTTCCAGCAGCCGCGCTGTGGCGCGCACGGTTTCGGCCACCTCTGGCGCGATTGCCTCGCCGGTGAAGGTGGTGTCACACACTGCCACGCGCAACCGCCGCGGCGGGCGCGAAATCGCGCTGGCATGACCGTGCAACAGCGCCGGCGCCACATAGGGCGCCCCCAGATCAGCGCCTTCGCAGGCGTCCAACATGGTCGCGGTGTCACGCACCGACCGCGTCAGAAACCCGTCAATCGCCATGCCCGCCCAGCCTTCGCCAACATAAGGCCCATCGGGTAGCCGGGCGCGGGTGGGTTTGAACCCGAATAGCCCGCAGCTTGACGCCGGTATGCGCACCGACCCGCCGCCGTCAGAGCCATGCGCAAAGGCCACGATGCCCGCCGCAACCGCCGCCCCCGATCCGCCCGAAGACCCGCCGGGGGTATGGTCAAGGTTCCACGGATTGCGCGTCGGCCCGCCATAAACCGCCGCCTCTGTCGCGGCCCCAATGCCGCCTTCGGGCGAGGTGGTGCGGCCAAAGGCAACAACGCCAGTTGCCCGCATCCGCTGCCAAATCGCCGAATCGCGGCCATAGCGGGTGTTGGCCAGCAGCCGCGAGCCGTTATGCGATGGAAAATCCACCGCCTCGCAGCCCAGATCTTTCAACAAGAACGGCACGCCGCGAAACGGCCCATGTGGCAGACCCGCCGCGATGGCACTGCGCGCCACCTGTTCCTGAACCAACACCACCGCGTTCAGGGCAGGGTTGCGGGCCTGAACGGCCGCCAGCGCCGCATCCAGCAATTCACTGGGCGACACCGCCTTTGCCGCCACCAACCCCGCCAGTTCGGTTGCGTCTTTCGCGCCCAAATCGCCGATCATGCCGAATCTCCCGCTGTTTTGCGGTATGGTGGCCCGCCTGCCGCGCCTACGTCCACCACCGCCGTCAGGCGTAGTGTCGGTCTTGAACCAGCGATGACGTGGGCGGCAGATGCTGTGCCAGCGCCGCGGCCACGTTTTCAGCCGTCAGCGGTTTGGCCAGGAATCCGTCCATGCCCGCCCCTTGCAACCGCTGCCGCATCTGCGGCGAAACATCCGCCGTCATCGCTAGCACCGGCAGCGCCGGACCCGCCATCGCGCGTATTTTCGCCAGCGTTTCAAAGCCAGACAACCCCGGCATATGCAAATCCAGCAGCACCAGATCTGGCCGATGCGCGTCGATCGCCTGCAGCGCTTCTGCACCAGTCACCGCCTGATCGGTGAACGCCCCAAAAAACTGCACATAGGCGCAAGCCACCATGCGATTGGTGGCGATGTCATCCACCACCAAAATCCGCCGCCCGGACAGATCCAGCGCAGACGGCGCTACGGGTGCTACACGGCTTGTCGGCGGGGCTGCCATCGGCAAGCACAGTTGAAAATGCGCGCCATCGGCACTGGGCCGCAGCACCAGATCGCCCCCCATTTGCCGCGCGAAACCCCGGCTGATCGCCAGTCCCAGCCCCGACCCGGTTTGCTGATCGGTGCCGCGGTGAAACGGCTGAAAGATCTGATCACGCACTTGGGCCGAAATGCCGGGACCGGTATCGACCACATCCAACACCAATGCGCCCTCTGCGCCGGTGCTTGCTGTTACCGAAATCCGCCCGGCATCGGTGTATTTCAGCGCGTTCGACAGCAGGTTCGACAGGCATTGCCGCAATCGGTGCGGGTCAATCATCGCTGGTTTGTGCAAGGTCGCGCAAATATGCAGATCAAGTGCCAGCCCCGCCTGATCGGCCATTGGCCGAAACAGCTCTACCGTGGCAGCAATCACCTGCTGCGGCACCACAGGCTGTGGCCGGATTTGCAGCTTCGCGGCGCCCAGCGCGGTCATTTCCAAAATATCATCCAAAATCACCGCCAATCCGCGCGCCGAACCGACCAAAGTCTGCAGCCGCTCGATGCTGGCAGCTGATTTCGACAGCGCCAGTTCAATTTCGCCCATGCCCAGAATGGCGTTCAGGGGGGTGCGCAGTTCGTGGCTCATTTGCGCCAAAAACTGGCCCTTGGCGCGGCTGGCGGCATCGGCGGCAATGCTGCGTCGGCCAAGTTCGGCGTGCAGATGGTGGTTCGATCGCATCGCCCCCAAAGTATATATTATGCCCGACACCAGCCCCAGCGTTGAAAGCGCCAAGCCAAGGCTGTTACCCGCCTCGATCCAATAATAGGTGTTGCCGATCCCGGCGGTCAGCGCCACCGCAAACCATCCCGCCAACCCCAACGGCAGATGAATTGCCCGCACCGTCACCAGTTGAAACAGCGTCATGCAGATCAACGCCACCGCAAGCGCCTTGGCATATTCGGAGTCTTGCTGCCAGATCAGCGCACAGGGCAGGGCAAAGCTGACCTCCATCAAAAACACCGCCAGCAGCACCGCGCCATAACGCCGCGGATTGGCGCGCTGGTTCAGATCCTGCATCCAGCCCTGCGCCAGACCTTCAAACAGGTAGTCGAACCCCATCGCCGCCAGCGTCAGCCAGAACGGCAAGAACGCTGCCGTCAACCCGTAGGCAATCGCCCTGAACACCAGCCGCATCGGCTCCATCCGGCGCAGCATCTTTTGCTGATCGGCGATCTGTTGCGCCGCGTCGAAAATCGGGGGCTGCAAATTTTGTGCGGCACTCATCACATAAAAACCTTACGACAAAAAGTTGTAGCAACAGATGCCAGCACAACTTTTGCGTCAAGATTTTTGATTACGGCACAGAGGGGGAATTTTGCGGTTGGATCGTCAGCTCTTGCCGGAACTTTCCGTCAGGGGTGAAAATCATCATCCGGCTGTCGGTGGTCACCACGCCAATCCACCCTGGCCCCAGCGTGATCGCTTGCGCCACAGCCCCTTTGGGCAAGTCCAAGGTGGCGGGAAGCGCTGGCAACCGCCCATCCGGCATGCGGGTGACAAGCAGGCCGACCACGGTTATGACACCGACAATCATGGTGATCATCAACACGATCACCAAGCCTTTCAAAAAGCGAAGCGAGGGCGGCAGCCCCGGTTCTAATGGAGTGTCGGTCATGGCAAGCCCCTTTCAAGACGACGATTTGGCTGCGGACGACCGTCTGGTCATCGTGATCGGCGAGGATGCCCCGCCCCGCCTTGATAAGGCGCTTGCCGCGGCGGTGCCAGAGCAAGCCGCCCTGTCGCGCTCGCGCCTGATGAAGATGATCTGCGAAGGCGACGTGCTGAGCGGCGGCGTTGCGGTTACCGACCCGAAGACCAAAGTAAAAGAAGGCGACAGCTTCACCCTGCTGCTGGCCCCGCCTGTGGATGTTGCAACGCTGCCCGAAGACATTCCGCTGACAGTGGTGTGGGAAGACGGCGATCTGATCGTCATCGACAAACCCGCCGGCATGGTGGTGCACCCGGCGCCCGGCACACCGTCGGGCACGCTGGTCAACGCGCTGCTGGCGCATTGCGGCGATACGCTGTCGGGCATCGGCGGCGAACGCCGCCCCGGCATCGTGCACCGCATCGACAAAGACACCACCGGGCTGCTGGTTGTGGCCAAATCCGACCGCGCGCATCACGGCCTTGCCGCGCAGTTCGAAGCCCACACCGTCAACCGCCACTACCTTGCCTTGGTGCATGGTGTGCCCTCTGCCTATGACCCGCGCCTGCGCGGCCTGCGCGGCGTCAGTTTCGAAGCCGGCAATATCTTGAAAATCGCCACCCACCTTGCCCGCCACAAGACCGACCGTCAGCGCCAGACGGTGGTCTGGGATCAGGGCCGCCACGCCGTCACCCGCGCGCGGGTGGTGGAAGACTTCGCAGGCGCTGCAAGCTTGGTGGAATGCTGGCTGGAAACCGGACGTACCCACCAGATCCGCGTGCACATGGCCTATGCTGGCCACGGGCTGATCGGCGACCAAACCTATGGCGGCAAACGCAAATTGCCGCCAAAACTGTTTGGCGAGGCCACGGCTGAGCTGGGCAACAGCTTCCCCCGACAAGCCCTGCATGCGGCGTCTTTGGGCTTTGAACACCCGGTCACCGGCGAACAGCTTGAATTCCAATCCCCACTGCCTGCCGATTTCACAGGCCTGATCACCGCGCTGCGCGGTTAAAATCAAGCGCCGCGCTCTGGATTTCACATTGGTCCAAATATCCCCGCCGGAGGCTCTTGCGACGCTGATGGCAGCCTCCGGCGGGGATATTTAGGCCAATGTGAAGTCCAAAGCCTGTCTGACATTTCTGTGATAGGCTGACACAAATCTTTTGCCGCGACGGAAGCGTTATCATGTTTCGTTAAACAAGATGTGCCGTGATGGGGTTGAAGCCGTCGCAGCGCATACATAAATTCGCCTGTCCCCGGGGGCGCATCTGCACCGGGATAAAAGGGAGCGTCACTTTGAGCACCTATGCAAATCTTCCGGCCCCCAGCCCCGAACAAGGGCTGAACCGTTACATGCAAGAAATCCGCAAGTTCCCACTGTTGGAACCCGAAGAAGAATACATGCTGGCCAAGCGCTGGGTTGATCATCAGGATGCGCAGGCGGCGCATAAGATGGTCACCAGCCACCTGCGATTGGCGGCAAAAATCGCCATGGGCTATCGCGGCTATGGCCTGCCGCAGGCCGAGGTGATTTCCGAAGCCAACGTCGGTTTGATGCAGGCGGTGAAGCGATTTGACCCGGAAAAGGGCTTCCGTCTGGCGACCTATGCAATGTGGTGGATTCGCGCCTCGATCCAGGAATATATCCTGCGGTCGTGGTCGTTGGTGAAACTTGGCACCACTTCGGCGCAGAAGAAGCTGTTTTTCAACCTGCGCAAGGCTAAAGCCAAGGTCGGCGCGCTGGAGGAAGGCGATCTGCGCCCGGAAAACGTGGCCCGGATTGCCACCGATCTGAACGTGTCGGAAACCGAAGTGATCGACATGAACCGCCGTTTGTCGGGCGGCGATGCGTCTTTGAATGCAACCGTCGGGTCGGACGGCGAAGGCACCACGCAGTGGCAAGACTGGTTGGAGGATGAAGATTCCGATCAGGCCAGCGATTACGAGGCCCGCGATGAATTCCAGACCCGGCTTGCGCTGTTGCAACAGGCGATGTCGGCGCTGAATGATCGGGAAAAAGACGTGCTGATGAAGCGGCGCTTGTCGGATGAACCGGTGACGCTGGAAGATCTGTCAGCCAGCTATGGTGTCAGTCGCGAACGTATTCGCCAAATCGAAGTGCGCGCCTTTGAAAAGCTGCAGGCGCGGATGCGCGAACTTGCTTTGGGCAAGGGCATGGTGGTGCCTGCCTGATATCTTGCCACAACCACCGGGGCCCCTCGGTGGTTGCGCCAATGCTGCGCAGCAGATAGGACAGGGGCTTGGCTGCCAAGGGATCAAACCGATGACCATGCTGGAAACCTTTATCAAACCGATGCACCGCGAGGGCTATCGTTTTGTCGCGATCTTCGCCGCGATCACGCTGGTGCTGTTTTGGATCTGGGATCCGCTGGGTTGGCTGGGCGTGGGTGCAACCGTTTGGTGCTATTACTTTTTCCGCGATCCCAAGCGGTCGGTGCCGCAGGGCCGCGGCTTGATCGTGTCGCCCGCTGACGGCGTTGTTTCGCTGATCGAACGTGCGGTGCCGCCGCCGGAACTGGGGGCGGGCAATGATGCGCTGACACGCGTTTCGGTGTTCATGTCGGTGTTCAACTGCCACGTGAACCGGGCGCCGATTGCGGCGCGGGTGCTTAAAATGGCCTATCGTCCGGGCAAATTCCTGAACGCGTCGCTGGACAAAGCGTCGATCGACAATGAGCGCAATTCGCTGTTGTTGGAACTGCCCGATGGCCGCCATCTGATCGTGGTTCAGATCGCCGGGTTGGTGGCGCGCCGCATTGTGCCGTTCGTGTCCGAAGGGCAGGGGCTGCGCACGGGCGAACGCTTTGGCCTGATCCGCTTTGGGTCGCGGCTGGATGTCTACTTGCCTGACGGCGTTGAACCTTTGGTCGCGCTGGGCCAGACCATGGTGGCGGGCGAAACCGTTCTGGCAGAGCTTGACCGCGAATTGCCGCGTCGCATCGCAGCGCGGGAATAACCATGGCCCAGGATCTGCCGCCGAAAGCCACTGGCCGCCGCCCGCGCAAAAAGCTGCATATCGTGCAGTTGATCCCGAATTTCATGACCATCGGCGCGCTGTGTGCGGGGCTGACGGCGGTGCGCTTCGCGATTGAGGGCAAGTTTGGCTTGGCCGTGGCCCTGATCATTGCGGCTGCGGTGATGGATGGGTTGGATGGCCGCTTGGCGCGCTTGCTGAAAAGCGAATCCGACATGGGCGCCGAACTTGATAGCCTGTGCGATCTGGTCAACTTTGGCGTCGCGCCGGCGCTGATCACCTACCTTTGGGCCTTGCAGGGGATGCGCGCCGAAGGCTGGATCGCTTGCCTGATTTATGCCGTTGCCTGTCTGTTGCGGCTTGCGCGTTTCAACATTGGCAACCGCGCGCCTGACAATGATTCCAACAGCTTCCAAGGTGTTCCGTCGCCTGCCGGTGCGCTTTTGGTGATGCTGCCGATGTTTTTGTCCTTTGCGGTCGATACAGGGGCGCCGTTTGCAACCGGGGCTGTGGCGCTGTGGATGGCGATTGTGGGGGCTTTGATGGTCGGGCGCTTTCGCACGCCATCGTTCAAGCGTGCAACGATTTACGCCGAAAACGTCAGCTTTGTGTTGCTGGCCTTTGTCGGCCTTGCCGCGGCGCTGCTGACCTATCCGTGGACGACGCTGGTCTTGATCGACTGCGCCTATCTGGCGATGCTGGCCTATACGGTGGCGACAAAACCGACGAAACCGGTCGAAGATACAGCAGCAGACGCGTAAGCTTGATTGCGCTAACATGTCAGGCAGGGTAGCGTTGCCGCGAACCAAAAAGGGGGATGCGATGAAACCGGTGCGTTGGGGTATTCTTGGGGCTGCAAACTTTGCACGCGAGCAGATGGCGCCCGCCATTCACGCGGCAAAAGGTGCTGAACTTGCGGCGCTTGCCACGTCTAGCCCCGAAAAGGCGGCGGGATTTCAGGCGTTTTGCCCCAGCCTGACCATTCATTCGACTTATGAGGCGCTTTTGGCCGACCCGTCGATTGACGCGGTTTATATTCCGCTGCCCAACCATCTGCATGTGGAATGGTCGCTGAAGGCTCTGGCGGCGGGCAAGCATGTGCTGACCGAAAAGCCGATTGCCCTGCAGGCGTCAGAGATTGATCAGATCATCGCCGCGCGCGATGCGTCGGGTTTGCTGGCCGCAGAGGCCTATATGATCGTGCATCATCCGCAGTGGCAGCGTGCCAAGGCATGGCTAGAGGCGGGTGAAATCGGCACGCTGCGCCACGTTGATGCGGCGTTTACCTTCCACCTGACCGACCTTGAAAATATCCGCAACCGCCCCGATGCAGGCGGCGGGTCGCTGCGTGATATCGGGGTTTACACCTTTGGGTCGGCGCGCTTTGTCACCGCGTCCGAACCGGTTGATCTGTCGGCGCGGCTGATTTTGGAAAATGGCGTCGATACCTTTGCGCAGGTTGCGGGCATCATGGAAGGCCCGCATGGCCGCTTTACCTATGGGTCGATGACCTCCATGCGGCTTTACAACCGTCAGGTGGTTACCTTCCAAGGCGACAAGGGCATGATCCGCGTTGAAGGCGGGCCGTTCAACGCCAATGTCAACGACATGGCCGAGGTCGAACTGCACCAGAATGGCAACCGCGTGATCACCGAACGTTTCCCGACCGCCAACCACTATGTCTTGCAGGTCGAAGCCTTTGGCCGTTCGATCCGCGAAGGCGTGGCCTATCCGTGCCCGCTTGAATTTGTCAAAGGCACGCAGGCGATGATGGACACGGTTTACAACGTCGGCGTCGAAATCAGCCTGTAGTCAACGCGTTGGGGTTCAGGATTGAACCCCAATTTCTTCCACGGTGCCATCCAGCGCCATCAAGTAACCGCGCACCGCCAGTTCGGGAAACCGGCTGGCGGCAAGCTGTTTGAAGGCGCTGATGATGATGCTGTGGGTCTGGGTTTCCTTTTCGGGCGTGTCAATCGAACTGGCCCCCAGCGCCAGTTTATAGGCGCCGCAATCGCGGTGGTCGATCACGATGATTTCTTCGACGTGATGCAGTTTCACCGCCAGCCCGACATGATCCCAAAACACCTTGTGCCAATCGGAAAACTGCTGGTGAATTGCCCCCAGCGCCGCACCAGCCAGCACGACATGATCGTATTCGTCGTGCAGATCTTGCGCTTCCATAAAGCCCACCAGATCATCGACCAAACGAAAATCCATGCACGACAGCATGATTGCTTTGGCCTTGCCAGAGGCCAAGACTGGCCCCGCGGCCAGCGTGGCAGCCCCCGCAAGCCCCATCGCCAACAGTGCACGGCGGTCAAGTTTGGCGTGTTTGCACGCAGCAGAATCGCACATTAAAATGCCCCCAATCCAAAATTGCCCGCTATTGGGCCGCTTCAGGGTGGGGGCAAAAGGTTGCCAAATTGTTGACGGCTTAGGCCTCTAATGCTTCCAATTCGTCGATAAAGCCTGCGATCATCGACAGGCCCTTATCCCAGAATTTCGGATCGCTGGCGTCCAGCCCGAACGGTGCCAGCAGGTCTTTGTGATGCTTCGACCCGCCAGCTTTCAGCATGTCGAAATACTTTTCCTGAAAGTCCGGCAGCCCATCGGCATAAGCCGCATAAAGCGCGTTCACCAAACCATCGCCGAACGCATAGGCATAAACGTAGAACGGCGAATGCACGAAATGCGGGATATAGGCCCAGAAGGTTTCATATCCGTCAGCAAATTCAAAGGCATCGCCCAAGGACTGCGCCTGCACGCTCATCCACAGCGCGTTGATGTCGTCGGGCGTCAGTTCGCCTTCGGCCCGCGCCGCGTGCAGTTTGCATTCGAAATCGTAGAACGCGATTTGGCGCACCACGGTGTTGATCATGTCTTCAACCTTGCCCGCCAGCAGGGTCTTGCGTTCGGCCGGGGTCTTGGCACCATCCAACAACTTGCGGAAGGTCAGCATTTCGCCAAATACCGATGCAGTTTCCGCCAGCGTCAGCGGCGTTGAAGACAAAAGCTCGCCTTGGCCCGCCGCCAGCACCTGATGCACGCCATGGCCAAGCTCATGCGCCAGTGTCATCACATCGCGCGGCTTACCCAGATAATTCAGCATGACATAGGGGTGCACGGTGGTCACGGTCGGGTGTGCAAAGGCCCCGGGTGCCTTGCCGGGTTTGACGCCCGCATCAATCCAGCCATCGGTGAAGAACGGCTTGGCGATTTCGGCCATGCGCGGATCAAACGCGGCATAGGCCGACAGTACGGTTTCGGTGGCTTCGGCCCAGTTCACCAGACGCGGCGTTTCAATCGGCAGCGGCGCATTGCGATCCCAGGTTTGCAGATGGTCCAGCCCCATCCACTTGGCCTTCAGCTTGTAATAGCGGTGCGACAGCTTGGGGTAGGCCGCCACCACCGCATTGCGCAGCGCCTCGACCACTTCGGGTTCGACGTGGTTGGCAAGGTGGCGCGAATATTGCGGGCTGGGCATCTTGCGCCAGCGATCTTCAATTTCCTTTTCCTTCGCCAAGGTGTTGTGAACGCGGGCGAAAAGTTTGATATGCTTGTCAAACACCACCGCCAGTGCCCGGCTTGCCGCGGCGCGCTTGCTGCGGTCAGCATCTGTCAACAGGTTCAGCGTGGCTTCAAGGTTAAGCTCTTCTTCCTCGCCTTCCACCACGAACATCAGCCCGGCCATGGTTTCGTCAAACAGCTTGTTCCACGCACTTGCGCCCACGACAGAGGCGTCGTGCAAGAACCGCTCCATCTCGTCAGAAAGCTGGTGCGGGCGCATCGCGCGCATGCGGTCAAACACCGGCTTATAGCGGGCAAGCGCGGCGTTGGCGGCCAAAAGCCCCGCCAGATGGTCTTCGTCCAGCCGGTTGAATTCAAGGCTGAAGAACACCAGCGGCGTGGTGAAATTGGTAATGTTATCCTGCACATCGGCCATGAACTTCGCGCGTTCGCTGTCCATGGTGTTCTGGTAATAGCGCAGGCCCGCATAAGACCCGATCCGCCCCGCCGTCACGTCGATCTGTTCATAGGCGGTCACGCAGGCCAGCAAGGCATCTGCCGACAGGCTGGCAAGCTTGCCTTCGTAGGTCTTGGCGAAATCGGCGCAGGCGGTGTCAAGCCAGCCCATGTCGCGCAGCAATTCCGGCGCATCCGGCGCGGCGTACAGGTCTGAAAGATTCCAATCGGGCAAGTCGCCGAAGCTGTTTGAACCAATACGGGCATCGAAAACCGGGGCGCGGAAACCAAGGCGGGGCAGGGGCGTTGACATGACAAACCTCATAAGCTGTTGACCCCATCTAGGGGGCAAAGGGGGCAGGCTGCAAGGGCGCTTGGGTCACCTATCAGCGCGGCTGATGTGCAAATTTTGGGCGCTTCTTTGCGTATAAATTGGGCGATTGCATGAAAATGCCCGCTTGCCCGCCGATGCGCCCTTTACGACGGGCACCGCGGTGGCCTTTAGTTGTGGCAAGCAAAGCGAAAAGGCGGCGGAAATGACCCCCTGTTTCAACGAAATGTTCCAAAATGATGCGGTGCGCCCGCCCTATTCCGGTCTGCAAGGTTGGAGCGCCGATATGCCCGCCGACCGCAGGCTTGCCAAACAGGCCGAGGCGGAGGCGCTGTTTCGCCGCATCGGCATCACCTTTGCCGTCTACGGCGAAGGCGGCGATCCTGACCGGCTGATCCCGTTTGACATGTTTCCTCGGGTGTTCACTGGCGCCGAATGGGCCAAGCTGGAACGCGGTATCAAACAGCGGGCGCGGGCGCTGAACGCGTTTCTGGTTGATGTCTATGGCCGCGGCGAAATCGTACGGGCTAGGCGGATTCCGGCCAAGCTGGTCTATCAAAACGCCGCCTATGAAAAATCTGTTTGTGGTTTTGTGCCGCCCAAAGGCGTTTATTCCCACATCGTCGGCGTCGATATTGTGCGCACCGGTCCGGGCGAATTTTATGTGTTGGAAGACAACTGCCGCACGCCGTCGGGGGTCAGCTATATGCTGGAAAGCCGCGAAATGATGATGCGGATGTTCCCCGACCTGTTTCGCGAAAACCGCATCCAGCCGATCGACAGCTACCCTGAAAAGCTGCGCCGCACGCTGGCCTCTGTTGCGCCGGCGAAGTGTGACCATGCGCCAACCGTGGTGATCCTGACGCCGGGGCATTTCAACTCTGCCTATTACGAACACAGCTTTCTGGCCGATCTGATGGGGGTTGAACTGGTCGAAGGTGCCGATCTGTTCGTCGATGGCGCCTTTGTCTACATGCGCACCACCGAAGGCCCGAAGCGGGTGGATGTGATCTATCGCAGGCTGGATGACGCCTATATCGACCCGCTGTGTTTCCGCCCCGACAGCATGCTGGGCGTGCCGGGGCTGATGGATGTGTATCGGTCGGGCGGGGTGTCGATCTGTTCGGCCCCCGGCGCGGGCGTGGCCGATGACAAGGCGGTTTACACCTACGTGCCGGAAATGGTGCGGTTCTATCTTGGCGAAGAGCCGATCTTGAACAACGTGCCAACCTGGAAATGCAGCGATGCGTCCGATTTCAAATATGTCACCGAAAACCTGGCCGAACTGGTGGTGAAAGAGGTTCACGGCTCTGGCGGCTATGGCATGTTGGTGGGACCAAAATCGACCAAGGCGCAGGTCGAAGAGTTCCGCACCCTGATCCATGCCAACCCCAGCAACTACATCGCGCAACCCACGCTGGCCCTGTCAACCACGCCAACCTTTGTCGAAGAAGGCATCGCACCGCGTCACGTCGATCTGCGGCCCTATTGTCTGGTGGGCGAACGTATCGAACTGGTTCCGGGGGGGCTGACACGGGTGGCCTTGCGCGAAGGCAGCCTTGTGGTGAACTCGTCGCAGGGCGGTGGGGTCAAGGATACCTGGGTTTTGGCGGAGTAAGACATGTTAAGCAGAACCGCCGACAACCTTTATTGGATCGCCCGCAATATGGAACGCGCCGAAACCGTTGCGCGTTTGCTAGAGGTGGGCGCGCGCATGTCGCTTTTGCCAACCGCGCAGGGCTATCGCAGCGATTGGGACAGCCTGCTGCGCGCCAGCGGCAATGCCACCGGCTATGGCGCGAAATACGGCGCCCCGGATCAGGCGTTGATCGAAGACTATCTGTTCTTTGACCGCGACAACCCCAACTCGGTTGCCTCCTGTCTGACACGCGCCCGCGAAAACGGTCGCATCGTGCGCACCGCGCTGACCACGCAGGTCTGGGATGCGCTGAACACCGCGTTTCAAGAATTACGCCAGATCGAAGCGCAGCCGCGCGCAACGCTGGAACTGTCGCGGCTGACCGATTGGGTGATGCGCCATGCCGCAATGGTGCGCGGTGCCATCGACGCCACCTTGCTGCGCAACGACGGCTATAACTTCTTGAACATCGGCTATTATCTGGAACGTGGCGACAGCACCGCCCGCCTGATGGATGTGAAATACTATGTGCTGCTGCCAAAGGCCGATTATGTCGGGTCGGGGTTAGACAACGATCAATGGTCGATGCTTTTGCGGGCGATGTCGGCGCATCGGGCGTTTCATTGGGCCTATGGCGGCGAAATCACCTCGGCCAAGATCGCCGATTTCCTTATTCTTAATCCGCAATGCCCACGGTCCTTGATCACCTGCGTGGCGGGCATGAACAACCACTTGGGCCGCGTGGCCAAAGCCTATGGCCGCGAAACCGCTGCGCAAGCGGCGGCGGCGGCGATGCTGGCCGAGTTGGAAAGCCAAAGCGCCGAAAAGATCTTTGACGAAGGTCTGCACGAATTCCTGACCCGCTTTATTGGCGAGGCGGCGGCCTTGGGAACGGTGATCCACAACACCTATCTGTCGGGGGATATGCAGTGATGCTGCTGCTGGTCGATCATGTCACCACCTATCACTATAACAAACCCGTGCGCGGCGTGGTGCAAAGCCACCGGCTGACGCCGTCGCGCTTTGACGGCCAAAAGCTGCTGGAGTGGAGCGTGACGGTAACCGGAGGCGTTGCAGGCGGCAGCTTTCGCGATGGTGCTGGCGATCTGGTGCAGGGCTGGACAGTGGCAGGCCCGGTGTCGCAGATCGAAGTGCGGGTGCGTGGCACGGTGGAAACCATTGATTGTGCGGGTATCTTGAAGGGGCATAAAGAATCCGTGCCGCCCTTGGCCTATCTGCGCGATACCACGCCAACACTTCCCGACGCCGCGCTGCGCCAGCTTTCCGATCTGATT
>Ga0228702_1001288_pt1 | contig 16381 bp, 4 predicted proteins | sample McNCre217_Aug_MG_2_FD_178018 | JGI IMG/M metagenome (GOLD analysis project Ga0228702, IMG submission 178018) | Freshwater microbial communities from McNutts Creek, Athens, Georgia, United States - 20-17_Aug_MG | ecosystem: Environmental > Aquatic > Freshwater > Creek | place: USA: Georgia... | reverse complement strand
TCCTTCCCATCCCGAACAGGACCGTGAAACGACTTAGCGCCGATGATAGTGCGGATTCCCGTGTGAAAGTAGGACATCGTCAGGCTTTTAACAGCCCGAAACGCCTCACCGTACGGTGAGGCGTTTTGCTTTTTGTGATCACAATGCGCTGAATGATGAACTTATAAAGTTATGCAATGCATTAAAAAAGCCCCGATATCTCAAGATATCGGGGCTTTTTCTTTTGGATTGACCCGTCCTGCCAGAGGTTGACACCTTTTCTTGAAAGAAAAGGCAAGTCAAATGGAATCAAGCATCAAAAGAACGCAAAGAGACTACACGCTGGCTTTTAAGCTGGCTGGTAATCGTCCCTCAGAGCCAAAGGCGTGAGAAGTAGAATTTTTTCCAACGGAAGAGGTTCTACATGAGAAAGTCAAAGTTCACCGACAGCCAGATCATGGATGCGGTCAAGCGAGTTGAGGCAGGGTTTGCGGTGCCCGACATTTGCCGGGAACTGGGCATCAGTACGGCAACGTTTTACAAGTGGCGGGCCAAATACGGTGGCATGGATGTGTCCATGATGGCCCGCATGAAAGAGCTCGAAGACGAGAACCGGCGCCTGAAGAAGATGTACCTGGAGGAAAAGCTCAAGGCCGAGATCGTGGCGCAGGCGCTCGAAAAAAAGTGGTGAGGCCATCTCGCAGACGGGAGATGGCCCAAAAAGCAGTAACAGAGCGCGGTGTATGCATCAGGGTGGCGTGCCAGGCGTTTGGCATCAGCGAATCTTGCTACCGCTACGAGCGCAAATTCGATGCCGAGAACGCCGAGGTGGCCAATTGGCTGATGAAGCTGACGGACAACCACCGCAGCTGGGGCTTTGGCCTGTGTTACCTGTACCTTCGCAACGTCAAGGGCTTCAAATGGAATCACAAGCGCGTGTACCGCATCTACAAGGACCTGGAGCTCAATTTGCGGATCAAGCCCCGCAAGCGGCTGGTGCGCGAGAAGCCTGAGGCGCTGACGGTGCCAAAGGGCATCAACCAGGTGTGGTCGATGGACTTCATGCACGACCAGCTCGAAGACGGCAGAACGTTCCGGTTGCTCAATGTCATTGATGACTTCAACCGAGAGGCCATTGGGATGGAGGTCGACTTCTCGTTGCCCTCAGAGCGGGTGATTCGGGAGCTCAAGCAGATCATCTCGTGGCGCGGAAAGCCGCAGGTAATTCGGTGTGACAACGGCCCGGAATACATCAGTTCGGCGATCCAGAACTGGGCGTCTGAGTGGGGCATCAGGCTGGAATACATCCAGCCGGGCAACCCACAGCAAAATGCTTATGTTGAGCGGTTCAACAGGACGGTGCGCTACGAGTGGTTGTCACAGTACTATTGGCATGACTTGGCAGAAGTCCAAGACGTTGCGACGAAGTGGATGTGGTCTTACAACCATGACCGACCCAATATGGCCTTGGGCGGATTTACACCAAAGCAGCGACTGGCCATGGCTGCGTAACGTTTCTACTTCTACGACCCTTGCAAAAGGGGATGATTACTGAGCATGCATATGCACGATCTGGGCCTTTTGATCTGATCTAAATAACTGTGCGCGGCGAGACCACCAAGGTTAGGAATACACGGAAGCTGTCCTATCACTCTGGGGGGTAATTGAATGTGCTTAATCTGTGCCAATCAACATCATTTCTTTCCAATTTTCAGGGAATATGCCGCGATTTGCGGGTTGGAAAAATTATTAAAATTGATACAATCATAAAAATTTTTGAATCAAATATTCCGTTGCAGCAAATATTTGAGCAAGCACGATCAGTAAATTCAATTCTGGAAGAATCGATCATGACTCAAACCATTTACGCCGACGGCATTGCCAACATCACTTTGGTGGACGGTGTCGTGCGTTACGACCTCATCAATGTCGTGTCCATTGAAAAAGATAAGTCCAACCTGCGGACAGTGGCCTCGGTGGCCATGTCGATGTCTGCCTTGCTGCGCACCTACGAGCAGCTGTCCGGCGTGATTAACCGGATGGTCGAGCAGGGCTTGCTGAAGAAGAACGAGCCGATGGCGCCGGTGAGTGCCGATGTAGCCACATCGCCAAAACAGTGAAGGTCGGCGTAGTGCGCACTTGCCTGAACCGGGAAGTTGCGTTCAGGCAGGGACAAGCTTATTTCTTATCGAAGCGCGGGAAATCGCTTTTCAATCATTCGCACGGGTCTCGGAGGACATCATATGGCCACAGTCACCAATCAAACCTCTTATCTTGGAACAGCAGAGGACGACAGCATTGGCGGTAGCGACGGGAACGACTTTCTGGCCGGTGCTGGCCGCAACGATACGCTACTTGGGGGTCTTGGCAACGACACCATTGACGGAGGTTCAGGCTACAACACGTACCGCATTTACGGAACGATCGACGCGTTTTACTGGTCGATCAATGCCAACGGTCAATTGGTTCTGACCGACACGGTCACCGATGGTATCGACGCGATTGATGGCAGCGATCAGGGGGTGGACACTCTCACCAACATTCAGTTGCTGGAGTTTTTAAACCCTTATGGCGCAGTCAGCACCACGTTCCAGGTGGATGACTACAGCAACGCAGCCGACCCCGGCAACATGCAAATTCAGTATGGCGTGTGGGTGACTGGTCGTGCCAATTACTACGGCGACACCGACTGGTTCAAGCTCGATACGGTTGCAGGGCAGAAAGTCCATTTATCAGGTGGCAGTAGTTCGTCTAATGGTTATGTTACAGATTCAAGGGGCGGCTCCGCGATCCAAGGAAGCGATGGCTACATTGCTAACGGCACAGACAATACATTAACATTCATCGCCTCGGGGACCAGCGATATCCAATTTTGGAATCCGTGGATGTCATCGACCACGCCGATGGCCTCCAAAGGCTACAGCTTCATCCTGCGTCGGCAGCTCGACGGTACCGATGGTGCAGATAACCTGGTAGCGGGTAGCGACTATGAATACTTGGTGGGCGGCCTGGGCAACGATACGCTCTCCGGCTCCGATAGGTCCGACAAGCTTTTGGGCGGCGATGGCAACGACTTGCAGGTCGGTGGCAAGGGCAATGATGAGATCGATGGCGGCTCGGGCACTGCCAACGTTGCCGTCTTCAGTGGCAACAAGGCAGACTACACCGGAACCTGGACGGGTGGTAATCTAAGCCTGCGCATGGCGGACCAGGTGGCCGGGCGCGACGGCATCGACAGCCTGACCAACGTCCAGGTCTTGCGCTTTGCCGACGGCGAAGTGGTTCTCGATGCTGAATCCAACACACCGACGCAGACCATTTCTTTGTTTGGGCAAAGCCTGCAAGGATCATTGCCCGTTGATACCAATGGTCAATGGATTGATGTTGACTATTTCCGCCTGAAATTCGGTGCCGATATTGCGACCAGTTCTGCCTTGCGCATCAGCGTGCAAGCACCATCGTCCTCTTCAGGGAACTATTACAACGGCAATGTCAATATCCGCTTCTATGCTCAAGAATCCCAAGATGTCTTGACTTTCAATCGGCTGGACAGTTCAGGTACTGTTAACCAATTCGATGCGCCTATTTATCCAGGAAGCAGTCGTAGCTGGATTGTCAGTCCGCAATATTGGGGTAACAGTTCTGAATTCCTGAGCATGGTGCAATGGGCAGATATCCGTGTAGAGGGGTATGCCTACAACAGCTCGGGCGTGGCGCTGGGAACGCTAGCGGGTTACACGATCAAGGTCGATCGCGTGCTTTACGGCACAACCGGTGCCGATACGCTCACGGGCGATGGCCTCTCAGGCTACATCGATGCGCGTGAAGGTAACGACTCTGTTATCGGCAGCGCCATCAACGAGGAAATTATTGGTGGCGCAGGCGATGACACGCTGGACGGCGGCGCTGGCAACGATAAGCTGGTGGATGGCCCTGGTATCAATGTGCTGCGTGGCGGCGATGGCAACGATGTCATCGATGTCTCTGGTAGCAGTACACCCACGGCTACCGTCGATGGCGGTGCCGGCACCGACACTTTGAAGATAGCAAGTGATACAAACTGGGTGGGCTTGAAGGTCTCCGGCGTTGAGGTTCTTGATGGCAATGGTGGTCGCACCAACCTTACACCAGGTGAGGTCGCGGCGTTGGGCTTTACCACGGCTCAAAACATCACATTTCGGCTTGACCCCAATCTAAACACAGGCGGCACGCTGGACGCCGTTATTCTTTCGGGTAATTTTAGTATACGGGGTACGAGCCAAAGTGATAGGCTGATTGGCAATAGTGGTGACAATACTATCTACTTGTTGACCGATAAGTCATATATTGCAAGTCAAGGATATGGCTCAGATACAGTTATTGCCGGCGATGGTAATGATGTTATTGTTTGGCGTGCGGTGCAAAATGATTCTGCATATAAGTCATTTTCCGCTATTGATTCTATTGGTCGAACGTATTCAATATTGGGGGATTTTGATGGTCAGTCGGGCACTGATATATTGCAACTGGATTTTTCGCAACGTGATTGGTACCATTCAAGTTTTTTGGGGAATTATCAGAACTACAACGAAGATGGCAACTTGCCGTGGCGAATTGATATTTCTTTATTGAAAATTAATTCAATAGAGAAACTGGATGTTATTGGATACGACCCGTCAGGACCATGGTCATATCCAAGTGAATTTGTGATTAGTGCCGATCAAATTTCAGCATTTGATTCTACGAGCGGGCTTCGGGCTGTTTCAATTGTTAGTGGAGGCGCAATCGACATCGCGCAACTTTCAGCAATTGGTATAAAGACGTGGCGTATTGGTGACGCTCAAACGTATCAGATCGCCGGGACTGCAAACGGCGATATTTTGACTGTGAGCAGTGGCGCCATCACTGCGAATCTCGGCGCTGGCAACGACGAATTTATCGTTGACAGCAAGCCACTGGTCACCGACGTGCTGGATGGTGGCGCCGGCACCGACACGCTAACCGTCCGTGGCACAGACGTCGATTTGTCGGGCGCCACAATCAGCAATATCGAGGCCATCAAGGTGTCGTCGCAATCGCTGTCGATGACAGATGCGCAGTGGCAGGCCTTGGGCAGCATCGTCAGCCGTGTTTCGGGCGCCAGCACTGGCTACATACTTTCTGTTACCACGCCGGGTACCAGCACGCTGGCGGCTGATTCGCCCTATGTCGGTCTGACGGGTTCGTCTGGCGACGACGTGTTAATAGGCAATGCCCGTGACAACATCCTGGTCGGCGGCGATGGCAGTGACGCACTGACGGGTAATGCTGGCAGTGACCGGCTGGTCACAGGCGCTGGCATCGACACGCTGTCTGGAGGCGATGGCAACGACACCCTGGTGGTGACCGGCAAGACCAACGTGCGCGATGTACTCAGCGGTGGTGCCGGAACCGACACGTTGCAGGTGTCGGATGGTCAGGACCTGAGTGCCGCCACGATCAGCGGTCTCGAGGTGCTCAAGGGTAGTGGTACGGTGACGATGAGCGCGGCGCAACTGGCCGGGTTCAGTGAAATCAACGGCGTCACGGTGCAGCTGTCGGGTAATTCGACGACCTTCACATTGAACTCGTTGACTCAGTTGACCAATAACGCGCGCATTTTTCTGCCACAAGCCGATAGCACCGTGGTCGCAACGGCCGGAATTGTCGGCTCCAAGGGCGACGACATCCTTACCGGCAGCAGCGCCAACAACATCATCTACGGTGGCCGCGGGGTGGATCTCATTGATGGTGGTGTGGGCAATGACACGCTGATCGGCGGTAGTGGCACGGATACGCTGATTGGTGGTGCGGGGGATGACAAGTTCGTCGTCCAGAGCAGTGAATTCACGTCTAGCTGGCAGACCGTTTACAGCGACCACATTGATGGCGGAACTGGTGTTGACACGCTCGCAGTGGACTTCGGTTGGCAGAGCTGGGATACCTACGTCATTTCATCCGGCGCTGTTACCAATGTTGAAGCCATCGAAATTTCTAATTCTGCGTATTCCTCTGTAAACCTTTCTGCAGACCAATGGAGATCTCTGTTAGCTTTCTCCAGCGGTGGTGGCTACACATTGATGCTGAATGTGGCCGGCGATGGTTTGGATATCGATTTGAAGGCCATTCAGTCCGCAGGCGCATTAAGCAAGATTTACATCAGCGGTATTGTCAGCGCTGTAGATGCATCGAGTGTTGCCATAGGAGGAGGTTCTCATGATTTCAATTACTATGGCTTGACGCTTGATCGATTTGACTCAGTCAAATTGAGTGATGGCAACGACTCGCTTCGTGTCCAAGGTGATAATAATTTCACTGTCGATGCAGGGGCGGGAGACGACTGGATTCAGGTCACCAGGGTATCCAAACTCCAGAGCACCATCACGGGTGGCGCAGGCACGGACACGCTGGACATTTCGCAGACCGGTTTCATCGACTTGACCGGACTGACGCTGGACGGGGTGGAGTCGATTTATCAGGGTTCTACGACTGTTCTGGTAACAGAGGCGCAATTGGTCAATTGGAGCTTTGATGGCTCTGGTGCCAAGTACACCAAGATTGGCAGCACCATCGTCGGTACTGCAGGCGCTGATAGCTACTACGGCGACGGAACCGGCAGCTTCCAGGGCGGCAAGGGTGACGATTCGATCAGCAATGTCAATACGGCTGTCTTTACTGGAAATTACGCTGATTACGATTTCACGCGCAGCGGGAACATACTGACGGTTCAGCAGAGTCGAGGATCGATGGCCGACGGGACGGACACGGTCACGGGTGTGATGAATTTGAAATTCGCCGATACGACGCTGAATATCGACGATGCGCCGGACGAAAACTACTACCCGAATTATTTATATAACGCAGCAACCTGGTTCGACCTTACCCATGCTGACTATGGCAAGGCAATTTCAGGAAATAAGGACTTTAATAGAGACACCGATCTATTCTCGGCCACGTTGGCTCCTAATTCACCCCTTGCGCTTGAAGCCTCTGTATTTCACGGATCTTACTGGAGTTTCGTGTTCTGGGATGCTGCAACCGGTCAACAGTTGCAATTTAAGTCGCTGGTTTACGGCTGGGTAAATGGAGACTGGAACTCGTACATGACGGCCAGCGCAAAATGGCTGCCAGGTTTCAATACCAACGATGGGTTCAAAGCCTACGAAGGTGGCAATGCGGTGGTCCGCGCTTACGTCGAGGGCGGTATCCAGGACTATGCCTTTACGCTGAATTACCTCGACGACTACGCTGGCAGCGTCGAAACTCTGGGCCAGATGAACGCCCAGACCGGTGTCCTTAAAGGCTATGTGGGTGACATTGGCGATGCCGACTGGATCCGCACCGACCTGATCGCGGGAACCAAGTACGCGTTCCATCTGAACGGTGTGTCGTCGGGCGGCGGTACATTGATCGATCCCAAGCTGCAGTTGTTGGATTCCTCAGGCAGACTGATCGAGTCGGGTATCGATTTGGTCGCCAATTCGGTGGGAAACGACGACGTACTGGTTTTTCGCCCCATCTTGTCCGGCAGCTATTACCTGGCCGTGACCGAAGTTGCAGGCATCAACACCGGTTCCTGGACGCTGACGCAGCAGAGCCTGGACACCATCGCGGGTAACACGTCCACCACCGAGCGGATTGACTGGTCTGGCGCCAACACCTTCACTGTGAACAGCGAGATCAATGTCCTCACTGATCACGACTGGTTCAAGGTCTGGCTGGACAACGGCATCACCTACAACTTCCGTGCATTGGGTAGTTCCAATGGCGGCACCTTGGCTGACCCGCAACTCTCGATCCGTTCCGCGACAGGCATCTTGCTGGCCCAAGATGACAATGGCGGTGGCGGTACCGACGCCAAACTGGTGTATTACGCGCCTGATTCCGGCTGGTATTACCTTGATGCGGGGGCGTCGGGAAATGCCAGCAAGGGTACGTACATCCTCAAGGGCGCTACCCTGGCCGATGACTTCTCTAACGACGTTTTCACCACCGGGATCGTGCAGGCTGGCACCCCCTTGCAGGGGCTGGTGTCTTACATCGGCGACAGCGACTGGGTGAGGGTGGGGCTGTCCAAGGGCGTGACCTATGTATTCGACCTGGTAGGTGACATCAGCGATGCAGCGCAACTTGACCCATTGACCGACCCCTTGCTGACCATTCGCGATGCCAATGGCAATTACATCGCCCGTTTTGACGACTTTGGTGGCACACTGAATTCGCGCGCCTATTTCACGCCAACGGCCGATGGTCTGTATTATCTGGAGGCCAAGAGCGCCTTCAAATATGACATTGGCGCCTGGAAGCTCAGCGTAACGCAGGCGCCGCCTGACGACTTTGGCTGGGCGATGAACGCTTCGGCTACGGCCTTGACGTTGGGAACGTCCAAGGCGGGCGTAATCGGCTTACCGGGAGACCGCGATGTGTTCCAGATGAGCCTGGAGGCCAACAAGGTCTATCAGGTCAGCGTGAACGGTCTTGCAGGGCATGCGGGCACTTTGGCCGACCCCTACCTGCGCATCTTCGACAACGCGGGGCATCTGGTCGATTTCGACAACAATGGCGGTGCAGGCAACGATGCGGCCCTGTACTTCGCCCCCGCAGCTACTGGAACCTACTACGTCGAGGCGTCGAGCAACAACGATAAAGGCATGGGAACTTACACCGTCAATGCGGTGTTGCGTGACATCCCGGCCGACGATGTGCCCAACAACCTGAGCACACAAGTTTTTCTGAACCCCGGTGACAACTTCAACGGCAATTTGCTGACACATGACGACCAGGATTGGTTCGGCATCAATCTGACCGGCGGCAAGGATTACGTATTCCGCTTGCAGGCCTCGCACAGCGGCAATGGCTTTTTGACCGACCCAGTGCTGGAAATTAGGGCGGCCGACGGCACGTTGATCAAAAGCGTGGACAACATGCTGATGAGTAACGAACCGGCAACCGCTTTTACGCCCATCGCCAACGGTACCTATTATCTGGTGGTGAAGGCGGCCGATGGCCAGACCGACACGGGTACCTATACCCTGGTGACGCGTGCGCCAGATGATTATTCCAACACAAAGCCGGGTGCCGCAACGATTGTGCTGAATCAGACCCTGGAAGGAGCCATCCAGTGGTCGGACGGTGCCTTTGGTGTGCGCGCCTACGACTCTGTGGGCTTGGCCAATGACATCGATGAAGACTGGTTCGAATTCAGCGCTACAACCGGCCAAGTGTTGTCGGTCAACGTCGAGATCGCAGCAGGTTCTGCATTGAGCAGGCCGATGGTTGAGGTCGTCGACACTCAGGGTCGCAGCCTGGCCATTGGCGACGGCTTGGAAACCACCAACGGCCTGGCGGTGGCTACGTTCAAGGCGCCTGCGGCAGGTACCTACTATGCAAGGGTGATCGATGGAGCTGGTGCCACTGGTGCCTACACGCTCAAGCTGTCGGCGGGCGATGCCTCTGACGAGGACGCTTCGGGCGCCGTGGCGCTGGAATTACTGAATTCGGGCAGTATGGTGCAAGCTGAAGCCACGGCAAGGATTGGGCTGGCGGGCGATACGGATACTTTCAATGTGACGTTGCAAGACGGTCATAGTTATCGTATCGAGACACTGGCCGTGCGCGATGGTACGCAGGCGCCGCTCGGTTCGGCTCACCTCAGCTTGAGTTGGCTGGCCCAAGGGGGTACCGCCGAGGCCATTGATGTCTGTGGCGAGGTGGCAAGTCCGTCGTTCTTCGACAGTACGGTGTTTTCTTCCTCAGCGTCTGGCACGATGACCATTAATGTGGCCCCTTTGGATGACACTCAAACGGGGCAATACAAGGTGCGTGTGGTTGACCTTGGCACTGCGCAGGTCGATGACCAGCCGGACACGGTCGCCAGCTACGGTGCCGGCGGGATCTGGGCCGTCAATGAGAATGCGGCTGGCCACATCGACAGCGCAACCGACGTCGACCTGTTCTCTATCAACTTGACGGCTGGCAATCTCTACGATTTCTCTGTCAAAGGGTATACCGACGGCTTGGGGACTTTGGCGCAGGCCGAATTGCGTCTTCTCGACATCGACGGCAATCTGGTCACCTCCGGCACGTTTGATTCGGTGACTGGCCGCACGCAGCTGCCGGTGTCGGTGTTTGCGGATGGTCGCTATTTCCTGGCGGTATCGGGTGCTGATCTGGTGGGCAACACAGGCACTTACGTGCTCGATACGCGCCTGCGTGGCAGCGATGAGTTCTATGACGACGTCAGTGCGGATACGCGTTCTGGCGTCAGTGCCGTGCCAGGCCATCCCGCCACAGGCATGATCCATTACTCGACTGACCATGATTGGATCAAGACGACGCTGGAGGCCAGCAAGGTCTACGTGCTCGACGTGTTGGCAAATGGCGACGGCGCCGGAGGTACGCTGAAGGATGCCACCTTGCGCCTGCTGGATGCAAGCGGCAAGGAGCTGGCTTTTGATGACAACAGCGGTGCGGCGCTGGACGCGCACCTTCAGTTCACCGCGACGGAAAGCGGCGACTTTTACTTGGATGTCGGCAGCAACGGTGCGACGGGCACTTACACGTTGCGCGTGCGCGAGCTCTACAGTGGCACTGCTGACCCATTGAAGTCAGCACAGTGGTACCTGGCTGCGTCAAGTATTGACAAGCTCAATGGCCAGATCACTGGCGCCGGTGTGACGGTGGGCGTGGTCGACGAAGGTATCGACACTTCGCATCCGGACTTGAAGAAACAGTTGAACTTTGCATTGGCTTACGACACGCAGTTCGATACGCAGGACGGCTCTCCCAAATACCCTGTGTTGATTGACTTGCCACCCGATAATCACGGCACGATGGTCGCCGGCATCATTGCGGCCGAGGCCAACAACGAGACCGGCATCGTCGGTGTCGCACCTGATGCCGAGCTCGTATCCACCCGAGTCAAGTGGACCTGGGACCAGATCACCGAGGCACTGGGGCTGCAGTGGCAATTCGATGTCAGTAACAACAGCTGGGGGGCAACGAGTCCGTTCGGCGACAATTTCAACAGCACCAACCTGACTTTTGCCTGGCAGGCACTACGGACCGGTGTGGAAGACGGGCGCAATGGTCTGGGTACGGTGTTCGTGTTCTCGGCGGGCAATAGTGCCGGCAGCGGTGATAACACGAATTACCACAATTTCCAGAATGCGCGGGAGGTGATCGCGGTCGGTGCGGCGGACGCCAGTGGTGCCATGGCCAGTTTCTCGACGCCAGGCGCCAACGTGCTGGTCAGCTCGTATGGCGTCAACATGATCACGACCGACCGGCATCAGCCCGGATGGGGTGCAGACCCGGCCAGTGGTTACGTTACCAACTTCACCGGGACCTCGGCGGCGGCGCCGATGGTGTCGGGTATTGTTGCGCTGATGTTGGAAGCCAACCCCGGTCTGGGTTATCGCGATGTGCAGGAAATCCTGGTCTATGCGTCCACGCATCCGGACAACCAGGATTGGAAGACCAACGGTGCTGCTGACTTCAACCTGGGTGGACTGCGATTCAACGATCAGTCCGGTTTTGGTGTGGTTGATGCTAATAACGCGGTGCGCCTGTCGCAGACCTGGAAAGATGTCAGTACGGTGGTCAACGAAGTCAGCGCTTCAGCGCGTGCCTTTGGCCTGGCGGATGCCATTCCGGACGGCGATGGCAGTGTCTATACCCGGACCTTCACCATCGACAATGCGATGAATGTTGAGCACGTTGAACTGGGGGTCGATCTGCGGCATACGCGCATGGGTGATCTGATCATCGAACTGACATCGCCCAATGGCACGGTCTCCACCCTGATGAGCCGGCCGACAGTGAACGCAGAGCAGCCATTCGGTCTGAGTGGGGCGGACAGCGGAGTACCCACCCATTTGCTGTGGGATTTTTCCAGTGTCCAGTTCTGGGGTGAGGAGGCCTCCGGCACTTGGACGGTCACCATCCGCGATGTGCGGGCCGAGGAAACCGGCACGCTGAGCAGTTTGTCGCTGCGGGTGTTTGGTGAGCGCGAGGACGGCAATGACACGTATGTCTTCACGGAAGAGGGCTTCCAGGGGGCGAATGCGCGTTTGCTGTCTGATGAGACTGGCATCGACACCATCAACGCTGTGACGATGCAGCATGACACCTATGTTGATCTGGGTGCAGGCAAGCTCATTGCTGCAGAAGGCTTCACCTACAAGATTGCGGATTGGAGTGTGATCGAGAACGCCGTCATGGGAGCGGGTAATGACCGCCTGGTCGGCAATGATGCCAACAACCTTCTCAACGGCATGGAAGGCAACGACACTCTGACAGGTGGGCTGGGCAACGACAATCTGTTGGGGGGCAGTGGGGCTGACGTTGCGTGCTACACGGGCACCATGGCTGAGTTTGGCATTTCATGGAATCCCGGCACGCGAACGGTCACGGTAGTCGACAACAAGACCAGCAATGGCGATGAGGGCACGGACCAGTTGATGAGCATCGAGCGCATCGTCTTCAGCGACGGTGAAATCAATCTTGGCGCAACGGTCGGGAACAAGGCGCCGGTGGCTACCGTGTTGGTGTTTGACCGCCCGCTCATCGTGACCAAGGGGGTTGGGATTGATTACGCACTGCCTGCCAACGCCTTCAGCGATCCCGACGGAACATCTGTGGCCAATCTGGCAATCAGCATTTCGGATGCATCGGGCGGTGAGTTGCCAGACTGGCTTGGTTATGATCCTGAAACTGACACGATCACGGGGGTTCCGCCTGTGGACTATCAGGGGCAGTTGAAGTTGCTGGTCACCGCAGTCGACGAATTTGGCGAGTCGACCTCGGACATCCTTACTTTGCAGTTTGGTGATAATCAGGCCCCCGTTTTACAGGCTCCGCTGGAAAAGGTCCTCACCGAAGACGCTGGTCTTGTGGCACTGAACATCCCGGCGCCGATGGATCCGGAAGGCAAGGCGGTCAGCGTGACATTGCTCGATATCCCGACGCAGGGAGCCGTTCTCGATAAGTTCGGTAATGTGCTGGCGGTTGGTGCGATGCTGACTGCCGACGAACTGACAGAACTTCATTTTCAGACACAGGCCGATGTCAACGGGGATGCCGGTTATCTGCGCTACCAAGCGACGGATGAAGACGGTGTGACGGCAGTGTCGTCGGTGCATCTGTTTGTCGATGCGATGAATGATGCGCCTCGCTTCAACATGCCTGACGGCAAGGTGATCCTGCGATATTCTGGTCAGTCGACAACGCTGCTGGACATGGCCGTGCCGTCCGATCCTGAATCGACGATTTCCACCGTCAACGTGATCGACTTGCCGACATTGGGTTCGGTGACGCTGAGTGGCCAGCTCTTGCACCTGAACCAGGTTCTGACGCTAGACCAACTGCAACGCTTGACTTTCACGTTGACTGAAAACGTCAATGGCCCGATTGGGGCTGTGACTGTGCAGGCGGTCGATCTCCAGGGGCTGACGACCCACTGGAGTCTGACGCTGGAAGTGCAGGGTGACGCCGAATCCAACATGGGAACATCCGGGCCTGACTCGCTGTATGGCAGCATCGGCAACGACACACTGTATGGCGCTGGGAGTGACGACGTGCTGACCGGCAACGCCGGCAATGACAACTTGCTGGGCGGTCTGGGCAATGACAGCGTGTTTGGTGGCAGCGGTAACGATACGCTCGATGGCTCTGCCGGTAACGACTATCTGGATGGGGGAACGGGCAACGACATCATGACCGGTGGGCCGGGTAACGACACGTACATCGTGGATTCAATCAATGACATCGTACTCGAGGTGATTTCTGGCGGTGCGGGTGGCAAGGACTTGATTGTCAGCTCAGTGTCGCTGATGGCTCCGACCAATGTGGAAAACCTGCAGGCGGCAGACGGTTACGCGATCGACTTGACCGGGAATTCGCTGGACAACGTTCTTGTAGGAAACGAGTTGGCCAACCTGTTGAACGGCGGACTCGGACGTGACACCCTGATTGGTGGCGCAGGCAATGACACGCTGGATGGCGGCTCCGGTGTTGACAGAATGGCTGGTGGTGCGGGAGACGATCTCTATCGTGTGGATTCGCGTTTGGATGTAGTCGTTGAATTAACCGGTGAAGGGGTGGACACCGTGCGTGCATCATCCAGCTACACGTTGGGGTCCAACATCGAGAACCTGATTCTGGAAAAGGGGGGCGACTATACGGCTGGCGGCAATTCGCTGGATAACCATCTCTATGGAAATTCGGGCAACAACATTCTGGCGGGTGGTTTGGGCCGCGACACCTTGGAGGGGGGGCTGGGCAATGACATTTACGTGCTCAGCGATAACCTGGACACCATCATTGATACAGGGGGAGTTGACACCATTCGATCCACCCTTGACATCAAGCTGATGGCCGGGATCGAGAATGCCGAACTGGTTGGTATCGGCGATACGGTGGTCATCGGTAATGTTGCCGACAACTTTTTGGTTGGCAATATGGGTAACAACCTGCTCGATGGTGGTGCTGGCGTCGATACGCTTACCGGTGGCGCTGGTAGTGACCAGTTCATGATCGCCTACAACGGTTCGGGGTTGGCTCCTGACACGGTGACAGATTTCTCGGCCGGTAACGACCTGTTGATTTTGGATATTGCATTGCTGGGAGTCTCGGCAGCGCAACTCAATTTACAGTCGTCAGGAACGGTTGCTGCCGCGTCGCTGGTGAAGGGGGCTGGCGCAGCGGCGCTCGACCCGGACGACTATTACATTCTGGATACCGTCCGCGGTCTTCTGATGTTTGACCCGGACGGATCAGGATCGGCGGCACCGATGCCCTTGGTGCAGTTCGTGGGTGTGGTGGATCCGAGCTTCAGCGGCAATGACATCTACGTAGCGGTTTGACCTCTGGTATTAAGTGAGCGAGCATGTCGATTGTTCAAATAGCTGATCCGGACCTGAGTCAGGTCGCGATCGCCGGTTCAACGCTGTATCTGGTCGAGGGGCTTGGATTTTCTGCCGATGGCAAGACCCTGCTGGTAAAAGCGACGTTTACCGACGACGCAGATCCTGGTCAACTGCATTACGGTGTTTGGACTTATGACCTGACGACCAATCAGTACAAAAGATGCTTGAATGAGATGCTTGCTGCTCAGGGTAGCAGCGGCGCCAATTTGGACGTCTTGTCGGCGACAATTATCGGCTCGGGAGTTGATGGCACCATTGTTGCCGAGACCCGTATTCGTGGCAGGTTAGGTGCTACAGAGCTTGGGCTGATTCACAATGGGGTCATCGACAGCGCCCTGCTGGCCACCTTCTTGGGTGTCGATGTTCAGCCACAGGTGGAGAAGTACTCGCTGAGCGAAGGTGGTAGATTTCTGGCGCTTCAAACCAGTAGCGCACAGTTGGCTCCAGATACCTCACCGGATACCAACGAAGCCAGCGATATTTACCTGCTTGACAGGTTAACGCACCGAATTGACCGGGTCAGCTTTGTGGATCGCAGTGAAGTCATGTCACCGACCTTGCTAGGTAACGTAATTACCATCAACGGCATAGTTAAAGTCAGCTTTTTCACTGCCGCAGCTTTCACAAACAAGGATACCAACGCGTCCTTGGGTGACCCAGTAGACGCTTATGTCTGGTCAAGCCCATTTGACACTTCAGGCTTGACAGGCACACCTCAGTTTCAGTTGGTATCTGTGACATCAACTGGTGCTGCAGGTGGATACGTTGGTACCGACACAGCGGTCAATGTGACAGGTAGCGTAGTATTTTTCAGCAGCGCTTCAAGCGAGATTGATAATGCCGACACCAATGCGGTGATCGACGCGTACATGTGGTCTGCTGCTTCTGGCGCGAGGCGGATCATACTCAACGGTATAGGAGAGCTGAGCGCAGGAGCAACTTTTTTGTCTGCCAGCACCAGTGGCCGGTTTGTCGCTTTGATGACGAGTTCACCGGAGCTCCGCGGACCACTGGGCGTTCAGCAAGTCGTTGTGGTGGATTTGCATACAGGCGACTGGCATGTGGTATCTGAGTACAACAGCGTTTTGGCAAATGACTGGGTAGTGGATGGCGTCATCTCACCAAACGGAGCGAGTGTTGCGTTCACTTCAACAGCCACAAACCTGGGAACAGGAAACTCAGAGGCATTTTCGGGGAGCCTGTTCGTGGGTTCCAGCAGTTTCTACACGAACACTTTACCTACGGGCAGCGTGACGATTAGCGGCACTGCTCAACAGGGGCGCACTCTGACAGCAGTCAATAACCTCTCTGATGTGGATGGGCTTGGTGCGATCAGCTACACGTGGAAGGCCGGTGCGACGGTGCTGGGCACGGGCAGCAGTCTGTTGTTGGATCAGACGCATGTGGGGCAAGCGATCACGGTGACGGCCAGCTATACAGATTGGCAAGGCACAGCGGAAGCGGTCAGCAGCGCAGCG
>Ga0228702_1001286_pt1 | contig 16390 bp, 18 predicted proteins | sample McNCre217_Aug_MG_2_FD_178018 | JGI IMG/M metagenome (GOLD analysis project Ga0228702, IMG submission 178018) | Freshwater microbial communities from McNutts Creek, Athens, Georgia, United States - 20-17_Aug_MG | ecosystem: Environmental > Aquatic > Freshwater > Creek | place: USA: Georgia... | reverse complement strand
CAAGGTCAGAGAAGCTATTTCGCTAGTCGAGGGCCACTTGGCCCAGTCAAAGTAGGCTTGAATTCATGAGTACGCAGATCGAGTTCGAATTCACCAAGGGTCAGGGAACTGGCAACGACTTTGTGCTTTACCTCGACGAGTCGGGCGAGCGGCAGCTAACCACGGCCGCGATTGCAAAAATCTGCGACCGCCGGTTTGGCATTGGCGCCGATGGCGTCATCCGCGTCGTCAAGTCCGCAAACCTGCCGGCAGGTCAGGCCATTGCTGCAACGGAGCCCGAGGCCGTCTGGTTCATGGACTACTACAACTCAGATGGCTCGATTGCCGAGATGTGTGGCAATGGCGTTCGCGTGTTCGCGCGTTACCTAACCGAAAAGAACCTAGTCAACCTCGCCGATGGTGAGACCCTAAGCGTTGGCACTCGAGCCGGCGTTAAGGACCTGCAACAGAACCTTGCCGGTTTTGCGGTAGATATGGGTCGCTGGAAACTCGATGGGGAAGCGCTGGTACAGGCGGCCAATCTCGACGTCGCACGCCCCGGGCAGGGCATCAACGTCGGCAACCCGCACGTTGTTGTTGCGCTTGCAAACCGCAAGGAGTTGGAGGGTCTAGACCTTCACTCCGCGCCGACTCTGGAACCTAACCCGCCTGCCGGATCAAACGTAGAGTTCGTGGTTCCCCACGATCCCATGGTGGCAAATGGTGTCGGTTCAATCGACATGCGGGTCTTTGAGCGCGGCTCGGGCGAGACTCTATCCTGCGGTACTGGTGTCGTAGCCGCAGCTCTCGCAACCAGGCATTGGGCGGGCGCGGGTGCGCCAAATCACTGGCAGGTGACTGTGCCAGGTGGCACCCTCGGCGTTCGTATGTTTGCCACCGAGGAGGGCGAACACGTTGGGCTCAGCGGTGCCGCCGAGCTGGTGTACGAGGGGTCAATCACGCTGGACGCGCGAGACTTCGCTGTCTAACCGCGGTTCCAGACCCGCAGCACACGGAAAGACTTCTCGGTGTCGACTCGACCGGTTTCGTATGACTTCGGCATGACTTCGCTCAGCCATCGTTGGAGCGAATCCGACCCAAGGTTCTTCTGAACCACTAGGTACGCGCTCGCTCCGGAACTCAGCCGCGGTAGCCAGGCCTGCATGATCTCGTGTAGAACGGCCTTGCCCACCCTGATTGGGGGATTGCTCCAAATGCCGTCGAAGGTTAGGTCAGCCGGGACTTCTTCGGGAGTGCAAACCCGAACGTTAGTCAACCCCAGAGCGGCCGCATTGGCCCGCGTTAGTTCTAGCGAACGTTGGTTTACGTCTACGGCCCAGACCACGGCCTGCGGCGCGCGCAGCGCAAGACTTAGCGCAATTGGACCCCAACCACAGCCAAGGTCCAACAGGTTGCCGCCGCGGGGTGCCGCATCGATGTGTGCCAGCAGTACAGCGGTGCCTTTGTCGATACCGTCAGGGCTGAAAATTCCGCCAGCGGTAGTGACCTCGTAGCTGTTTCCGGCAAGTTGAACCTTTATCTGCTTCGGCTTGAAATCGCCGACGGGGTCTTTCGAAAAGTAGTGCTCGGAAGACATAAAACAAAAACTAACGCATCCCGCGGTTTATTGTTAGTCCGATGACGAAAAAAACCGCCCCAAAGCAACCCGAAGACTTCGAGTCGGGAGACCCGCAGCGGAGTCCTGAACGCACCGCCGAGGTAGTAGATCGAATTCTTAGTCGGGCGGGCAAGGCTACCGCCATCGGTGATTCCGCAACTCACGACCACCATGAAGACGACGGTGATCAGCTCGAGCTGCAAGAGCGCCAGTCGCTTCGCCGCGTTGCAGGTTTGAGCACAGAGCTCGAAGACATTTCCGAGGTTGAATACCGTCAGGTTCGTCTGGAGAAGGTCGTCCTAATCGGAATCTATTCGGGTGACCCACGGGAGGCCGAGAATTCTCTCCACGAGCTTGCTGCGTTAGCCGAGACGGCCGGCTCGGAGGTGCTCGATGGGCTGCTGCAGCGCAGGGCGCATCCCGACCCGGCAACCTTTATCGGTAAAGGCAAGGCCGAGGAACTCAGGGAAGTGGTTATCGCCACCGGAGCAGACACCGTCGTGGCCGATGCCGAGTTGGCTCCGTCCCAGCGTCGAGCCCTCGAAGACGTTGTGAAGGTAAAGGTCGTGGACCGCACCGCCGTCATCTTGGACATCTTCGCCCAGCATGCCAAGAGCCGCGAGGGTAAGGCTCAGGTTGAACTGGCTCAGCTGCAATACATGTTGCCGCGCCTTCGTGGTTGGGGTGAGGCCCTCAGCCGTCAGGCCGGTGGTCGAGCTGCCGGTGGTGAGGGAATTGGTTCACGTGGACCCGGTGAAACCAAGATCGAGATGGATCGCCGCCGCATCAACACCCGGATTTCCAAACTCAAGCGGCAGATCGCAGAAATGAAACCTGCCCGCGAGGCAAAGCGGGCTAACCGGAAGCGCACCGAGATCCCGGCCGTCGCCATTGCCGGTTACACCAATGCCGGCAAATCCTCACTGCTGAACCGCATCACCAAGGCAGGCGTGCTTGTCGAGAACGCCCTTTTCGCAACACTGGATCCGACCGTGCGGCACACCCGGACCCCGGACGGCCGTGAATACACGCTGGCCGATACCGTCGGATTCGTGCGGAATCTGCCACACCAGTTGGTGGAGGCCTTCCGCTCGACCCTCGAAGAAATCGGTGACTCCGATCTGATCGTCCACGTCGTAGATGCCTCACATCCAGACCCCTCGGGTCAGATCTCCACCGTCCGCGGTGTAATCAGCGAGGTAGGTGCGCATGACGTCCCCGAGCTCATCGTGTTCAACAAGATTGACCTAGCGGATCAGACTCAGCGCATGGCACTGCGAGGCCTTGCTCCGGATTCGGTATCTGTTTCCGCGCGTACCGGTGAGGGAATAGAAGAACTGTTGGCGGTCATCGCCGCCCGTTTGCCGCAGCCGGACGTGCTCACCGAGAGCCTGATTCCCTACGAACGTGGCGATCTGGTTAGCAAGATCCACCTGAGCGGACGAATCGAGAAGATGGAATACCGTGAAAACGGAACCTATCTGAAGGCGTTCGTTAAGCCCGAGCTAGCCGCCGAACTGGAACGCTTCATTACGCACGGATAACCGTCGCTGCCCAGGGTGGGGCAAGGGCGCGCTCGCGAGCCTAGATTGAACGCAGGACAGCTGTTACCTTGCCCATGATTTGTGCGTGGTCACCCAAAATCGGTTCGAAGGCCGGATTCCGTGGCAAAAGCCAGGTGTGGCCATCGGTCTGTTTAAACACCTTTACGGTGGCACTGTCGTCTACCAATGCCGCAACGATGTCGTTGTTGTCGGCGGTTGCCTGTTGGCGGACCGCGATTAAGTCTCCATCCATAATCGCGGCATCGATCATGGAATCTCCCTTTACCTTGAGCAGGAAGATCTCTCCCTTGCCCACGAGCGATTCGGGAAGGGTAACCCGGTCTTCGATGTTTTCGGCAGCGAGCAAGGGTACACCGGCCGCAATTCGGCCGAGCACCGGGTACGACTTGAAGCCTCCAACAACGACGTTACTGGCCGCTGTCTCTTCGGTCGCGGCATCGCCCTGGGCGTTCAGGCTGATTCCTCGCGAGATGTTGTCTCGCTGTTCGAGGTACCCCATCTGCTTTAGCTGGTCAATCTGGTACTTTGCGCTCGCCACCGACTTGAGACCAACCGCTTCAGCGATTTCGCGCAGGGTAGGAGGTAAATCCTTTGCGGCCCGAAGCTCGCGAATGGCATCCAGTACCGCCTGTTGGCGCTGAGTCAGCTTCTCTTCCACGGTGCCCTCCAGTTTGGTCAAAAAATAAATGTTGGTGGTTACCAGTTGAATCTCTTACAGATCCTTTATCGAAACTTTATTCGAAAATCGGCCGTTATCCAAACAGATTTTCGAAAATATTGAGAAAAAATCTTGACAAGGTGTCGGTATGAGGTCTTATCGTTGGTTTTAGAACAGATGTTCGAAACAAATGTTCGAAAATCGGTTCTATTCGGTATCGGCCCCCGCTGGGGTCTGGCACCAAGAGAGGAAGGCTCCAAAATGGCAGTTGTAGCAGTAGCACCAAAGGCAAAGTTCCGCCTCAGCCGTCGTGCGCGACTCATTCGCACCGGCGTTCTCGCTGCACTCGTAGTCACCGGCTTCAATCAGTTGCCGCACTTCCTGCCCGGAGCCGAGGCAACGAACCAGAAGGCGAATCCAGGTGCCATCCACTGGGTGAGTGTGCGCTCGGGGGACTCCCTCTGGGGTTTGGCACAGCGCTATGCGCCTAATACCGACCCACGAGAGTGGATTGATCAGGTAACGGCAATAAACAACCTGGGAACGGCCGGGGTCTGGCCGGGCGAGCGCATTGCCATTCCTAACTAGCGTTAGCTGGGCCATTCCTAATTAGCGTTAGCTAGGCAACGTTCCACCAAAAGCAATCGGCCCATTGCTGCAAGAAATACCGCACTTCTCTCGCGAATTTCGATCGCCGGTAACCTTATACGGTGACTGAATTAAACGATCTTCCTCTTCGCGCCGACTTAGTCGGCCGTAAACCTTACGGCGCCCCACAGCTCTCCGTCTCTGTCGCGCTCAACGTAAATGAGAACAGTCACCGCATCCCAGAGGCAGCAGCGATAGACATCGTTCAGCGCCTCGCCGCTGCAGTCCTCGAGGTCAATCGCTACCCCGACCGCGAGTTCACCGGTCTCCGTGATGCCCTTGCACGCTACATCGGCCGCGGTGTTGAGCCACAGCAGATCTGGGCTGCAAATGGCTCTAACGAGGTACTGCAGCACATCTTCCAGGCCTTTGGTGGGCCGGGTCGTTCTGCCCTCGGTTTCACCCCCACCTATTCCATGTACCCGCTCATAGCGGAAGGCACAGGCACCGATTACATCGCAGTCGAGCGCGGTCCGCGCTTCGAAATCGATGCCGATTTGGTGTCGGCCGCAATCCGCGCGCACCAGCCAAACATCGTGATGCTTTGTTCGCCAAACAATCCAACCGGTACACCGCTTCCACTGTCCTGCGTCGAGGCCGCCTATGAGGCGGCAAACGAGTACGGCGGAATCGTCGTAGTAGACGAGGCCTACGCCGAATTCGCTCACGACACCTCGGTAACTGCCATCAACCTGTTGCCGGGGCGACCACGCCTGCTGGTTAGCCGCACAATGAGCAAGGCATTCGCCTTTGCGGGCGCCCGGCTTGGCTACCTCATGGCCGATGCTGCCGTCATTGATGCGCTTCGTCTGGTACGCCTGCCATACCACCTGAGTGCTTTTACCCAGGCCGCTGCAGAGGGGGCATTGGCCCACGCCGAAGCCCTGCTCGCCAACGTGGACAGCATCCGGGAGCAACGCGATCGGATTGTCACCGAGCTGCAGGCGATGGGTCTTGACCCGTACCCGTCAGATGCCAATTTCGTGCTGTTTGGTGGTCTGGCAGACAACGAGTCAGTTTGGCAGCAGCTTTTGGAACGCGATGTTCTCATCCGTAACGTCGGTATTCCTGGCACGCTTCGAGTGACTGCGGGAACGCCCGCAGAAACGACGCAGTTCCTGGCCGCGCTTCGCGAGGTCCTGGCCAACTAGGGCTTGAGAGCCCACAAACCAGCAAAGGTAAACTTGTACCGTGTCGTTCGGCACAGTCACAACGAAAGGCGTCAGCGTGAGTCGCACCGCAGCCCTTAGCCGCAAGACCAGCGAGTCTGCAATCGAGTTGAGCATCAATCTCGACGGCACCGGTAAGTCCGAGATCAGCACAACCGTGCCATTCTTTGACCACCTACTGACTGCGTTTGCCAAGCACTCGTTGGTAGACCTGACGGTGAAGGCACACGGCGACACCGATATCGATGTTCACCACACCGTCGAGGACACCGCGATCGTCTTGGGGCAGGCCATTAAGCAGGCCCTGGGTGACAAGGCGGGCATCGGCCGTTATGGTGATGCCACTGTTCCTCTAGATGAGGCGCTTGTAAGGGCTGTCGTAGACGTTTCCGGCCGTCCATTCCTGGTTCACGATGGCGAACCTGCAGGATTCGAGTACCACCTCATCGGCGGGCACTTCACCGGCAGCATGGTACGGCACGTCTTTGAGGCCATCGCCTACAACGCAGGCCTGACCGTGCACGTCAACGTGCTTGCCGGTCGCGATGCACACCACATCGCAGAGACCGAGTTCAAGGCCTTCGCGCGTGCATTCCGCAAGGCGGTAGAACCGGACGCCCGCGTTGTCGGAATCCCAAGCACCAAGGGTGCCCTGTGACCCAACCCTCCGTAGTCGTTTTGGACTACGGCTCGGGAAACGTTCACTCGGTAGCTAAAGCTGTAGCGGTCGCCGGCGCTCAGGTAGAGCTGACGGCCGATCCAGCGCGTGTTCTCGCCGCCGATGGGCTGATCGTCCCCGGTGTGGGAGCCTTCGAGGCGGTCATGAACCAACTCGCATCCGTGGGTGGGGCTCGCCTCATCGAGCAGCGCCTGGTCGCGGGCAAGCCGGTCCTCGGCATTTGTGTTGGCCTGCAGGTCCTATTCGAGCAGGGCGTCGAACATGGCGTCGAGACCGAAGGCCTCGGCCAGTGGCCCGGCATCGTGGAAAAGCTGGATGCTCCGATGCTGCCACACATGGGCTGGGATACGGTGCAAGCCGCCGATGGTTCCGTGCTCTTTGACGGGATTGAGGACGAGCGCTTCTACTTCGTGCATTCATACGGAGTAAAGCACTTCCCGCCGCTCGGAGGTGGCGCGTTCGCCGCGCCCAAAATTACCTGGGCGGACTACGGCGGTCCGTTCGTGGCCGCGGTCGAAAACGGCCCGCTAATGGCCACGCAATTCCACCCCGAAAAGTCTGGCCAGGCGGGAATCCGACTGCTGACCAACTGGGTCAACAACTTCTAAGCTTTCCGATTACCACTTATTGCGCAAGCGCGCGAGGAGACAAATATGACCAAGGCACTGGAGCTCCTTCCAGCCGTAGACGTTGCCGATGGAAAGGCAGTCCGCCTCACTCAGGGAGAGGCCGGCAGCGAGACCGACTACGGCGACCCGGTCGAAGCGGCACAGCAGTGGATCAGCGCTGGGGCAGAGTGGATCCACTTGGTGGATCTGGACGCCGCCTTCGGCCGTGGAGACAACCGCGACGTGATTCGTCGTGTTGTGGAGGCCAGCTCGACCGTGAAAATTGAACTTTCGGGCGGCATCCGTGACGATGCCTCGCTCGAGTCGGCGCTAGACGCCGGAGCAACCCGCGTGAACCTTGGTACCGCTGCACTGGAAGACCCGGAGTGGACCGCTCGAGTGATCGCGAAGCACGGAGACAGGGTCGCAGTCGGACTGGATGTCAGGGGCACCACGCTTGCCGCTCGCGGTTGGACCAAGGAGGGCGGCGACCTCTGGGAAGTCCTGGCCCGCCTCGAGGATGCCGGTTGCTCCCGTTACGTGGTTACCGACGTGACTAAGGACGGAACGCTACGCGGGCCAAATATTGAATTGCTTAAGCAGGTCATGGAGCGAACCGCAAAGCCGGTCGTTGCCTCGGGTGGCATCAGCAGCCTGCAGGACATATCGGACCTTTACGCGCTGGTAAGCCTAGGCCTCGAGGGTGCCATCCTGGGCAAGAGCCTCTACGCAGGTCGGTTCACCCTGGAAGAGGCGCTCGCGGCCGCAGCCGGCAACTAGCCACGGGATTTTGAAGTGTCGCACGAATACCAGCACATGAACCCGGATCGCTTTGCCGATTCCGCAGGTGTGCCCTGGGCGGGACGCCACTTCGAAGCCAATCCCTGGGCGGATGACGATGGCACCGCCGACGCAGCACTCCTGAAAGCCATTGACGATTTCCAGGCCGGGCGCATTCACGCGGAGCAAGTCCATCAGGCGATGCACTCTGCCAGGTTGTTAGTCCCCCTAGTTGCAAATCTGGGTGAAGCGGGCGAGGGTGCGCACGGGCAGACCGTCGACAAGAGCGCCGACCTCTCAATCGTCTCCGTCTCCAGCCCCGATGGGCAGGTTGCCTTACCAGTATTCAGTTCGGTCGCTGCAATGGCCGTGTGGGACAAGACAGCCAGACCCGTTCCAATCGAATCCAGCAGGGTAGCGTTAGCAGCTGCGAGTGAGGGAAACGGCCGGATCATTCTCGACCCGGGAAGCCCCAGCAAGTTCGTTATTCGTAAGAATGCGTTTAGGGCGCTAGCCGAATCGAAGCCCTGGGTGCACCCCTGTAGAAATTCATCGGTCAAGGCTGAATTTGCGACGGTCATCGATGCTCATCCTGAGATCGAAAATTTCGCCGTGCAGGACGGCGACCCAAGTGCCAGGCTCCAGGGGCCTGAGGTTTTGGTCTTTCTCAAATTGCGTTCGGGCATGAGTTCCCAGCAACTCCAGGAGCTATTGCAACTAGTTGCAGGCGAGTGGTCGGCGAGTGCAACCATCGCCGCCGAGGTGGATTCCCTCGGCGTGAAGCTGGTTTAGGTTTTGGGGCTTAGGGGCTAGGCAACCGGACCGGTGAATTTTTCACCTGGTCCAGAACCCGGGGCATCCTTGACGCTCGATTCCTCACGGAATGCCAGCTGAACCTCGCGAAGTGCATTGCGCCAGATGCGCGCGTGCTGGTCACCCATGTAAGGGGCAACTGCGGTTAGCATGCCTGCAGAAGCATCGATGTACTTGCGCGCCTCGTCGAGGTCAGCGGCTCGGCCATCTTCGGCTAGTCCGCAGTGAACTGCCGCTAGGTTCAGGAGCTCCACAAAGTAACGTCCAACCACCTCAACCGCAGGAATATCGGCCAGGTCGGAGATTATGTCGGTGCCGTGCTCGGATTCGGTCATTGCCTTAAATCTTTCTTTCGGTTGGGGGCTTTACTGCGCCCAGCCAACCCTGATAGACTAACCCACGGCTCCGAGGTTAGCCTCGGTCAGAAGTGGATTCAGTTCCCACCCGCGTTCATTGCTTTTCAACAAATGGCCGGGTTGCCCAAGAACTTTCAGTTCTGTGCGTTTTACGGCCTCTGTGCCCAGAAGCGTGGCCGTCTTGCTGCGCTATTTCCCTATCGTGGCAAGTCCAGTCACGCAGAATCACTTCTCGTGGCTGACGCCACATTCGTGCCCATGAATCGTGGCTTTCAACACGTCATAGGAGCAGCAGATCAGCGATCCACGTATCAACGAGCGCATCCGTGTGCCAGAGGTTCGCCTCGTCGGCCCTAACGGAGAGCAGGTTGGTGTAGTCCGTATTGAAGAGGCACTGCGTTTGGCGCAGGAGGCCGATCTCGACCTAGTCGAGGTGGCACCGATGTCCAAGCCGCCAGTTGCCAAGATCATGGACTACGGCAAGTTCAAGTACGAGGCAGCGCAGAAGGTGCGCGAAGCCCGTAAGAACCAGGTCAACACCGTCCTCAAGACCGTTCGTTTTGGACTCAAGATCGACGACCACGATTACAGCACCAAGCGCGGCCAGATTGAGCGTTTCCTCAAGGCCGGCGACAAGGTGAAGGTCATGGTTGTGTTCCGTGGCCGCGAGCAGTCCCGCCCAGAGATGGGCATGCGCCTGCTCCAGAAGCTTGCCGAGGAAGTAAACACCCTCGGTTCGATCGAGTCCAGCCCGTCCATCGATGGACGAAACATGGTTATGGTCGTCGGTCCACTCAAGAACAAGGCAGAGGCCAAGGCCGAAGCTAAGCGTGCAGCAGAAAAGGCCGAGAAGTCGGCTCCCGTTGCAAGCGAACCAACCGAGCCGGCTGAATAGCCGTACAGAAACAGGAGATAGCAATGCCAAAGCAGAAGACCCATTCGGGCGCCAAGAAGCGTTTCCGCTTCACCGGTAGCGGCAAGCTCATGAAGGAACAGATCAACATGCGCCACAACATGGAGCACAAGTCGAGCCGTCGTACTCGTCGTCTGAACCAGGACCAGGTCGTTTCGGCAGCCGACTTCAAGACCATCAAGAAGCAGCTCGGCCGCTAGTCGGTCAGCCCAGATTTTAGGAGCACACAAATGGCACGTGTCAAAAATGCAGTAAACGCCGCCAAGAAGCGTCGCGTCGTCCTCGAGCGCGCACAGGGTTACCGCGGACAGCGTTCGCGTCTGTACCGTATGGCCAAGCAGCAGATGCTGCACTCGCTGGTCTACGCATACAACGACCGCCGCGACCGCAAGAGCAACTTCCGTCGCCTATGGATCCAGCGCATCAACGCTGCGACCCGCGCAAACGGAATGACCTACAACCGCTTCATCCAGGGCCTGAACCTGGCTGGCATCGTAGTTGACCGTCGTATCCTGGCCGACCTGGCCATCAACGACGCCGCTACCTTCAGCAAGCTGGTTGCCAGCGCCAAGGCTGCTCTGCCAGCAGACACCTCGGCTCCAAAGGTCAAGTAGTTTCAATGCTCATCGATCCCAAGTCCAGTTTGGTCAAAGGGGTCGCTAGGCTCTCAAAGAAAGACGCCCGGTCTCAGACCGGGCTCTTTCTACTTGAGGGGCCACAGGGTCTCAAGGAGGCCGTGCGTACCCCCAAGGTAATCGTCGAGCTCTACGCCACCCCGGACTGCGTTGAACGCTACCCGGACCTGTTTGAACAGGTGCGTCAGGCCCGCATCGATGTCACGCTCGTTAGCGAACGCGTGCTGGACGCCATGTGCGATACCAGCACACCTCAGGGCGTATTGGCCGTGTGTCAGCAGGTTCACGTTTCACTTGATTCGGTCCTGAAGGTCAAGCCCCGGCTCGTTGCCATGCTTTCGCAGGTACGCGATCCGGGTAACGCGGGTACCGTTCTCCGCGCAGCCGATGCCGCGGGCGCCGATGCGGTCATTTTCACCGACAACAGCGTAGACATCTACAACCCGAAGGTCGTTCGGTCCACCACCGGTTCGCTCTTTCACCTGCCCATCGTTCAGGGCGTTTCGGTGCATGATGCAATCGCTGCACTCCGGGCTGCAGGGCTTCAGGTCTTTGCCGCGGATGGCGGGGGAGACCTCATAAACGACCTACCTGCTGGCACCCTCGCGGCACCTACCGCCTGGGTCTTCGGCAACGAGGCCTGGGGGTTCGAGGCCGAGACTCTTGCCGCAGTCGACCGTGTTGTCGGTTTACCGCTCTATGGCCCGGCCGAGAGCCTTAACCTGGCCACCGCCGCCAGCGTTTGCCTCTATCAGAGCGCTTTCGCCCAGCGCGCCTAGAAGCCCGCCAGTCAGCCCCCAAAAGGTAGACTGGGAACCTATGACTAGCGAAAATCCAATCTCCGCGGCACAGGTCGCGAGTGTTGTCGAAGAGGCCCTCGCGGCCGTCGCCGCTGCCGCCGATCTGACTCAGTTGAAGGCCGCGCGTGGCGCCATCCTCGGCGAGCAGTCCGCAATTGTTGCGCTCAACGCACAGCTGGGCAAACTCGCCCCCGAATTTAAGGCGGAAGCCGGCAAGATTGTCGGCCAGGCTCGTGGCCAGATCAGTCAGGCATACGCCTCCAAAGAGGCGCTTCTTTTTGTCGCCGAGGAGCGTGCCAAGATAGCAGCCGAGGCCGTGGACGTCACCGCCGCACCGCTAACAGCGCGAATCGGTGCCCGCCACCCACTCGCCCTGCTTCAAGACCAGATCTCGGACATCTTTGTCGGCATGGGCTGGGAGATCGCCGAGGGCCCCGAGGTTGAGAACGAATGGTTCAACTTCGACGCCTTGAACTTCGACGCCGACCACCCTGCCCGCGCTATGCAGGACACCTTCTTCGTGGAGCCGGTGGAGAGCCACCTGGTGCTGCGCACCCACACTTCTCCGGTACAGGTACGTTCCATGCTGGAACGCGAGGTGCCGGTATACGTTCTTTGCCCCGGACGAGTTTTCCGCACCGATGAGCTGGATGCCACCCACACCCCGGTGTTCCACCAGGTCGAAGGTCTGGCTATCGACAAGAACCTCACGATGGCAGATCTCCGTGGCACCCTCGAGCACTTCGCTCGCAGCATGTTTGGCCCAGAGGCCCGAATCCGCCTGCGCCCTTCGTTCTTCCCATTCACCGAGCCTTCGGCGGAATTGGATGTTTGGCACCCGGGCGCCAAGGGTGGCGCTCGCTGGGTCGAGTGGGGTGGCTGCGGAATGGTCAACCCTAATGTTTTGAAGGCTGCCGGAATCGACCCTGAGGTTTACTCGGGCTTCGCATTTGGCATGGGAATTGAGCGCACGCTGATGTTCCGCAACGACGTTAAGGACATGCACGACATGGTCGAGGCGGACGTGCGTTTCAGCGAGCAGTTTGGATTGGTGCTGTAATGCGCGTTCCTTTGAATTGGTTGGCCGAGTATGTAGACCTTCCCGGCGATGCCACTCCCGATTCGGTTATGGCCGAGCTGGTAAAGGTAGGCCTCGAGGAAGAGGGCTCGCACGGCTTCGACGTGACCGGTCCGGTTGTCGTGGGTAAGGTGCTTGAGTTCACGCCGGAGGAACAGTCCAATGGCAAGACCATTCGCTGGTGCCAGGTGCAGGTTGCTCCTGCGGGCGAAAAGGCGGCCGATGGCGGCGCCGATGTTCGCGGCATCGTTTGTGGCGCCGGTAACTTCGAGGTGGGCGACAAGGTCGTAGTTTGCCTGCCCGGTTCTGTGCTGCCTGGGCCTTTTGCCATCGCAGCGCGCAAGACTTACGGGCACGTCTCGGACGGCATGCTGGCGTCCGGCCGAGAACTCGGCATCAGCGACGATCATGGCGGCATCATTCGCCTGCACGAGCTTGGGCTGGACCCCAAGGTTGGCACCGATGCCCGCGAACTGCTTCACATCGATGACAGCGCGGCGGAGGTCAACGTGACCCCGGACCGCGGCTATTGCCTCAGCATCCGTGGGATCGCCCGCGAGTACTCGCACGCAACCGGAGCCGCATTCCGCGACCCGGCTGGTAACGTAGAGCCTCAGTCAACTTCCGGTTTCGAACTTACGGTTCAGGACCTCGCTCCGATTCGCGATCGCGCAGGCTGTTCGCGCTTCGTGCTTCGCCAGGTCACCAATCTCGACCCTTCGCGCCCCACCCCTCCATGGATGGTTTCCCGTCTCAAGCTGGCCGGCATGCGCTCGATTTCGCTCATTGTCGACATCACCAACTACGTGATGCTAGAACTAGGGCAGCCGACCCATGCCTACGACTTCGACAAGCTATCCGGCGGCATTCAGGTGCGTCGTGCCCTTGCGGGCGAGACCCTCAAGACACTGGACGGCGTTGTCCGCAAGTTGCATCCAGAGGACCTGGTTATCGCCGACGATTCCGGCGCAATCGGTCTTGCCGGTGTCATGGGCGGCGAGAGCACCGAGGTTTCGGATGCGACCACCACCGTTTTGATCGAGGCGGCTAACTTCGACCCGATTTCCATTGCCCGCAGCGCACGTCGCCACAAGCTACCCTCCGAGGCAAGCAAGCGTTTCGAACGCGGAGTCGACCACTCGATGGCCAAGCACGCCGTTGCCCGCGTGGTTCAGTTGCTCGAGGTTCACGGCCGTGGCGAAGCCCAATGGTTTGGCGCGGACTACCGCAACTATGCACCGCAGCCAACCATTTGGCTGCCCGAAGAATTCGCCGGTCAATTGGTCGGTGTCCAGTATGAGGCCTTGGAAATCACCCAGGTCCTGCAGGCAATCGGCTGTGTTGTCGCTCACGTTCAGGGTGGCTTCGAAGTCATTCCGCCTACCTGGCGCCCGGATCTTCAGCACAAGACCGATTTGGTCGAGGAGGTCGCGCGTATTACCGGCTACGACCGAATCCCAACGAGGCTGCCGGTTGCTCCTCCAGGGCGTGGTTTCACTCGCGCCCAGCAGCAACGCCGCAAGATTGCTAACGCCTTGGCCGCCGCCGGCCTGACCGAGGTCCTCAACTACCCATTCGCAACCGATGCCCAGCTTGGTTGGAATGCCGTCGCGGGCCTGGCTTCTTCACACAGCACCGAGGCGACTCCTGCTGTTGTCAAACTAGCCAACCCGCTGCAGGGCCAGGCGTCCAACCTTCGGGTTTCGCTCCTGCCTGCCCTCATCGAGGCCGCTTCCCGAAACCACTCGCGCGGCCTCACCGATCTGGCCCTGTTCGAGATTGGCTCGGTCTTCCACCCGGCCAAGATCGTTACCGTCACAGACGACCTTCCAGTCGGCAACCAGCGCCCGAGCGCTGCCGCCCTCGCCAAGCTCGAGGCAACCATTCCGGCACAACCGAAGCACCTCGCGGCTCTATTCATCGGCGATCGCAATCAGCAGCAGGTCGGTACTTCAGCGGTTGCCGCGGGCTACGAGGACGCCATTCAGGCGGCGCGCATTCTCGCGCTGGCTGTCGGCGCCGACATCAGAGTTCGCCAGGCTTCGCCTAAGGGATTCCACCCTGGTCGTACTGCCGAGCTGTTTGTTGCCAATGAGCAAGGCGATCAGGTCGTTGGCTACGCCGGCGAACTGGACCCGGCTCTTGCCGCCGAGAACCACCTTCCACGTCGCGTGGGTGCGCTAGAGGTAAATCTCGACCTCCTCGGCCAACTCGCTCCCGAAACGGTTCAGGCGCAGGCTGTCTACACCCACCCGGCCGCCACCCAGGATGTTTCGCTGCTCGTTTCGGCAGACATCCCGGCGGCGACGGTCAGCCAGGCAATTTCAGATGGCGCTGGCGAACTGCTGGAACACATCCAGCTAACCGACGACTACCGCGGTCAGGGAATCGAACCGGGAAAGAAGTCGCTCACATTTGCACTTCGTTTCCGCGCCACCGATCGAACCCTGACACAGGCTGAGGCATCGGCTTCCAAGGAGGCGGGAGTCTCCGTAGCATTCGAGCGTCACGGAGCGACAATCCGCGCCTAGAAGCACCCGTCAACCAGCAAGTTCTCATTTCCCGAGGGGAACGGAAGAAGGAAAGCAAATGGTTTATTCGGTAGCCATAGCCGGAGCCAGCGGTTATGTTGGCGGCGAATTGCTGCGCATGATCGCGCAGCATCCTCAGCTTCAGGTCAAGACCGTCACGGCCAACAGTAATGTCGGTGAGAAGGTTGGCACTCTGCACCCGCACCTGGTCGAATTCGCCGATCTGGTCTTCGCTCCCACCGATGCCTCCACCCTGGCCGGTCACGACGTTGTGTTCCTCGCCATGCCGCACACCAAGAGCGCCGAGGTAGCCGCCTGGATCTCCCCGGAGACTCTGGTCCTCGATTGCGGTGCAGATTTCCGGCTCGAGAATGAGGGCGACTGGGCCAAGTTCTACGGCGGCGACTACGCGGGGCACTGGACGTATGGAATGCCGGAACTGCTCATCGAGGGCGGCAAGAACAAGCAGCGTAAAAACCTGGCCGGAGCAAAGCGGATCGCCGTTCCCGGCTGTAATGCGACCGCCATCACCCTTGCCCTGGCACCCGGACTTTCCGAGATCTTGCTCGAGCCACACGACATCGTAAGCGCCCTATCGGTCGGTACTTCCGGTGCCGGTCGCACGCTCAAGAGCAACCTCTTGGCAAGCGAGATCATGGGTTCGGCATCGGCGTACGGCGTCGGTGGTGTCCACCGTCACACCCCTGAAATCGAGCAGAATCTGCGCCATGCCTCAGGCCGATCCGTCGTCTTGAATTTCACTCCGGTGCTAGTTCCGATGAGCCGCGGCATCCTTGCGGTAAACACGGCAAAGCTTGTTGAGGGCACAACTGCGGCACAGGTACGCGCCGCCTACGAGAAGGCCTACGCAAACGAAAAGTTTGTCCGTCTGCTGCCCGAGGGGCAGTTCCCGAGCACCTCGAGCACGCTCGGCGTAAACACCTGCCTGATGGGGCTGGCGGTCGACGAACATGCCGGCAGGGCCGTTATTGTCTCTGCCATCGACAACATGGTTAAGGGCACTGCGGGTGCCGCCATTCAGTCCTTGAATCTGGCCTTGGGTCTCCCAGAAGACACCGGCCTCACCGTGAACGGAGTCGCACCATGACCGTAACCGTAGCCAAAGGCTTCGTGGCAGCCGGTGTTGCCGCCGGTCTAAAGAAGAGCGGAAACCGAGACGTTGCTCTTGTTGTAAACCAAGGTCCGCTCAAGTCGGCGGCAGCGGTCTTCACCACCAACCGGTGCCTCGCTAATCCGGTGCTCTGGAGCAAGCAGGTGATCGCCGATGGCGAGGTCGAGGCAATCATTCTTAACTCGGGTGGAGCTAACTGCTACACGGGTCCGGAGGGCTTCCAGACCACGCATGCCACCGCCGAGAAAGTCGCAGAACTCCTTGGCGTTTCTGCTGGCGATGTGCTGGTCTGTTCCACCGGGCTAATCGGCGATCAACTCGACCGACCAAAGCTTCTAGCCGGTGTTGAGGCAGCCGCGGCAGCGCTCGGTACCGACCAGGGTCAGGTTGCTGCAGAGGCAATAATGACCACCGACTCCGTAGCTAAG
>Ga0228702_1001285_pt1 | contig 16394 bp, 14 predicted proteins | sample McNCre217_Aug_MG_2_FD_178018 | JGI IMG/M metagenome (GOLD analysis project Ga0228702, IMG submission 178018) | Freshwater microbial communities from McNutts Creek, Athens, Georgia, United States - 20-17_Aug_MG | ecosystem: Environmental > Aquatic > Freshwater > Creek | place: USA: Georgia... | reverse complement strand
GGTGCCATGGTTGCTGTTGTTGGCCACCGCCTTGTTTGCACTGGGACCACGCATCGCCACCCGCAGCGCCAACCAGGGGCATCCGGCCTGGCGCTTGCCCGGCCTGCTGGCCGTGGCCATTTATGGCGGCTACTTCAATGGGGGACTGGGGATTTTGCTGATGGCACTGTACACCCTGACGGGCGAATCCAGGCTGAACACGGTCAACGCACTCAAAAACCTCAACTCGTTCGTGCTGTCGCTGCTGTCAGTGGCGGCGTTTGCCTGGGCGGGTGCCATCGTGTGGGATCAGGCTCTATGGATGATGCTCTGGGCCACGCTGGGCGGCTGGCTGGGTGCCCGTCTGGCCCAACGACTGCCCGTCCTGTGGGTGAGACGAGGCGTCATTGGCACGGGGCTGCTCATGAGCGCCGTCTTTTTCAGCCGACTGGGCGACTGAACTCGGGGCCCGTCCGCTCAGGGCGAGGTCAGCGCCACCTTGACACCCGTAGCCACCTGGTCGAGCCGGGCGCGCTCGGCCAACACCTTGGCCACATAACCGCCATCATCGGCCTGACCATCTGCCCCCAGATAGGACTTCAGACCCTCTTCCACCGAGCCACCTTTGAGCTTGATGGCATCGGCCAGCACCGCCACACCCACACGCAAATTGGTGATCGGGTCAAACGCAGCCAAATTGCCCCCATAAGCCGCATAACGGCGGGCATGGACCTGGGTCATGACCTGCATCAAGCCTTGCGCCCCCACAGGACTCTGCACATACGGATGAAAATTGGATTCAATGGCCATCACGGCCATGATCAGATGCGGTGCGAGCTTGGATTTTTTGGCCAGAACGTGGGCTTCGGCCACCAAAGCCCCCAAAGGCTCGGGGGCCACGTGGTACTTGCGAGCCAGCCACTCGGCCACCAGTGCCTGCTGGCGTGGCAGCGACTGCAGATCCACGGCCGTGGCCCGTTCAGCCGTGTTGGATGGCCACCACGACAACAGCACCTGCCGCTCACGCAGAAAGTTAAACAACTCGTTCTCGGCCTCGTGCAACCAGGCGGGCTTGAGCCACAAGGCCAGCACCAGCGCAGCCGCTGTCAAGCCCACCATGGCCAAACCACTGTGGGTGACGATGAACAAGCCATTGGCGATGTCGCTCAGGATGTTCCGGCAGTATTGGCACCAGGTGCAGCGCTTGATCATGAGGATAAAAGTGGAAAAAAGCATTATAAAGTGACGCGCCACCCGACCACAGGATAATCAGGCCATGTCTCAAGCTCAACGTGTGGTCGTCGGATTGTCCGGCGGCGTCGACTCTGCCGTCACGGCCTGGCTGCTCAAGCAACAGGGCCATGAGGTCATTGGCATCTTCATGAAAAACTGGGAAGACGACGATGACAGCGAATATTGCTCGTCCAACATCGATTTCGTCGATGCCGCTGCCGTGGCCGATGTGGTGGGCATCGAGATCGAGCACGTCAATTTTGCGGCCGACTACAAAGACCGTGTGTTTTCAGAGTTTGTCCGCGAGTACCAAGCAGGGCGTACGCCCAACCCCGACATCCTGTGCAACGCCGAGATCAAGTTCAAGTCCTTTCTGGACCATGCCATGCGTCTGGGAGCCGAAAAGATCGCCACCGGGCACTACGCCCGTGTACGCCAGAACACAGCCACCGGCCGCCACGAGCTGCTCAAGGGACTCGATCCGTCCAAAGACCAGAGCTACTTCTTGCACCGTCTGAACCAGGCCCAGCTGTCCAAAACCCTGTTTCCGGTGGGTGAACTGCACAAAACCGAGGTGCGTCGCATCGCCGAAGAGATCGGCCTGCCCAATGCCAAAAAGAAAGACTCGACCGGCATCTGCTTCATCGGCGAGCGGCCCTTTCGCGAATTCCTCAACCGCTACATCAGCAAGGAACCCGGCCCGATCAAGGACCCCACTGGCCGCACCATCGGCCAGCATGTGGGCCTGAGCTTTTACACCCTGGGTCAGCGCCAGGGCCTGGGCATTGGCGGCATCAAGGCCAAAGGGGCGCAAAAAGGCGCGGGCGAGCACACCCCCTGGTTTGTGGCCCGCAAAGACCTCGAAAAAAACACCCTGTGGGTGGTGCAAGGGCATGACCACCCCTGGCTGCTGTCCGAGGGGCTGCAAGCCGACGATGCCAGTTGGTGCGCAGGCGTGCCCCCTGCGCCCGGCACCTATGCGGCCAAAACCCGCTACCGCCAGGTCGATGCCCCCTGCACCCTGGCCCACGCCGCCAACGGCGCGACTTTCCCGGCTTTTGACATGCACTTTCCCGAGCCCCAATGGGCCGTGACCCCTGGCCAGAGCGTGGTGATGTACGACGGCGAAGTCTGCCTGGGCGGTGGCGTGATCCACACCGCCTTACCCGCCAAGACACCCTGACCCCCGCCCGGAGAACGCCCTGTGAAAGTGGACTTTGACGGTTTGCAGGCCTTTGTCTGCGTGGCTGAACTGGGTAGCTTCATCAAAGCCGCGCACGACCTGCACATCACACAGACGGCGCTGACACGACGCATCCAGAAACTTGAAGCCCTGGTGGGCATCAAGCTGATGGACCGCACCACCCGGCGCGTTGAACTGACCGAGCTGGGGCGGGATTTCTTACCGCAAGCGCGCAACATCGTGGCCGACGCCACACGCGCCGTCGAACGCCTGCAAGGCAAAGTCAAACAAGGTCAGGGACATTTCACGCTGGCTTGCGTGCCTTCGCTCACCACCCATGTGCTGCCTCTGCTGATTCGCCAATACGCCGACCTGGCCCCGGACAACACGCTTCGGCTGCACGATGCGTCATCGCACGATGTGCGCGCCGCCGTGCTGGACGGTCGGGCCGAGATGGGCATCGCCATCAACGGCCAGGCCCACCCCGAACTGCAGGAAATCCCCCTGTTTGACGACCCGCTCACCCTGATATGTCCGATCCCGCACCCCTTGCAAGACCGGACATCGGTGAACTGGGCAGACATGCGCGATCTGGACCTGATCGTGGTCAGCAGCTTCATGGCCACCCGCATCTTTCTGGACTACCAATTGGCCAAACGCGGCATCCGGCTGAGCGGTCATTACGAAGTTCAGCACCACGCCACAGCCATCAATCTGGTGGCTGCAGGCGTGGGCTGCGCCATCCTGCCTTCGTCCACCTTTGAAAACGGCGACCGCCCCCACGTGGTCAAAATCCCGCTGGTGGGTCCGGTGGTCAAGCGCCAGGTCACCTTGCTGCGACGCAAAAACAGCAGCCTGTCGCTGGCTGCGCAAGGCTTTTACGACCTGACATTGCAGCATTTCGACCGCCAAGGCCGCTGACTTCATTGCGATAAACGCAACAATCTGCACCGATATTTCATTTCTCAAAACCAGCCACATAAGCCACACTCATCCCCCTGAACACAACAAGGACACAGGATGCGCACGGACGTGCTCGTGATTGGCGGTGGCAATGCCGCTCTGTGCGCAGCTCTGATGGCCGCTGAGGCTGGGGCTCGCGTGACGCTGCTCGAAGCCGCTCCGCGCGAATGGCGCGGCGGCAACTCGGGCCACACGCGCAATTTGCGCTGCATGCACGATGCCCCGCAAGACGTGCTGGTCGACGCCTACCCCGAAGAAGAATTCTGGCAAGACCTGCTCAAGGTCACGGGCGGCATCACCAACGAAAAACTGGCCCGCTTGACCATCCGCGCGTCCAGCACCTGCCGCGACTGGATGCGCAAGCACGGCGTGCATTTTCAACCGCCACTGTCGGGTGCACTGCATGTGGCCCGCACCAATGCTTTTTTCATGGGCGGCGGCAAGGCCCTGGTCAACGCCTATTACCGCAGTGCCGAAAAACTGGGTGTGCAGATCCGCTACAACGCCCCCGTGGATCGGCTGGAAATCGACAACGGCCGCTTTGTGGCCGCCTGGGTGGGCCAAGAACGCATCACCGCCAAAAGCTGCGTGCTGGCCGCCGGAGGCTTCGAGTCCAACCGCGAGTGGCTGCGCGAGGCCTGGGGACAAAACGAGCGTGGCGAGTGGCCAGCAGACAACTTCCTGATCCGGGGCACCCGCTTCAACCAGGGCGTGTTGCTCAAGCACATGCTGGCACAAGGCGCTGACCCGATTGGCGACGCCACGCAGGCGCACATGGTGGCGATCGATGCCCGCGCACCTTTGTATGACGGCGGCATCTGCACCCGCATCGACTGCGTGTCGCTGGGCGTGGTGGTCAACACCGAAGCCCGGCGCTTTTACGACGAGGGCGAGGACTTCTGGCCCAAACGTTACGCCATCTGGGGCCGTCTGGTGGCCCAGCAACCCGGGCAAACCGCCTATTCGATCATTGACAGCAAGGCCATTGGCCGCTTCATGCCGCCTGTGTTCGACGGCGTCAAAGCCGACACCCTGCCCGAGCTGGCGCAAAAAATCGGGCTCGATGTGGACACTTTCATGCAAACCCTGAACGACTACAACCAGGCCTGCCGCCCAGGCACGTTCGATCACACGGTGCTGGACGACTGCCACACCGAGGGCGTGAGCCCTGCCAAAACCCACTGGGCGCGCACCATCGACACCGGCCCGTTTTTCGCCTATGCGGTGCGCCCCGGCGTGACCTTCACCTACCTGGGACTGGAAACCGACGAAACGGCTGCCGTGCACTTTGCTGGCGTGCCCAGCGACAACCTGTTCGTGGCAGGCGAGATGATGGCGGGCAACGTGCTGGGCAAAGGCTACACCGCCGGTGTGGGCATGTCGATCGGCACGGCCTTTGGCCGCATCGCAGGCACGCAAGCGGCGCGTGTCGCGCTCCAGGCAGGAGCCCACGCATGAACACACTGCAACAACTCACACAAGAGGCCAAAGCGCTGGCCAACGGCCAATGGGTGCCCACACTGGCCGAAAGTGAAACCGCACGCCAGCTGCAAATCTGCAATGCCTGCCGTTACTGCGAAGGCTTTTGCGCGGTCTTCCCGGCCATGACGCGTCGCCTGTCATTTGCACAGGCTGACATCCACTTTCTGGCCAACTTGTGCCACAACTGCGGTGCCTGCCTGCACGCCTGCCAGTACGCCCCCCCGCACGACTTTGCTGTCAACATCCCGAAAACCCTGGCCCAGGTGCGTGGCCAGACCTACACGCATTACGCCTGGCCCGCCCCCTTGGGGCGGCTGTACCAGCGCAATGGCTTGACCCTGAGCCTGGCGCTCGCGTCCAGTCTGGCGCTGTTCCTGTGGCTGGCCCAGCAAGGCGCAGCAGCAGGCCCCGCCCAAAACTTCTACAACATCTTCCCGCACAACTTGCTGGTGAGTCTGTTCGCGCCGGTCTTCCTGTTTGCGGTGCTGGCCCTGGCCCTGGGCGTGCGCAGCTTCTGGCAAGACATCACACCCGCCACCAGCGGTGCTGCACTGACTCCGCCAGCCACGCACAACGTGTTGCACCTGACATACCTGGACGGCGGTCACGGCGAAGGCTGCAACAACGAAGACGACGCCTTCACCCTGGCCCGCCGACGCGCACACCACCTGACTTTCTATGGCTTCATGCTGTGCTTTGCGGCCACCAGTGTGGCCACGCTCTACCACTACGTGCTGGGCCTGCCCGCCCCGTATGAACTGCCCAGCCTGCCCAAAGTGCTGGGTGTGCTGGGGGGTGTGAGCCTGCTGGTAGGCACAGCGAGTCTGTTCAAGCTGAACCTGCAACGCCACCCCGACCAGGGCGATGCTGCGCAAAAACCCATGGACCTGGGCTTCATCGCCTTGCTGTTCCTGATCAGTGCCACCGGTCTGGGCCTGTGGCTGGCCCGAGGGCACAGCAGCATGCCCACTTGGCTGGCCATGCACCTGGGCGCGGTCATGGCCTTGTTTGCCACCTTGCCTTACAACAAATTTGCGCACGGCATTTTCCGCACAGCGTCCTTGCTGCGCCATGCCGTCGAAAAACGCCAGCCCAACCCCATCGGGCTGGGCAGTGATTGAACCTTGAGGAGACTCCCATGAACAAACGCAACACGCTGCGGGCCATCGCCTGCATGGCCCTGATTGGCACCGGTTTGACAGCGCAAGCCCAAACCTTTCCCCCGAAGAAAACCATCACCATGGTGGTTGGCTTTGCGGCTGGGGGCGCGGCCGACACCGGGGCACGCATCATCGCCCGCAAACTGGGCGAGAACATCGGTGCATCGGTCGTGATCGACAACAAACCCGGCGCAGGCGGCAACATCGCCCACCAGTTTGCGGCACAAGGCCCGGCCGATGGCAGCGTGCTCCTGTTCGGCTCGGTGGGTCCGTTGACCATCGCCCCGCACATGATGAAAGTGCCTTATGACCCGTTCAAGGATCTGGCCCCCATCACCATGGGCGTGAACTTCCCCAACGTGCTGGTGGTCGGCGCACACACCGGCATCAAGACCTTTGCCGAATTCATGGCCTACGCCAAGAAAAACCCCGGCAAGCTCGACTTTGCCTCCACCGGCGCGGGCTCGGCCTCGCACCTGGCCGGTGAATTGCTCAACGACATGGCGGGCATTGACACCGTGCATGTGCCCTACAAGGGGGGGGCCCCCGCCATGCAAGACCTGATCGGTGGCCGCGTGGCGGCGTATTACTCCACGCTCTCGACCGCCTTGCCCCACATCGAAAGCGGCAAGCTGATCCCGCTGGCCAGCACGGGCACCATGCGCCTGAGCGCGTTGCCCAAAATCCCGACCATTGCCGAATCGGGCTACCCCGGCTTTTCCGCCACCAACTGGTACGCCTTCGTCGCCTCGGCCAAAGTGCCTGTGCCCGTTCTGGACCGCTGGAACACCGAACTGGTCAGGGTGCTCAAAAGCCCGGACGTGGTCGAGCAACTCAACAGCCACGGCCTGACGCCCCAGCCCGGCACCCGGGAAGAATTTGCCAAATACATGGTCAAGGAATCGGCCACCTGGGGCCGCGTGATCCGCGAACGCAAAATCACGGCCGACTGAACAAACACACAAGGAGACACACCATGAAACTGTTCAACCAACTCTCACGCCGCAACCTGCTCGCCAGCGCTTTGCTGGCCTTCGCCTCGCTGGCGGCGCAAGCCGCAGAAATCCGGGTCATCACCTCCGGCGCGTTCACCGAAGCCTACAAAAAACTGGTGCCCATTTACGAAGCGGCCAGCGGCCACAAAGTCATCAGTTCTTTCGGGGCATCGATTGGCAATGCCCCCGACTCGATCCCCAGCCGATTTGCACGCGGTGAGAAATTCGACCTGGTCATCCTGTCTGAAGGCGGCCTGGAAGCGTTGATGAAAGACGGCAAGCTCGTGTCCGGCAGCCGGGTCGATCTGGCCCGCTCGCAAATCGGCGCGGCAGTGCGCAAAGGCACACCCAAACCCGACATCAGCAACGTCGAGGCGCTCAAGCAAACCCTGCTGAACGCCAAATCGGTGGCTTACTCGGCCAGCGCCAGCGGCACCTATTTGTCCACTGAAATGTTCCCCAAGCTGGGCATTGCCGAGCAGATGCAAAAAACCGCCAAGAAGATCATGAGCGAACGCGTGGGCGCGGTGGTGGCGCGTGGCGAAGCCGAGCTGGGCTTTCAACAGGTCAGCGAATTGATCTATTTCAAGGAACTCGACTTTGTGGGCACGCTGCCCGATGCGGTGCAGCAGACCATCTTCTTCTCATCAGCGCTGGTGCAAGGCGCCGAGCAACAAGAAGCGGCCAAGCACCTGGTGCGCTTTTTCACCTCGCCCGCTGTGGCCGAAATCGTGCGCGGCACAGGGCTGGACCCGGCCAGCCGTTGAAACTGAGCGGGCTCAGTGCCCGCTCTGATGCAACTTGGCGTGCACCCGCTGCGTCAGCCACCACACGCCCCACAGCACCAGCGGAATTGACAGCCCGGCGGTCATTTCGGGGTTGAGCGGCAGCCCCAGTTTGTTCAGGGCTTTGGCCCCGTACAGCACCAGGCTGACCACGTAATAGCTGATGGCCGCGATCGACAGGCCCTCAACGGTGGACTGGAGCTTGAGCTGCATGTCCTGGCCCCGGGTGAGCTTCTCCAGCAGCTGCTGATTTTGTGCTTCGGTGGCGATGTCCACCCGGGTGCGCAGCAAGGCGCTGGTGCGCGAGACCCGCTCTGACAGCGACGCCAGCCGTTGCGCCGTGGCCGCCACCGTGGCCATGGCCGGTGACAGGCGCCGCTGCATGAATTCACCCACGGTCTGCGTGCCCGTGATGGGCCGCTCGCGCAGCTCGGCGATGCGCTGGCTCACCAGCGTGTCATAAGCCCGCGTGGCCGAGAACCGGTACCCGTGCTCGGCCGTGGCCCGCTCGATGCGTGCGGCCAGCGACACCAGCACATCCAGCAAGGCCTGGTCACTGTCACCCTTGCGCTCCAGCCGGGCCGTGATGTCGGCCAGCTGCGCTTCCGCCTGAGACAACACGGGCGCCAATTCCTTGGCCACAGGCAAGCCGCGCAAGGCCATCAGGCGGTAGGTTTCCAGCTCCAGCAGGCGCTGCGAGATGCGGCCTGCCCGGGCCTCTGGTGTATCCAACGGGGCCAGCACCAGCATGCGTTCAAAGCCATCGGCCCCCAGGCGAAAGTGCGTGAGCACACATGAGTGCGACGAGCCTTCACTGGTGTTGCCCATGCGCGAGCCCACCACAGCCCCCTCACCCAGCCAGGCCTTGGCCTTGTCCATCGTGTCGGGGTCGCTCCAGTTGGCCGCCAACATGCCCAGATGAATGGCCGCCACCGTCTGCCCCGGGATCTGACGCAGCCACTCGGTGCCCACCGCCACATGCGGGGCCAGCTCGGGGCAGTTGGCCCCCCAGCCGGCATGGGCAGGTAAGGCCTGCACGATGGAATAACGGGTGAACTCGGTGTGGCGCTCCCATTTGACGGTGAAGCCATCGCAGCGCAAGCGCAAAAAATGGCCCTGCAAGCTGTCCAGCGCCAGATCCGCATGCCCTGGCAAGGCGCGCAGGTGCTGCCATTCCTGTTCGCGGCTGATGCCGGTGTTGAGCACCGCCACATAAACGATCAATGCAGGCAAACGCACCCGGGCCGAGGGCCGGGCGTGCACTTCGTTGTGCAACTGCCGCCGCTGCGCATCATCGACCGGTAAATAGCGCGAGGTGATTTCGTTCATATGGCCATTGTGGTCCGCGCCAAGGCAGCGCAGTGCTGTTCGTGCAACGAAACAGTTTCAACCGGCACCGACATAAAACCCCGAACCGAACACCGCCGCACGCTGCAACAACCCGATACGGCATGAAGCTGGCGAGCAGTTGGGGTCATAGGATGCCTATTTCAGGGTCTTGCCCGTGCTGTCGATGACCCGGATGGTGACGGGAATGCCCTGGCCCACGCTTTGCGTCACCGTGCAATAAGTCTCGAAGGTGTCCAGCACCCGGTCCAAATGTTCCAGGTGCTCGGCGGGCACCCCCAGCGTCAGCACCGCATGGATGCCCAACACCCGCAGGCGGTTGTCGGCATTGCGCCCGACCTCACTGGTGATGTCACAGCAGATCGGCTCGGGGGTCTGCTTGAACTTGCGCAGCGCAAACAACAAGGAATCGGCCAGGCAATTGCCCACCGCAGCGCTGAGCAATTGCACAGGCGATGGCCCCAGCCCCGTGCCCAGGGGCGCGGGTTCGTCGCTGGTCAGCGCAGGCACATCACCGCCAAAGCGGATCTCAAAGCGGTAGTCCTGCTGCTGGTGCAGGCTGACCTGAATGGTTTTCTCGCTCATGCCCGGCTCAGCAGCAGCCACCGGCGCCGCAAGCGTTGCCGTCTTTCACGCCCAGCTTGCGCAAGATCGTGCCCATGGGGCAGACGTTGGTGAAGCCGAACTGGAACAGGTTCAGGCCCACAAAAGCGGTGAAGGCCAGAAACCACTTGTTGACAAACAGCGGGCTGCCTTCGACGCCCAGCGCCAGCGAGGTCATGATGAACAGGCCGGCAATGATTCGGATGTAGCGTTCTACGGTCATGGTTTTCTCCAGTTAAAAATCAAACGGGTTCATGCTGTTTTCGGTACAGCGCGTAATACAGCACCGGGATGACCACCAGCGTGAGCACGGTGGACACCAAAATGCCAAAGATCAGCGAGATGGCCAGCCCGTTGAAGATCGGGTCATCCAGGATGAAAAAGGCACCGATCATGGCGGCCAGACCGGTCAGCGCAATCGGCTGGGCGCGCACGGCGGCCGATTGCACCACAGCATCCTTGAAGGCCATGCCGGTTTGGACTTGCAACTCAATGAAGTCCACCAGCAAGATGGAGTTGCGCACAATGATCCCGGCCAGCGCGATCATGCCGATCATGCTGGTGGCGGTGAACTGCGATTGCAGCAGGGCGTGGCCCGGCATCACCCCGATGATGGTCAGCGGAATCGGGGCCATGATGACCAGCGGCGTGAGGTAGCTCCTGAACTGCGCCACCACCAGCAAATAAATCAGGATCAAGCCCACCCCATAGGCCGCGCCCATGTCACGGAAAGTTTCATAGGTGATCTGCGACTCGCCATCCCACTTGATGGCGTATTCGCGCCAGGGGTCTTTGGGCTGAGAGATCCAGTATTCACCCAGCTCGCCCGTGCCGGGCAAAGCCGCTTCGGCCAAGTGCGGGCGGATGGCAAACAGGCCATACAGGGGCGAATCGAGCTGACCCGCCATGTCGCCAAACACATAGCTCACCGGCATCAGGTCTTTGGTGAACAAGGGCTTGTCGATCACGCCGCGCTCGACCTTGACCAGTTCGGACAAAGGCACCAAGCGGCCACTGGCCGCGCGCAGCGGCATGGCCAGCACACTGTCCAGCCCCACTTGGGAGACCTGCGGCAACTGCAGGCGCACCGGCACCGGCAACTTGGACTGACCGTCGTGCAAATAGGTCGCGTCCATGCCCGACAAAGCGCCGTGCACCGTCTGCGCGATCACCGCCAGCGGGATGCCCAGCGACTCGGCACGCTGGCGGCGCGCCGTCAGGTGCACACGCGGTGCGTCTTCCTTGAGTGAACTGTCCACGCCCACGATGTCGGGCGTCTGGGCAAAGGCCTTGGCGATGCGCCCGGCCAGTTGCTGGCGACCGGCTTCGTCGGGGCCATAGACTTCGGCCACCAGCGGGCTCATCACGGGCGGGCCGGGCGGCACTTCGACCACCTTGACGCGGGCACCGTGGCGCTGGCCAATTTTTTCGAGTTCGGGGCGCAGGCGCTGCGCGATGGCATGGCTCTTGTCATGGCGGTGCTTTTTGTCCACCAGATTGACCTGCAAATCGCCCTGATCGGCATCGGCGCGCAAATAGTACTGGCGCACCAAACCGTTGAAGGTGATCGGGCTGGCCGTGCCGGCATAACCTTGCAGGTCACGCACTTCGGGTTGCTGCGCCAAAAATGCGCCCATCTCGTGCAGGGCCGAGGCGGTGTTTTCGAGTGGCGTGCCTGCAGGCATCTCGATCACCACCTGGAATTCACTCTTGTTGTCAAAGGGCAGCATCTTGAGCACCACCCACTGCACCAGCGTCAGGCCTACCGACAGCAGCAGCGCCACCACGATGCCCATCAGCAAGAACCAGCGCTTGCGGCTGCTCTCCAAAAATGGCGTCAGCACTTTGGCAAAACCGGTTTGCAACTTGCCCGCCAGACCAACCGTCGTCGAAGCGTCAGCGTGCGCAGCGCCATGCGACTTCATCAACTTGAGCGCCAACCAAGGCGTCACGGTGAAGGCAATGCCCAGCGACAAAGCCATGCCCAGGCTGGAGTTGATCGGGATCGGGCTCATGTACGGGCCCATCAGGCCGCTCACAAAGGCCATGGGCAGCAAGGCGGCGATCACCGTGAGCGTGGCCAAAATGGTGGGGCCGCCCACCTCGTCGACCGCCGCCGGGATGATCTCGCGCAGCGGTTTGCCCGGAAACAATTGTTGGTGGCGGTGGATGTTTTCCACCACCACGATGGCGTCGTCCACCAAAATGCCGATCGAAAAAATCAGCGCAAACAGGCTCACCCGGTTGAGCGTGAAACCCCAGGCCCAGCTGGCAAACAACGTGGCCGTGAGGGTCAGGATCACCGCGCCGCCCACGATCACCGCCTCGCGCCGGCCCAGCGCCAGTCCCACCAGCAAGATCACCGAGCCCGTGGCAAAGGCCAGTTTCTGGATCAGCTTGTTGGCTTTTTCTGCGGCGGTCTCGCCGTAGTCGCGGGTCACGGTGGCCTGCACGCCCGCCGGGATCACGGTGTTGCGCAGCCCATCCAGCCGCGCCCGGGCGACCGAGGCCACATCGACCGCGTTTTCACCCGGTTTTTTGGTCACCGTCAGCGTCACCGCAGGAAAGACCTGCCCGGCGGTGGTTTTGTCGGCATTTCCCGCTGGTGCACCTTGCGCACCCTGGGCAGTTGCGCCCGGGGTGTACCAGACATAGCGCAGGGGCAGCTGGGCCCCGGTGTCGATGCGGGCCACTTCGCGCAGGTACACCGGCTTGCCCTGATGCACGCCCACCACCAGATCGGCCACATCGTCGGCCGAGGTGAGGAATTCACCGGTTTCCACCGTCAGCATCTGGCCGTTGTCGGCTTGCAGCACCGCGCCCGAGGGCATGCCGAAGTTGGCCGCGGCCAGGGTTGCTTTGAGCCCCATCAGGTCCACCCCGCGCTCACGCAAGCGCGTGGGCTCCAGCCAGACCTGCACCGCACGGTCGGGGCCGCCAAGGGTCTGCACCTCGCGGGCACCCTTGACCTGCTTGAGTTCCATCTCCAGAGTTTTGGCGATGCGTTCCAGATCGTGCGCCGAGTCGCCCTCGGGGCTCCAGAGTGTCACGCCCAGCACCGGCACATCGTCAATGCCCTTGGGTTTGACGATGGGGGCCAGCGTGCCCAGATCACGCGGCAGCCAGTCCTGGTTGGCGTTGAGCACGTCATACAAACGCACCAGCGCCTCGGTGCGCGGCACCCCCACCTTGAACTGCACCGTCAGCACCGCCACGCCGGGTCGCGCCACCGAATAGGTGTGCTCGATGCCCGCGATCTGGCTGAGCACCTGCTCGGCCGGGCGCGCCACCAGGGTCTGCACGTCCTGGCTGCTGGCCCCGGGGAAAGGGATCAGCACATTGGCCATGGTCACATTGATCTGCGGTTCTTCCTCACGCGGGGTGACCAGCACCGCAAACAGGCCCAGCAACAAAGCCACCAGCGCCAGCAATGGCGTAAGCGCATTGGACTGGAAGGCTGCGGCCAGCCGACCCGAAACACCCAGATTCGGCGTGTCCTGATTTGAAGGCGGGATGTGTTCTGTCATGGCCGCCCCTCACTTGCCAGCGCCCGAGGCTTTGGCCCCGGCCAGACCAGCCTTGATGGCGTCCACCGCCACCGCATCACCGGCCTTCAAGCCGGCCAGCACTTCAACGCCTGAAGTGCCGTGGTCTTGACCCACACGCACGGCCTTGAGGGCAAAGCCCTGGGCGGTGGCCACATACACCCCGGTGATTTCTCCCCGGCGCAGCACCGCGGCTTGCGGCACGACCATGCGCTGGGTGGAGGCGCCTGCAAATCTCACACGGGCAGGCTGTCCGGGAATCATCTGCACTGCGGCTTGCGCGGGCACATCCAGCCGCCAGGCCATGGTTTGGCTGACCGGATCGGCCGCGCCCACGGGCTGCATGCCCGACGGGGCCACCCAATCGGACTGACCATCCGCCCCATGCATCTGAATCTGCACCGAGCTGGCTTTTTTGGCCTGCGCGTTCATCGACGCAGGCACCTGCACCACCACACGCAAGGGCAGGGGCGCATACACCACGGCCACCGGGGTGCCGGGCATGGCCAGATCACCGGCCTGCGCCAGCGTCTCCATCACAAAGCCGTCAAACGGGGCCGTGACCTGGGTGAACGACTGCGCCAGTCCGGCTTGCCGGGCACTGGCACTGGCACCATCGCGTGCGGCTTGCGCGGCCTTGAACTGGGCCGCAGCCACATCGAGTGCGGCCTGGCTCACAAAGCCTTTGGCACGCAAATCCTGCTGACGCGTCCAGTTGGCCTTGGCGTTGCTCAGCTCGGCTTCGGCCTGGGCCACCTGGGCCTGGCTGCGCTGCACGCCGGTCTGGGTGTCACGGTCATCAATGACCGCCAGCACCTGGCCAGCACGCACGCGGTCCCCCGCCTTGACCCGCAAACTGGCCACACGGCCCGCGGCCTGCGCCGACACGGTGCTGTGGCGCACCGGCTCGACCACACCATCGATCTCATAGCCTGAACTGACCGCCTGGGGCCCCATGACCTGCACAGGCACCTCGGGGGCCGCCTGCGCCAGCGGGGCCCAACTCAGGGCAGCGCACAGGCTCAATGACAAAGACGATGAAGCAGTGAAAAGACGCATGGAATTTCTCCTTGGCGTCCATTCTACAGCTTACCCCATGGGGTATATACCCCAACCCTCAAAACCCCACGCGTCTGAGGCCAGATTGGCCGGGGGTGCTTCCGCGCACACCCGGCCCCATCGTCAAACCGGCAGGGGCGTGCCCTGGTGCGCACACAAGCGCCAGGCCCCGTCTGTGCCGCAGGCCCAGACCGTCATGAACAGGCTGGCCACGGGTTTGCGCTGCCCGTCTTTGCTGACCACCGCCGCCATGCGACCGGTGACCACAGCGGCTTGTTGCAAGCTTTGCACTTGCAAATCGCTGAAGTTCAGCTCAAGGTACTGCAAGCTGCCACCGGACAATTTGGCCAGATAACTGTCCTTGCCGTCACAGGTCCCCGTGGAATGCACGTAAGTCAGATGGGGGTCGAGCAGGCCTTGCAAGGCAGGCAAATCCCCCGCCAGCAAGGCCTGTCTGCGGCGCTCTTCCAGCGCCAGCACCATGCCGCTCATGGCCATCAATCCAGGCGCACGTCGGCTTTGCGAATGGCTGGGCCCCACAGGGCGTCGTCCTGTTTCAGGAACGCGGCGAATTCAGCCGACGTCTGGGCCTTGAGCTCACCGCCATACGAGCGCCAGCGCCCGATCAGCTCGGGGTTCTGGGCCACGGCTTTATGCATGGCCTCACCCAGTTTGGCCACGATCGGGGCCGGGGTGTTGGCCGGGGCAAACAGGCCCACCCAGGCCGTGGGGCTGTAGTCAGGCAACCCGGACTCGGCAAAGGTCGGTACATCCGGGAAGTTGGGATGGCGTGTCTTGCCCGTCAGCGCCAGGATCTTGAGTTTGCCGGCCTTGACGTTGCCAATGGCGGCGGGCAAGGCGTCAAAAATCACATTGACCTGCCCGGCCACCAGATCGGCATAGGGGCTGGTGGTGTTGTAGGGCACAAAGTTGATCTTCACGCCGGCGTTGGAAGCAAACCACTCGCCCGCCAAATGCGAATAACTGCCCACCCCCGAGGTCGCAGCAGTGAGCGTGCCCGGCTGCTTTTTGAGGCGCTCCAGCAGTTCCTTCACGTTTTTCTCAGGCAAGCTGGGGTGCGCAGTCAACGCGGTGTTGAGCAACCCCACGATGCTGATGGGCACGAAATCCCGCTCCACCTTGTAGGGCACCTTGCTGCCATAGGTGTAGGGCAGCACCGACATCGAAGTGGTGGAGCCCATGACCAGGGTGTAGCCATCGGGCGTGGCTTTGGCCCCGGCCTCCATGCCGATCATGGTGGACGCGCCCGGGCGGTTTTCCACCACCACCGATTGCCCCAGGGCCTTGGACAGCTCCAGGGCGATTTCACGGGTGTTGGCATCCGGGCCTGTGCCCACCGGGAACGGCGCAATGATCTTGATCGGCTTGCTGGGGTAGTCCTGTGCCTGGGCAGTGACAGCAGTCAGGCAGGCCAATGCGATACCGGCCAACCCCAGACGGCGGGTCATGCGGGGCGAAACATGGCGAAAAAAGGGGGTCATTCGGGCGTCTCCTGTGTTTGTGGTGTCCAGACCCTGAGGGTCTGCCTGCATTCTTCACAAATCACAAAATTCTCATAATGGGATAAACCATTAGATTTTTATGGCAATCTAAACCCTAGAATTTCTTCAATTTTTCAAATCAACGGAGATGGCCATGTCCAACCCACTTGCCCGACGCAACGCGCTGGTGTTCAGCCACATGGGGTTTTATGTGCGCGATCTCGACCGCATGGCCCGCTTTTACAAAGAGGTGATGTGCTTTTTCGAGACCGACCGGGGCGATCTGGGGCCGGTGCAGCTGGTGTTTCTGAGCCGCGAGCCGAGTGAACACCACCAGCTGGTGCTGGCCACAGGTCGGCCGAGCGACCTGGCCTTCAGCGTGATCAACCAAATTTCGCTGCGCGTGCCCGACCTGGCCACATTGCGCGAAGTGCGCAACCGCGTCCAGGCCGAGCCCGATGTGAGCGATCTGGTGTGCGCCACCCACGGCAATGCGGTGTCGATCTATTTCCGCGACCCCGAAGGCAATCGGCTGGAAGTCTTCATGGACACGCCCTG
>Ga0228702_1001283_pt1 | contig 16409 bp, 14 predicted proteins | sample McNCre217_Aug_MG_2_FD_178018 | JGI IMG/M metagenome (GOLD analysis project Ga0228702, IMG submission 178018) | Freshwater microbial communities from McNutts Creek, Athens, Georgia, United States - 20-17_Aug_MG | ecosystem: Environmental > Aquatic > Freshwater > Creek | place: USA: Georgia... | reverse complement strand
CATCGGCACTCTCGTTGTCTAATTTTTATGGATATCAAAAAAATCATTAACGATGGTGGCGTTAGCATGAAGAAAGCCGCCGAGTGGACACAAAATGAGTTCAGCTCCCTGCACACGGGTAAGGCCTCTCCACAAATGGTCGAAAACATTCAAGTGTTTGTGGAGTCGTATGGTATGACCCAACGCCTCAAAGATATGGCTGCAATCACCACCCCCGATGCCCGCTCTATCGTCGTTCAACCTTTCGACAAGGCTGTCATGGAAGATATCCGTAAAGCCATTCAGGCTGCCAACGTAGGCATCAACCCCGTGCCTCAAGGCAACTTCTTGCGCTGCCCCGTCCCCGAACTCTCGGGTGAGCGTCGTCAAGAATTGGCTAAAGTTGCACATCGCATGGCTGAAGAAGGTCGTATCCGCGTCCGCAACGCGCGTCGTGATGCACTCGAAATCGCCAAGAAAGGTAATAAAGATAAAACCATCACGGATGATGACCTGAAGCGTATCGAAAAAGAAATTCAAACGCTGACCGATCAATGGACTAAGGAAATCGACAAGTCACTTAAAACCAAAGAAAACGAACTCACCGGAAACTAATCCTCAGCGGCACATTTTTCTATGAATATTCACGAATACCAAGCGAAAGAGCTTTTCGAAAAATACGGTGTAGCCACCCCTAAAGGTGTCGCCGTGAAAGCCTCCGCAGAATACTCCACTGCCCTTGGCCAAATCAATACGGCCAATGGTATCATGGTGAAGTCACAAATTCACGCCGGTGGTCGCGGTAAAGGCACCTTTACCAATGGATTCAAAGGCGGAGTAAAATTCTCTCCGAACAAAGAAAAAGCGATTGAAAATGCGACGGCGATGTTGGGTAACACTCTCGTTACCGCACAGACTGGTCCAGAAGGTCGCAAAGTGCAGACCATTTATTTCACGGAAGCAGCAAATCTCGGCAAACGCCCTGATGGCCGTGACGATGAATACTACCTCGCCATTCTTTTGGATCGCGCAACCTCACGTCCAGTGATTGTTGCCTCAACGGAAGGTGGCGTCGAAATCGAACAAGTCGCACACGACACTCCAGAAAAGATTTTCAAGGTTCAAGTCGACCCCGCGGTTGGCCTACAACCTTTCCAAGCTCGACAAATTGCCTTCGCTCTTGGTTTCTCGGGCGAGCTCTTTAAACAGTGCGTTACTTTAGTTACCCGACTCTACCAACTATATTGGGATAAAGACTGTGCGATGGTTGAGGTTAACCCTCTACTCGTCACGAAAGAGGGCCAACTCTTGGCTCTCGATGCGAAGGTGTCTTTTGACGACAACGCCCTCTTCCGCCATCCCGACATTGTCGCTTTACGCGACCTCAATGAAGAAGATGCCAAGGAAATCGAAGCCTCGAAATACGGTCTCTCTTACATCGCCCTCGACGGCAATATCGCCTGCTTGGTCAATGGAGCTGGCTTGGCGATGTCGACGATGGACATCATTCAACACTTTGGTGGTAGTCCAGCCAACTTCCTCGACGTTGGTGGTGGAGCTACCAAGGACCAAGTTTCCGCAGCCTTTAAGATTATCTTAGGGGACAAGAACGTAAAAGGTATTCTCGTTAACATCTTCGGTGGCATCATGGACTGTAATGTCATCGCCACGGGAATTGTCGAAGCGGTCAAAGAAACTGGCCTAAAGTTACCCCTCGTTGTTCGCCTTGAAGGCAACAATGTGCAAGCTGGTAAAGCGACCCTCGCTGCCAGTGGTTTAACCATTGTCTCGGGTGATACCATGGCCGATGCCGCACAAAAAATCGTAAAACTCGTTAATCAAAAATAACTCCTTCTTTCTATGTCTATTCTCGTTCAAGAAAACACCCGTGTCTTAGTCCAAGGCATCACTGGCGATTTCGGTGCTCGCCACGCTCGCCTTTCCATTGAGTACGGATCACAAATCGTCGCTGGAGTCACTCCTGGCAAAGGCGGTCAAGTCTTCGAGCATAACGGTGTCAAAGTCCCCATTTTTAATACCGTAGCCGATGCCGCCAAACAAACGGGAGCTACCGTCTCCGCTATCTTCGTCCCACCGCCTTTCGCGGCCGATGCCATCTTAGAATGCGTCGATGCTGATCTCGACCTAGCCATTGCTATTACTGAAGGCATTCCTGTGCGTGACATGGTACGTGCCAAACGAGCCATGCAGGGTCGTCGTACTCGATTGATTGGACCGAACTGCCCTGGCATCGTCACTCCAGGTCGCGGAGAAAAATCTCACGGCGGTTGTCGTATCGGCATCGCTCCTGGATATATTCATAAGCGCGGCAAAGTTGGCGTCGTCTCACGCTCTGGTACGCTTACTTACGAAGCCGTTTGGCAATTAACCTGCAAAGGTCACGGTCAGTCTACTTGCGTCGGTATTGGTGGCGACCCCGTTAACGGCACTTCACACCTCGATGTGATTAAGCTCTTCAACGAAGACCCTGAAACCGAAGCCATTATCATGATTGGAGAAATCGGTGGTAATGCCGAAGTCGAGGCTGCTCGTTGGATTAAAGAGCACTGCAAGAAACCTGTCGCTGGCTTTATCGCCGGTGCCACCGCTCCTGCTGGACGTCGCATGGGCCATGCTGGGGCTGTCATTGGAGGCGCTGAGGATACTGCCGCAGCCAAGATTAAAATCTTCAAGGAATGCGGTATTTCCGTGGCAGCGACTCCTTCCGATATGGCCGACGCCCTCTTGCGCATCTGGAAGGGCTAAATCGAAACCTCATTGTCACAAAAAAGGCCCGCAAATGCGGGCCTTTTTGTTTGAATAATTTATATCATTTTTCATAACCACCATCCATGTGGTATTACCAACAAGGGAATAATCGTATTGGACCTGTGGATGAAGCAATGATTCGCAACCTACTCGTCTCACAAACTCTCAACGTCAATACGCTAGTCTGGAAAGAAGGCATGCCTGCCTGGGTACCCGTCAACCAAACCGCTTTGGTAAATGGACTAGTTCTACCTCCTCCCCCTCTACCTGGCTCCTCAAGTTCAGCACCCAAGGACCGAGTCATCTATGTTATTCTGGCAATTTTTCTTGGGTATTTCGGTATTCACAACTTTTTTGCCGGCTACAATCGAAACGCGATTATCCAACTCATCATCACACTCGCCACCTGCTTCATAGCTTCATTTGTCATTTGGATTTGGGCAATTATTGAAGCCTGTACGGTAACCAAAGACGCTGATGGCGTAGATTTTAAATAACCTTTTTTATCATGAACAACCCTACTCCTCCCCCCACACCTCAGCCCGTTACTGGCGCCCCTAAAGGTCGTATTGTCTACATACTCTTGGCCGTCTTTTTAGGTCACCTGGGTATTCATAACTTTTTTGCTGGCTACAAACGTAATGCCATCATCCAACTTGTTGTTACGATTGTGACGTGCGGTTTTGGTGCCCTTGTCACTTGGATTTGGGCAATTGTCGAAGCTTGTACCGTTACCAAGGATGCCGACGGAGTAAATTTCAGTTAATCAAAAGTACTTCTCAGCAAGTAAAAGGCCCGCAACTGCGGGCCTTTTTGTTTTCTGGAAACTTGGTCAAATTACTTAGCAACGTAGGCGAGGGACTGTGCCGTCTTTTCAATCGCTGAAGACCCTTCCAATAAATCGGCAATGGGATCCCATTTACCACTGATGAGACTTTCGCGCGCCGAAGCCGGAATCGAGGCCTTCCAGGTTTTGTCGCCCGCACTGACAGTCATTTTCTCTAAATCGATGGCAACTTCAGTTCCCGGATTTTTTTGAACGAAAAGATTTAACTCCGCTAAATCCTCTTTAGACAAGGTAACACAAGGTACACCCAAAGCTGTCGAATTGCCAAAAAAGATTTCGGCAAAACTTCCTCCAACTAAAGCGGTGAAACCAAAACGCCAGAGAGACTGAGGAGCGTGTTCACGCGAACTACCACAGCCAAAGTTAAACCCAACCACCATCACGCCTTTTTTGTCTTTGGCAATTCGAGCAGCTTGCTCGCTATTCAAAGGGTGTGGACGGTCTTTACCATCAGGGCCTGTGCGTTCATCGCGAAAAGCGTGCTCGCCGAGACCTTCAAAAGTTACGCAACGCAAAAAGCGTGCAGGAATGATTCGATCGGTGTCGATATCGTCTCCAGGCACGGCGAGAGCAGGAGCTTTTACTTGGGTAATTTTTGCGAGAGACATATTAAGAATAAGGATAAAAAATTAGGAACGGATGACACACAGAGGCATAGCCAAAGCATTAGCCAGAGACTCGAGGCGACTTTCAGCGATGGCAGGATTGACTGAGGCATCAGCCATAAGCAAAGCATGGCCATCGACCACCCAGGGCAAAGTCACGGTACAAACTGGCTTCCCCTGATAATGAGCATCGACCACAACGTTTTGTTTAACGGTAAGATTCTCCGCCGCACTCGCTGCTAAAACATCGTCGCCTTGAGCCACACGATGGAGCACACGCTGTAAAGCTGGAGAAATCGTTTCCATTAAACCTTAAAAATTTCGCGAGCGTCGGAAACTTGTCCTGTTATAGCTGCGGCGGCGACCATCAGCGGACTCATCAGCACCGTACGACCCGTTTGCGAACCTTGACGGCCTTTGAAGTTACGATTGGAAGAGCTAGCGCAAAGTTGATCACCAACAAGTTTATCTGGGTTCATGGCCAAACACATCGAACAACCCGCACCGCGCCATTCAAATCCCGCATCGATGAAAACCTTATCCAAACCTTCTTTGACAGCCTGGATTGCGGTCAGTTGCGAACCTGGCACAACAATCGCTTTGACGGTTGGGCTGACTTTATGACCTTTCAGATATTTAGCCACTTCGCGTAAATCAGAAATCCGTCCGTTGGTACAGGAGCCCAAGAAAGCAACATCCACCTTTGTACCCTTAATCGGGGTGCTAGGAGAAAGCTTCATATGCTTGTAGGCATCTTCCGCTGTCGCACGGTCAGCCGCATTGAGCGACTCCAAGGCAGGCATCTTTTCATCAATGAAAATAGCCTGACCAGGCGTGATGCCCCAAGTCACCGTCGGACGAATATCTTCCGCACGGTAAACTTTGATATCGTCGTATTTACAATCAGGGTCGGAGGCAAAAGACTTCCAACGGGCTACCGCGGCATCCCAATCGGTAGCTTTGGGGGCATAGGGACGTCCTTTAATGTATTCGAAGGTCTTCTCGTCAGGGTTAACATAACCACAGCGAGCACCACCTTCGATAGACATGTTACAAACTGTCATGCGCTCCTCGAGGGAGAAATTATCAAAGGTTGAACCCGCATACTCGTAGGCAAAGCCAATACCACCATTCACTCCCAGATCGCGGATAATATGCAAAATCACATCTTTTGCATAAACGCCTGGGCGAAGTTTACCGTTCACTTCAATACGGCGAACTTTCAGCGGACTCAGAGAAAGTGTCTGCGTAGCCAGTACATCACGTACTTGGGTTGTACCAATACCGAAAGCAATGGCTCCAAATGCACCATGGGTAGCGGTATGTGAGTCGCCACAAGCAATCGTTGTCCCTGGTTGGGTAATGCCCTGCTCAGGTCCGACCATGTGCACAATTCCTTGCATACCCGTGCTTGTATCAAAAAAGCGAATACCGTAGTCCTTCGTATTCTTTCTCAGAGCCTCTATCATCTCTTGCGCAATCGGATCCGAATACGGCTCCTTGAGTTCATTGGTTGGGACAATGTGATCGACCGTCGCAAAGGTGCGATGAGGGTATTTCACCTTAAGGCCAAGATCGCGCAGCATTCCAAATGCCTGCGGACTCGTCACCTCGTGAATGAGGTGCGTGCCGATAAATAGCTGGGTCTGACCATTAGGTAACTGACGTACCGTATGGGCTTCCCAAACTTTCTGGAACAATGTTTTGGCCATCTTGGATAAAGGTGAAGGTTCACGGTAATAAGCCCCAAAGGTTGGTCAATCCCCTAGAAAAGCCCCCGAACCAGTCTTAAACCCTCTAATGGGAGGCTTTAGAATCCTCATTCTGGCTGGAGTGACCGCGACTTGACGCATTAACCTCCTCCCTCACATCCTTCAGTTATGGCGAAAACCCTTACCCTCAGTTTTTCCTGCCCGGATACCACGGGCATCGTCGCCGCGGTCTCAGGGTTTATCACCCAACACCGTGGCTGGATTACCGAGGCTAGCCAGCACTCCGAAGTCGAACTCTCCCGATTTTTCATGCGCGTGGAAATCAATGCCGAGTCTCTGGATTTTCCGGCAGAAAAATTTTCCCAGCATTTCAGCCCCCTCGCACAACAGTTCAAAATGGAGTGGAAAGTCTCGGACTCCACCCAACCTAAACGCGTCATTGTCCTTTGCTCCAAGCAAGAACATTGCCTCTACGATCTTTTGGCTCGTTACGTTGCCCAAGACTTCCCTTTCGTTATCCCGTGTGTGATCTCTAATCATGAAAACCACCGCAAAGTCGTGGAAGCCCACGGCCTACCTTTTTTCCATATACCCATAACCCCGGAAAACAAAGCGACTGCTTTCCAAAAAATGAGTGAAATTTTTCGGCAAGAAAAAGCCGATCTCATTGTTTTGGCTCGTTACATGCAAGTCTTAGACCAACGACTCTGCCAAGAATTCGCCGGAAAAATCATCAACATCCACCACTCATTCCTTCCCTCTTTTGCGGGAGCCAAACCCTATCATCAAGCCCATGAAAAGGGTGTAAAATTAATTGGGGCTACTTGCCACTATGTGACGGCAGATTTGGACGAAGGTCCGATTGTAGAGCAAGACGTGATTCGCGTTGATCACTCAGAAAACCCCGAAGACATGGCACATTTAGGCAAAGATATCGAGAAGGTAGTCCTCGCTCGCGGCCTCCGTGCGGTTGTGGAAGATCGAGTTTTATTAGCTGGAAATAAGACGGTTGTTTTTCGCTAAAGTGCTCTGAAAGCAACGCTTCTGCCTAAAAGTGTGAAGCAGAACCGACTCCTTCTGCCTCGCTAAGGAGGCTCTTTTCTTTTTCACTAAACTAAGAATAACTTTAACGCTTGTTATGTCGCTCATTTCTAAACTTTCCGCCCGTCTACAAAATCATCCTAAACGTGTGGTATTTGCCGAGGGTGAAGACCTCCGTATCATCCAAGCCGCGCGCCAATTTGCCTCCCAAAAACTCGGAGCACCCATTTTAGTTGGCGATCGGCAACGCATCAAAATCACCGCAGCCAAAAACAATATCAGCCTCACTGATATTCGCGTGATAGAGCCTGAACGCAGTGATGAGCTCTCCAATTTTGCCGAGAAAATCGCCTCCATTCAACGCTATGGAAATGTTAATTTACAGGGCGACCCAGCCACATTGGCTAAACAGCGTAATTATTTTTCCTGCCTTCTTGTCGCAACGGGTGGAGCCGATGCTCTTATCTCGGGTGCGACGATGCATGCTTCCTCAGGGCTCCGAGCCATCCTGCAAATCATACCAAGACAAGCAGGCGTTGATACCGTTTCCTCCATGTTGATTTTGGAATCGTCCAATCAAAATCTCGGCCAAGACGGTGTTCTTTTTCTCGCCGATTGCGGAGTGATTCCCGAACCCACCGTTGAACAATTAGCCGCCATTGCTGTGACAACGGCTGGCTTAGCTGGTCACCTGACGAATACAGAGCCCAAAGTAGCCATGCTCGCCTATTCGACTCATACCGACAACGCTCGCCTCGCCTCGGTCAAAAAAGTGCAAGCCGCTACCGAACTCGCTAAACGACTCGCGCGTGAATTGGACGTCAAAGCGCAAATCGATGGTGAAATGCAAGCCGACGCTGCACTAAGCCCTTTTGCTGCAACAGCCAAAGAGGTCAAAGGCAGTGTCGCCGGAAAAGCGAGCGTACTGGTTTTTCCTGATCTTAATGCCGGCAACATCGCCTCAAAAATGGCGCAAATCGTGGCCGACGTGCCAGCCTACGGCCAAATTCTCACTGGGTTAGACCGACCAGCGGGCGAGATTTCCCGCGGGGCAAGCACCCGTGATATTTTTGGAACAGCGGTTATCGTGGCGGCACAAGCGGTCGATAAATCGTTCCTTTATCCTAAGTTAAAAGATTAAACCTATGGCAATGTCATCTCGCAAACGATTCGCGGAAAATGTTCCAGGGCTGCTGGCCAGCCCGATGAATCGTACGACGAGTCGCATCTTCGTTGCGGCAACTCGGATGAATGATGGCAAAACCACTACCTGCTTAGGGCTGACCGCTGGACTGCAGTCCTTAGGACTTCGCGTCGGCTACATTAAACCGATTGCCCAACGCATTGTCCAATCGGGCGAAGATCAAGTGGATGAGGACACTCTGTTAATTGATGGGCTTTTTAAACTCGATATCCCGATTGCGGCGATGTCGCCCGTGGCGGTGAGTGCCGATTTTACCAAAAACTTCTTAGAAAATCCTGATGAAATTGGGCCACAACTGAAAGACCGTATTTGTCGTGCCTTTGACCGTGCTGCCTATGGCAAAGACATTGTTGTCGTCGAAGGTTCAGGTCATGCTGGGGTTGGCTCGGTCTTCGGTGCCTCCAACGCTGATAATGCTAAAGTACTAAACTCGAAAGCCCTCTTAGTGGCGGCGGGAGGCATTGGTAAACCCATCGACGAAGTTGCACTGAACTTATCGCTTTTTGAAAAAGCCGGCGTACAAGTTGTCGGCGTTATCTTAAATAAAGTTCTTCCCGAAAAACTCGAGTTCATACGGGATTTTGCGGGACGTGGACTTAAGCGACTCGGGGTTCCTCTTCTTGGTGTCATCCCCCTTCAAGAAACTTTAATCTATCCCAATCTCGATCAAGTTGCCGAGGAAACCAAAGCTCGCTGGATTCACCATGCCGCGGGGTTAAAACGCGTGAGACGGGTTGTCATCGGTGCGATGTCAGGTCGAAGAGCCGAAGAATACCTTAAAGTGCCTGGCACTCTTGTGATAGTTCCTGGCGACCGTGAAGATTTACTGGAAGCCTTTATTAAAGCGGGGGGCGAAAAATCGCTCTCTGGTATTCTTCTCTCTAATGGCTTGCTACCAAGTGAAATAATCCTCCATCAGTTAAAAGACGCTGGTATTGCCGTAGCCGCAGTCGAGTCCGAGTCCTTTGCTGTCACCTCTCGCATCAACAATATGACAGTAAAAACGATGCGCCAAGATTCCGACAAAATCCCCATCATCGAAAAGATGATCAAGGAATCAGTCGATATCCCTGCCTTACTGAAAGCGATTAAAAGTTAACCTTGCATCTCCAAGCCACGGAAAGTTCCCGTGGAGGAAGCGAAACTATCTGCTTCGATTCCCATACGCTGCAGCATCGAAACGAAAAGATTGGGCATTGGGTAATTCTTTTGCGCATCGAAGACCAAGTGCTGGCCGTGACGGAAACCACCACCCGCGAAGAGCGTTGGTAAATTGGTGTTCTCGTGGGTGTTTGCGTTACCCAAGTTGCTACCATAAAGAACCATGGTGCGGTCGAGTAAACTCTCGCCGTTTTCTTTGGCGGCTTTCAATCCATTGAGCAGGACCCCGAGATTCTTAATATGTAATTCATCAATCGCGCGAAGCTGAGCCAACTTAGCCGCCGAGCGACCGTGGTGAGAAAGATTATGATAACCGTCTGCCGCTGTCGTATCGTGATCCAATTCAATCGCCGGAGAATTTACGCTATCCAACATAATGGTCACAGCGCGTGTGGAATCCGTTTCCACTGCCACCCGAGCCATATCATACATCAGGCGCACTTTATCCATGTACTGCTTCGCCGTTTCTGGATCTTCGGGCGCAGCGATTTTCGGAATGGGTCGAGGACGACGCTCCCATTCTTTGGCTACTTTTAATTGCTGCTCCAATTCACGGACACTTTGAAAATACTGGTCGAGACGATCACGGTCTTGTGCTCCCACCGAACGACGCATCTCTGTAGCCTGTGCCCCAACCGCATCGAGAATACTCTTGCCCAACACGAGACGACGCTCCTGTTCAGCAATCTCTTCAGGTTTACCGCCCAAAAAGATTTTTCGGAAAACTTCCGAAGGCTTCTCTTCACACGGAATCATAATTCCCCCACCCGTCCAAGAAAGACTACGCACCCCCCTTGCCACATTGACCCCCAACGTCATGGAACGATAACGCGTCTGAAATCCGATGCGCTCAGCAATATACTGATCGAGAGAAATCGTGTTGCGAAATCCGCCATTTCCAGGATGCGGAGCCGCGGTTAAAAAACAGTTATCGGCTGGGTGACCACCATCGACATCGGGATGCGAAATACCTGAAAACACCGTAAAATCATTACGATGTGCTTCGAGCATTTTAAGGTAAGGCGACAGTTCGTAACCACGCCCCTGCCCTTTGGGAAAGAAGTTTTGAGGGAGCAGACCAAGGTTATTACAGATACCAATCATCCGTCGGGGCTTCTTGTCTCCAGCCACCCCTGGTGCCGCAAAAGCTGGAGTCATGCAATCAAGCATCGGCAGGGCTAGCAAAACCCCTGTGCCAGTGAGAAAACGCCGACGTGAGATGGCTTTACGAAAAGCGACGTATGGAGCTTGAGAGCAGTCGTAGGCGGATGACAGACTCATAGTTTATTTTATAAGGAAAATATCACTTTGGACAAGCGAGTGAATCAGATTTCGGATACGATACTGGGTAGGAGCATTGGCATCTAAAATACGCTCAATTCTCTCCCGATCAGTAAAACTGACGGGCGCACCGGTGGCATAAACGACAAGTTGGTTAAGGAAATTACGGGCCAAAGCGCGGTCGTTCTGGGCGAGCATTTTCTTAAATTCGACAATGTCCTTGAATTTACGTCCATCGAGTTCGCTCTGGGTTTCCACGGGCAAAGCATAATAGTAGAAGAAAGGTAGACCGCTTTTACCGAATCCAGGTTCCGCAGTTTCTCCATCTATCGCACGGTATTTTGTACGATACCCCCCAAAAACGTCAAAAGACTCAAGGGCAAAGCCTGCTGGATCAATTTTTGTGTGACATCCGGCACAGGCTGGCTGGGCCCGATGGCTTGCCAGCTGCTCACGAATAGTCGTGGCACCTCGAATGTCGGGTTCAACGGCTGGAACGGCGGTAGGAGGGGGTGGCGGTTTGCGCCCCAAAATACGCTCCATCACCCAAGCACCTCTTTTAACGGGGGAGGTCGTTGTACCATTGGCTGTCACTTTAAGAATCGCAGCCTGAGTCAAAAACCCACCACGAATACTACCTGGAGGCAGTGTTACGCGTTTAATGGTGGCCCCTTTTACATTCAGTGATTCAAGGTTATACAACTTAGCCAATCGCTCGTTCAAGAACGTGAAATCGGAATCCACAATGTTACGAGCCGGAAGATTATTTCGTATCAACTCAGCGAAATAAGCATAACTTTCATCCGTTGCCGATTCCGCTAAGTGGTCATCCAGGTAATACTCTGGATACAATTTCCCGTCGGGAGAATTTTCAGCGACATTGCGCAAGTCCAACCAGTAATCGAGGAAGGCGAAGGTAAATCGACTTGAACGATTATCCGCCAGTAAACGTTCAGTTTGCTCGCGCAAAACATTCGGTTGGCGCAACTTACCAGCCACTGCTAAATCTCTCAATTGCTGGTCGGGTGACGAATTCCAAAGGAAATAGGAAAGACGAGTCGCCACCGCTGCATCGTCTAATCGACCCGGCTTCTCATCGATGTACAAGAATGAAGGCGAACAGAGAACGGCGGTATACCCCGCAATCATGGCCTCACCAAAACTACTTCCCGTAGCGAGGGCATTCTTTATCACGGGAAGGAATCGAATTTCTTCCTGAGGAGAAACAGGTCGGCGGTAGGCGGCTTTAACAAACTTCCGCAGAAGCATTTCAGCATCCTTCTCGGGGTTGTTGGAGACAATATCGACCCACAGCCCACCCTTCGGGGATTGGCGGAAAGGCAAATCACCGAAAAGGACTTTATGGGAGGCAGTAGGCCAAGAATCATAAAATGGACCTGTAATTTCTACCCAGCGCATGACTAAGCCAGGCTGGCCATCGCGTTCGGCTAATGGATTCTGCCACCAGACTTTATTATTGGGACCAGGTCGCGAACGGAAGAAACGAACAGGATCAACCTGAATAGTCTCGCCCAAACGTAAATCAGCCTCGAATTCAAAGGTCGTAGGCTCAACTCCTAAATCAGCATTCGCCAGTCGTCGCAAGACATGGGCTCCACGTGCATAAATCGTAACGGGCTCGGGACGTCGACCTTTCGACACTTTATCGAAGTTGGGAACATACCATCTTCCCTCGCTTCCAGGTCCGACCCAAATCGAGTGACCGCAAATTTTCACTTTGTATCGACCTGGATTCTTAATGAACGAAGCCGTAAAATGAGGTTCTAGGGGTTCATAAGTACTAGATACCATACCAAAACCCTCAAGTGCACGCTGCGTCGGATTATCTTTGCCAACCGTGAGTGGAGCTTGCTTCAAACGGACTTCACGCTGTGCCTCAAATCCAAGAGTGGGGAAAGTTCCACGCTCCACCGAGCCCGTAAATTCCCTGTTCGTAAACATGGGAACGATATAGGCATACTGATCGCGCGCATAATAGCGTTTCGTCGTTACCTCAGGTTTGGTTAAATAAGGCACAACCACAGCACGCAAGGCTTCATCAGCGACAGCGAGATAACGGCCCAATTGAACGTGAGAAACGTCTAAAGCCTCGCCAGTTTTATTAAAACGGTGCTTTTCAGAATCCTCAGGCAAAGATTCGCGGATTTGCAGCCAAGGTGCCTGCAGTAAATCGCGCAATGTACTTTCATACTCAAATCGATTCATCCGACGCTGAGTGCTCCGGCCATAGCGATTGATGCGGTCGTTATCAAAACTAGCCAACTGCTTCGCTAATCCATTCAAGTAGGCTTGAGCTTCGTCGGCCTTAGGTCGTGGCTTTTTTGCTGGGGGCATTTCACCCGAACTCACATTATCAAAAACTTTTACCCACGTAGCGAAATTTTCGGACTTCGTTAAGTCCATCTTCAAAGCGGTGATATCAAAGTCTCCTTTCTTCGTGTCCGCATCATGACACTCCGTACAATGCTTTTCCAAAAAGGGTGCTAGAGGTGGCAATGCCTTCTCCGTCGTCGGAGCAGGCTTGGCTTGTTGACCCCATAAAGGGAGGGTCGCAATTCCACCCCAAAGAAATAGTTGTAGGAATACCCGCATACAGTCAGCGAATAAGACAAAGGATTGAGAACAAGAGTTCCAACAGAAATAATGATAAAAATTCTCCTCCCCAGCTCACCCTTTTAAGGAAAACCCCCTATTCTAATGCCATTGATTGAAAATTAAATCAAATCACTGCTGGAGGGATGTTTGCGTCACTTCATTCCGCTGCCCTTGTCGGTGTCGAGGCTGTCCCCGTTGAGGTTGAGGTCAATACAGGCGAAAGAGGCGAACCAACCCTTGAAATTGTAGGACTTCCCGATAAAGGAGTCAAAGAATCAGAAGACCGTGTTCTTTCAGCTCTGCAAAATACTGGGCTACGTGGTTATGAAACCAAGACTACCATCAATCTCGCACCGGGAGATTTACGGAAGGAAGGATCAATGTACGATTTGCCGATTGCGATTGGGATGGCAGCAGCCACTGGTCAAATTAGTAAGGAACGTTTATCACGTTTCCTCATCGCTGGTGAATTGGGCTTAAGCGGAGGAACTCGCCCAGTCAAAGGAGGCGTTGCCATTGCGCTATTAGCCAAGAAATTAAACCTTCAAGGAGTCATCCTACCTCGTCAATCGGCCGAGGAAGCTTCACTGGTAAGTGGAATCGACTCCATACCGGTCGATTCTCTCGATGGGGCACTTCGATTTCTTTCTGGCGATGCCCGCTATCAACCCCTTGCGACACAATCTCCCTTAACCTCTCACGGCATCGATGAAGATGGTCCTGATTTTTCAGAAGTTAAAGGACAATTAAAAGTTCGCCGAGCCGTTGAGGTAGCCGCCGCTGGAGGACATAATCTTCTCATTCTCGGCCCACCAGGCTCAGGCAAATCGCTCATTGCAAAAAGAATCCCTACCATCCTTCCAACACCGAGTGCCTCTGAGTTTTTAGAAATCCTGATGGTGCATTCGGCGGCAGGAATGGCCTTACCACTGGGCACTAAGAACTGGCGAAGACCCTTCCGTTCACCTCACCACACCATTAGTGATATCGGACTCATCGGGGGTGGAAGTATTCCTGGCCCAGGAGAGGTTTCACTCGCTCATCTCGGTGTGCTCTTTCTTGATGAACTTCCTGAATTTCGACGTAGTGCACTGGAAGTCTTACGCCAACCATTGGAGGACGGTCAGGTAACCGTTTCACGTGCCGCTGGTAAAGTCACTCTACCCTCTCGCCTCATGTTAGTTGCGGCAATGAACCCCTGCCCCTGTGGTCATTTAGGCGATCGGCAAAAAGACTGTCGGTGCTCCACTGTCAGCATCCAACGATACCGTGCGAAAATTTCTGGACCTTTGTTAGACCGGATCGACATCCAAATCGAAGCCCCCGCTCTCTCGCTCGATGAACTGAGATCCGCTCAACCAGGAGAATCTTCAGCCATCATGCGTCAACGCATCGAATCAGCCCGCGTCAAACAGCAAGCTAGATTTCGCGAACGCACCATCACCTGCAATGCATTACTTAGTGGAAATGATTTGCGTAACTACTGTGCTCTTGAATGTGCACAAGGTGACTTGCTTCAGCAGGCGATGGAAAAACTATCGCTTTCCGCTCGAGCCTACGACCGGATTCTACGAGTCGCTCGCACGATTGCTGACCTTGCCGGAGCCGAGCGTATTGCGACGGAACATCTTTTAGAAGCCATACATTATCGCTCCTTGGATCGGGGATAAATTACCTTGGGCAAGTTTTCAATTTGCAAGCCTGCCAAAACACCCCAACCCTTGCCTCATGCGTTTTGCCAAGTATCACGCCCTCGGAAATGATTACCTCGTCCTGGAGCCCAAGGACTGCCCCACTTTATTTTCGGCTGAATCCATTCGCAAGGTTTGCCATCGTCATTTTGGATTAGGATCGGACGGCATTCTCTATGGACCAATCGCTCGCAACGATGGCTCATATGGTTTACGCATCCTCAATCCCGACGGCTCCGAAGCAGAAAAATCGGGAAATGGTATTCGTATCTTTTGCCGTCACCTACTCGAAACCAAACGTATTAAAGAAGGTGAAGAATTTAAGGTACATACTCTCGGCGGTTTAGTCGGTTGCACCGTCTTTGAGGGTGGTTCGCGCATTCGTGTTGAAATGGGCAAAGTTTCTTTCCGCGCTCCCACCATTCCACACGTTGGACCCGACCGCGAAGTACTGGGAGAAGAAATCACCGTTCTCGATAAAACCTTTAAATATTGGGCCGCCACAGTCGGAAACCCCCACTGTGTTATTCCTGTGGATCATTTAACTCCAGATTTAGCAAAAACCTACGGACCCCATCTCGAGAAACACGCTAATTTCCCCAATCGTACCAATGTTCAGTTTATGAAGATTGTGGATCGGAAGAACGTACAAATTGAAATTTGGGAACGGGGTGCTGGGTACACCCTCGCTTCGGGTTCTTCCTCCTCGGCTTCGGCTGCTGTGGCCCGTAAAATGGGTCTAGTTGACGCTGATTTGACGGTTCATATGCCCGGCGGAAAGATTATCATTGGCATCGGGCCCGACTTCTCCATTGTGATGACAGGTCCGACCACCCCGGTAGGCATCTTTGAGATGCACCCTGAGGTTACGAGCCAAGACGTCGTCCTTTAAAAGACGAACTGTCTTTCCCCAAATTCTTATTCTTGGTGCACTTTTAAAGTGCACCTCTCATCGCACAACAACCCATGGCGCCGCGACAACCGCTGCCCAATATCTCAGAAGACGAGCTCATTGATTTGGCTGGAGGCGCCACTGTACTCCAAGCCAAACAACTCGTTATCGATGGAAAAGTAAAGAAAGCCCTCTGGTCCTTCCCTTGCGTGGAGGCACTGGTTGATGACGGGAAAGAATCCCGCGAAGCTCGCTGGAATATCCGTTCCATCACTTTCCAACGCAATGAATGTGGCTGTGACGTGTCTGCGGTAAAACGCAAACTTTGCGTCCACTCAGTCGCTGCCTATCTCGCTCTCGCAGCGAAAGAGGGCTACATTCAACTAAAAGATAAAGCGGTCGAGGTACCCAGCACACCATCCTCAAAGGCCGAACCGAAAGAGTCGTCCGCTAAAAATGGCAAATCGGACAACTCCCCTGCCTCCCCTGGTCCTCGTCTACGTTCAATCAACCTTTCACCTCGAGGAACCCCGATTGAAGTTCGTTTCATCATTCCTCCAAACATCGCTGTCGCCGCCCAACGCGATGAAATTATCTGCCGTCTGGAACTA
>Ga0228702_1001282_pt1 | contig 16411 bp, 15 predicted proteins | sample McNCre217_Aug_MG_2_FD_178018 | JGI IMG/M metagenome (GOLD analysis project Ga0228702, IMG submission 178018) | Freshwater microbial communities from McNutts Creek, Athens, Georgia, United States - 20-17_Aug_MG | ecosystem: Environmental > Aquatic > Freshwater > Creek | place: USA: Georgia... | reverse complement strand
GTTATCGGTTTCCTAACCATCCTTGGTTACTCGCTGTATGACACCGTGGTTGTGTTCGACAAGATTCGCGAAAACACCTTCGAGGTTGAGTTCAGTGAGAAGACAACCTTCAAGCAGCAGGTAAACTTGGCAATCAACCAGACCTTGGTTCGCTCGATCAACACTTCGATCGTTGCCGTGTTGCCAGTTGCAGCGATTTTGTTCATCGGTGCAACCTTGCTTGGTGCCGGAACTCTGCGCGACATCGCTCTTGCCCTGTTCATCGGTATCATCGTCGGAACCTATTCGACCTTGTTCATCGCGGCACCGGTTTACTCTCAGTTCCGTGAGGGTGAAGCTAAGTACCGCAAGGCCGAGCAGAAGGTTTTGGCCAACGCCTAATCCCTTCGGGGTTCAGCACTAGAGAATTGGCCCAGATTGAGTGATCTAACACCTACCAGCAGCATTAGTGTTCTAAGGAACCGCCTGCCTAGGTTGTTCACGAAGTCTGGGCCTTACTCGTCTGAACTAAACGAGATCCTTCGCCTAGCGAAACTAAACCACCCAAAGGCCGATCTCTCGATTATCGAGCGGGCATTTACTGTTGCTGAACTCGCGCACCGACCGCAGGTTCGCAAATCTGGTGAGCCATACATCACCCATCCGCTTGAAGTTACTCGCATCCTTGCCGAACTTGGCATCGGTCCAGTCACTCTTGCCGCTGCACTGCTTCACGACACGGTCGAAGACACAGAATACAGCCTGGATCAACTGAAGGCCGACTTCGGCGACGAAGTAGCCATGTTGGTCGATGGCGTAACCAAACTCGACAAGGTGAAGTTCGGCGACAACGCCCAGGCCGAAACTGTCCGCAAGATGGTTGTGGCGATGTCGAAGGACATCCGTGTGCTGGTCATCAAACTCGCCGACCGCCTGCACAATGCCCGCACCTGGGCGTTTGTGCCCGAGGAGAGCGCAAGGCGCAAGGCGCAAGAGACTCTTGAGATTTATGCTCCGCTAGCCCACCGACTTGGAATCAACACGATTAAGTGGGAGCTTGAGGACATTTCGTTCTCAGTCCTGTACCCAAAGGTTTACGAGGAGATCGTCAACCTAGTGAAACAACGCACTCCAAAGCGTGCCGAGTTTATCGAGAGCGTTATCGGTTCAATCGAAGAGGATCTCCGAGAGAACCGCATCAAGGGCAAGGTTGCCGGTCGCCCGAAGCAGTATTACAGCATCTATCAAAAGATGGTGGTACGAGGTCGCGAATTCGATGACATCTATGACCTAGTTGGCATCCGTGTCTTGGTTCAAGAGGTCAAGGATTGCTACGCAGTTCTAGGTTCGATTCACGCTCGCTGGAATCCGGTTCCGGGTCGCTTCAAAGACTACATCGCGATGCCGAAGTTCAACCTTTATCAGTCGCTGCACACCACGGTCATGGGTCCGCAGGGACGTCCGGTTGAGATCCAGATTCGCACCTTTGAGATGCACCAGCGTGCCGAATACGGTGTTGCTGCCCACTGGAAGTACAAGGAGCAGGTCGGCAAGTCGACCGAAACTCGTGAAGAGGACCTTGCTTGGCTAAAGCACCTGACCGACTGGCAGGCCGAAACTCAGGACCCTACCGAGTTCCTGGATTCACTGCGCTTTGAGATCGGCGCCAAAGAGGTTTATGTCTTCACGCCTAAGGGCAAGGTTATTGGCCTCAGCGGTGGCGCTACCCCGGTCGACTTCGCCTATGCCGTACACACCGAGGTTGGCCATCGAACGATGGGTGCCAAGGTAAATGGCCGCCTCGTGCCTCTCGAAAGCAAACTGCAGTCGGGTGACGTCGTAGAAATCTTCACCTCGAAGTCGCCGGAGGCATCGCCTTCGAAGGACTGGCTCAACTTCGTTGCTTCTCCTCGTGCCCGCGCCAAGATCAAGCAGTGGTTCGCCGAAGAGCGCAAGGAAGAGTCAACCGAGCACGGCAAGGAAATGCTGGCCAAGGCCATGCGCAAGCAGAACCTGCCACTGCAGCGCCTAATGTCGGCCGATGTTCTGGTTAAGCTCGCGGGGGAGTTGCGCTTCCCTGACGTATCAGGCCTCTATGCCGCCATTGGCGACAACCACATCTCGGCACAATCCGTGGTCGAAAAGCTTGCCGCAGCAATCAATGTCGAAGAAGACAATGAAGACACGCCTTTTGAACTGCCTCAGCAATCCCGCAGCGTAAATCGCCAGCGTTCAAATGACTCTGGCGTTCTGGTCAAGGGCGATGCCGATGTGATGGCTAAACTTGCCCGCTGCTGCACACCTGTTCCGGGCGACCCGATCGTGGGTTTCGTGACTCGTGGCTCAGGCGTTTCTGTGCACCGCACCGACTGCAAGAACGTCACCGAGCTAATGCTGCAGCCTGAGCGAATCATGGATGTGAGCTGGGCGCCAACTACCAAGAGCTTGTTCTTGGTCCAAATTCAAATCGAAGCGCTCGACCGTTCGGGCTTGCTCTCGGATGTGACTCGCGTGCTCTCAGAGCACCACGTGAACATTCTTTCTGCATCAGTTTCGACCCGTTCAGACCGAGTGGCGCTAAGCCGCTTTGTGTTCGAGATGGGCGATGCCGGAGTACTCGAACACCTGCTGAACGCGGTTCGCCGCATCGAAGCTGTTTATGACGTCTATCGCGTTAGCAACGTCTAACCAAAGCCTTCAAATAGAAAAGGACCCCAGCGATTGCCGGGGTCCTTTTCGTTGAAACTTGGTTTATGAAGCAGCCTTGACTACCTCTAGCCATGCCTTGCGGGCCTTCAGAGCCTCGGTAGCCTCATCGGTCTTCTTCTTGTCCTTCTTAGCCTTAGCAGCTTCGAGTTCAGCCTCTAGCTTCACGATTGAAGCCTCAAGCTGTGAGATGACGTCGTTCGAGCGAGCCTGCGCTGCTGGGTCGGTCTTGCGCCAGTGTTCTGCCTCAACTTCGCGAACCTTGGCTTCGATTGCACGAAGTTTGTCCTCGGTCTCACGAAGCTTCTCGCGAGGAACCTTGCCGGCCTTCTCCCACTTCTGCTGAATGGCAGCAAGAGCCTTCTTCGCAGCTTCTAGGTCCTTGGTGGCGTCGATCTTTGCGGCTTCCTTAAGAAGCTCAAGCTTGACGGCAAGGTTCGCTGAGAATTCAACATTCTCAACGGCAACAACTTCTGCCTTGGCAGCATAAATTGCATCGCCGGCCGCCTTGAAGCGGTTCCAAAGAGTGTCGTCCTGCTTACCAGGGGTGCGGCCAGAGGCCTTCCACTCATCGAGTAGCTTGCGATACTCAACAACTGCATCGCTACCCTTGGAAACTAGAGCCTCGGCGCGCTCGACGATGGCAACCTTTGCAGCCTTAGCTGACTTGGTAGCCGAGTCAAGACCGGCGAAGTAAGCGCGCTTTCCGGCTTCGAAACGAGTGCGAGCGGTTGAGAAGCGGCGCCAAATTGCATCGGCTTCAGCCTTAGCGACCTTCGGGCCGGTCTTCTGAAGTGCCTGCCACTCTTCGAACAACTTGGTCATCTCGACGCCAGAGTTCTTCCACTGGGTCTTAGCTGAATCCTGGTTCGCAATAGCCTCGGCCTTGACCGCAATGGCCTCGCGCTTAGCAAGAGCTTCGGTAGATTCGCCCTTTGAAGCTTCCTGCTTCTCAGAAACTAGAGCGGCGATTTTTGCATCCAGGTTAGAAACACGACGACGTAGGTCGGCAATGTCACCAACTGCTGCTGGCTCGTTCAAGTCTTCGGTCAGCTTTGCAGCTACCTTCTTCAAACCTGAAGCATCAACCTTGTTAGCTACGCGCTGCTCCAGGATGCGAACCTGAGCTTCTAGATCGGCGAACTTGCGCTCGAAATAGGCAAGAGCATCGGCTGCAGGAACGCCAGGATACTGGCCAACCTGACGCTCAACACCGGCGACGGTAACGAATACGTTGTTTTCGGCGTCTACGCGACCGAATGTGTTCTTAGAGGTTGACACTTCTAGCTCCTGAGGTTTGACGTCCAACACCATTGGACAAGGTCTATTTTAGGCTGATTGCGCCGAGCTTGGCTTGCAGTGCTGGCTTTCCATCTGAGCCACCGCCGGCAACACCCGCTGCCGCCACCTTGGTGACTGCTTCAAGCCCGCTGGTGATCTTGCCGAAGACGGTGTAGCCGCCCACTGAGTCGGCCGGAATAGGAGAATCCTTGTAAACGATGAAGAATTGGCTGCCCATGCTGCTGGCGTTGTTGCCAACTCGAGCCATGGCTAGAACGCCGGTCTTATAGATGTTGTCAACCGGCGCGTTTTCGATAGGACCCCAGTTGTAGCCTGGGCCGCCAGTGCCGTCACCGTTCGGGTCACCACACTGAAGAACGAAGATGCCCTCGGTGGTGAGTCGGTGGCAGTTCAAGCCATTGAAGAACCCTTGCTTGGCAAGAGTGATGAAGTTGGCAACTGCCTGAGGTGCAGACTTTCCATCGAGCTGAATGCCTAGGTCGGTGCCAGCAACATTCATGGTGCCGCTCCAGACGCGTGATGCGGCAACGGCTGGGCTAGGAACAAGGTTTGAGTTGGTTGCGGTGGCGCTGGCAGCCGGTGAAGCAGCCGCCTTCGGGTCTACGTGACCAGGGCCGAAACCGAAGTAGGCGAGTTGAAGCAGACCTGCAATAACGAGCGCTCCGGCACCAATCACGATGGCGCGCTTGTTGTCAGACTTGTTTCGCACCACGGCAGCCTTAGCTGCTGCCTGCTTGGCCTCATACTCCGCCAATTTGGCGTTTGAGGTGGTGTGAATGTTTTGGTGCTTCTTCTTCGATGCCATGATTGCCCTTCGCTATCAAACTGCTTCGAATATACGCGGTTCTTAGGTCGTTGTAGGGCAAGCCATCGTCTAACCTAAAAGCATGTCCGAGCAGCCGAGCGTCATCTCATCAACCACGCCCTTGGCTGCGCGCATGAGGCCTTCATCCATGGATGAGGTAGTCGGGCAAAAGCACATCTTGAAGCCAGGTTCGCCATTGATTGCACTGGCCACGCCGGTTGAACAAGGTTCGAAGGTATCTGCCGCTTCGGTGTTGCTATGGGGGCCGCCAGGGACCGGTAAGACGACGCTTGCTCAGGTGGTCGCTCGCAGCAGCGGTCGTCGTTTCGTAGAACTGAGCGCAATCACAGCGGGCGTGAAAGAAGTTCGCGAGGTTCTAGACCGAGCCCGAAACGATAAAGACCTCTACGGGGTTAGCACGGTTCTATTTCTTGACGAGATTCACCGGTTCTCTAAGGCTCAACAGGACGCCCTTCTTCCCGGGGTAGAAGCCGGTGTAGTGGTCTTGATTGCGGCAACCACTGAAAACCCTTCATTCTCGGTGATCAGCCCGCTGCTTTCACGCTCCTTAGTTTTGACGCTTGAATCGCTTTCAGACGAAGACATCAAGGCGCTGATTCAGCGAGCCGTGATTGATCCGCGTGGTCTGGCAGCTGCCGTGACGATTGAGGATGAACTCGTCGAACAAATCTTGAGACTCGCGTTGGGCGATGCCCGCCGAGCACTAACCATCCTTGAATCTGCGGCCATCTCGGCACTATCGCGACCTGCGCCAGTCAAGGGCGGCAAGGGCGCCAAGACCACCAAGCTTCCATCGATTGCCATCGAAGATATCGAGTCTGCCGCCGACCGCGCCTTGCTTCGCTATGACAAGGATGGCGACCAGCACTATGACATCATCTCGGCCTTCATCAAATCCGTGCGTGGCTCTGACGCAGATGCCGCGATTCACTACCTAGCCAGAATGATCGAGGGTGGCGAGGACCCTCGGTTTATTGCGCGCCGCCTCATGATTCTTGCCGCGGAAGACATCGGGCTAGCCGACCCGCAGGCGCTACCGCTCGCTGTCGCGGCTGCCGAGACAGTAGCCATGATTGGCATGCCAGAGGGGCGCATTCCGCTGGCCGAGGCGACGATTTATCTTGCACTCGCACCTAAATCGAACACCGCATACAACGCAATTAACGCGGCACTCCAAGATGTCCGCAACGGCGTGGTGGGTCAGGTTCCAAACGCCCTGAAGAGCTCAAACTTCGCAAAGGCCCAGAGCCAGGGTGCCGGGGTTGGCTATGAATATCCGCATGACTCAAGCCGCGCGGTAGTTCCGCAGCGCTATCTAGACGACAAGGTGCTCGGAAGAAAGTATTACCTGCCAAAAGACGTTGGTCACGAGCGCGAGTTGGGGGAGCGCTGGTCTAAGTTGCGCGAAATCATCCGCTCATTCAAGGCCAAATAGACCCCGATTCGCACTAGGGTCCTTGGCTTATTGCCCGCCCAACTGTTAGGATTGACAGGTTGCCGACTGGAACACTCAAACGCGGCTGTGAGAGTGTTCAACTACGGTGCGACTGTCCAATAGCCAGACAGTCCGTGGCAGAGGATCACCTCGATCCGACTTGTGAACAAAAACCGCTATAAGCGATCCCTATGGATCCATTGAAAGGAAAACGTGTCAAAGACCACACGTACCCGCAGCAAGACTCGTTTGTCTCGCGCACTGGGCATTGCCCTAACCCCAAAGGCTGCTAAGTACCTTGAGAAGCGTCCATACGCTCCAGGTGAGCACGGACGCACCAAGAAGAAGGCTGACAGCGACTACGCCGTTCGTCTTCGCGAGAAGCAGCGTCTACGCGCCCAGTACGGCATCCGTGAGGCACAGCTTCGCAAGACCTTCCAGGAAGCAAAGCGCGCCGAGGGCCTAACTGGTGAAAACCTAGTTGAACTACTAGAGATGCGTCTTGACGCGATCGTTCTACGTGCAGGTTTCGCACGTACCATCGCTCAGGCTCGTCAGATGGTTGTTCACCGCCACATCCTTGTGAACGGTGAGCGCGTTGACCGCCCATCATTCCGCGTAAAGCCAGGCCAGCTTGTGCACGTGCACGAGAAGTCTGAAATCACCGAGCCTTTCCAGGTTGCAGCAGCCGGCGGTCACGTCGACGTTCTTCCTCCGGTTCCTGGTTACCTAGACGTTCAGCTAGACAAGCTTCACGCGACCCTAGTTCGTCGTCCAAAGCGTGCCGAAGTTCCAGTTACCTGTGAAGTTCAGCTCGTTGTTGAGTACTACGCAGCTCGATAAATAAAATCGGTTTAGGAGTTCAGATGAGCGGTGGAGACGTAGCGGCATTGATCGCAGCAGGAGGATTCGTCCTCTTGGTGCTATTTGTTGCTGTGCCTTTGCTAAAGCTGGGCCGTGTTCTCGACGAGACTCGCAATTCAATTCGCGACCTCAACGAGACCGTGTCTCCACTTCTCTCTGAACTTACCGAGACCGTCACCGCGACCAACAAGCAGTTGGCCAAGGTTGACCAGATCACTGAGAACATCTCAGAGGTCACCACCAACGTCAGTTCACTCGTTGCTGTTTTTGCGGCAACCCTGGGCTCACCTTTGGTGAAGATCGCCGGCCTTACCCAAGGCCTACGAAGCGCTTTGCTTGGCAAGAAGAAGTAGGTAACTCTATGAAAAAAGCATTTTGGCTATTGACCGGCATTGCAGCCGGCGTCCTCGCCGCAAAGAAGCTTCAAGAAAACCCAAAGACTAAGGCAATCGTTGATGATGTCATGGTTCGCGTGCGCGAGCTTGGCGACGTCGTAGCCGAGGGCTTCCGTGAGCGCGAGGCTGAACTCGCCGCCGAGAAGAAGTCTGCCGAGAAGCCTGCTGCTAAGTCAGCTGGCGCCAGCACCACTCCGAACGCCTAGAGATGCAGACTGCGGAAATCCGCCAGCGCTGGCTCGACTTTTTCGAGGGCAAAGGCCACACTGTCGTTCCTTCGGCTTCGCTAATCAGCGAAGACCCATCACTACTTTTCACCGTCGCCGGTATGGTTCCGTTCATTCCATACATGAGCGGTCTCGTTCCTGCACCATTCCCACGCGCGACCAGCGTGCAGAAGTGTGTTCGCACCCTAGACATCGAAGAAGTGGGCAAGACCACCCGTCACGGCACCTTCTTCCAGATGAACGGAAACTTCTCGTTCGGTGACTACTTCAAGAAGGAAGCCATCGCTTACGCGTGGGAATTCCTAACTAGCCCACAGTCTGAGGGCGGTCTAGAACTAGACAAGCAGCTCTTGTGGGTCACCGTTTTCCAGGATGACGATGAGTCGATCGCCATCTGGCGTGACGTAGCCGGAATCCCTATGGAGCGCATTCAGCGTCGCGGCATGAAGGACAACTACTGGTCAACTGGCCAGCCTGGCCCAGCCGGACCATGTTCTGAGATTTACTACGACCGCGGCCCTGCCTATGGTCGCGAAGGCGGCCCAGAGGCTGACGAAGATCGCTACATCGAGATCTGGAACCTCGTTTTCATGCAGTACGAGCGCGGTCAGGGCACCGGCAAAGACAACTTCGAGATCCTTCGCGAACTTCCAAAGAAGAACATCGACACCGGTATGGGTCTTGAGCGCGTTGCGTTCCTCATGCAGGGTGTTGAGAACCTCTATGAAATCGACCAGGTTCGCCCAGTTCTAGACCTAGCTGCGAAGCTTTCGGGCAAGACCTATGGCGCCAGCGTCGAGGACGATGTGCGCATGCGCGTAGTCGCCGACCACATCCGCTCGGCTCTGATGCTGATTGGTGATGGCGTCACCCCGGCAAACGATGGTCGCGGTTATGTGCTTCGCCGCCTGCTGCGCCGTTCGGTTCGCGCTATGCGCCTACTAGGCGTCGAGGCACCGACCTTCACCGAGCTATTCACGGCTTCTAAAGAGGCTATGAAGGCTGCTTACCCAGAGCTCCAGACCGACTTTGACCGCATCCTAAAGACCGCTGTTGCCGAAGAAGAGACCTTCCTGCGCACGCTGGTTGCCGGAACCGTTTTCTTGGATGAAGCGATTGCTCACGCCAAGCAGGGCGGCGGCAAGGAGCTAAAGGGTGACGCAGCGTTCTTGTTGCACGACACCTATGGTTTCCCAATCGATTTGACTCTCGAAGTGGCTGAAGAAGCTGGTTTGACCGTTGATCGCGACGGTTTCAAGGCTTTGATGACCGAACAGCGCGACCGCGCCAAGGCTGACGCTCGCGAAAAGAAGCTGGGCGGCACCGACCTATCGGTTTACTCGGCATTCCGCGCCAAGGGTGTTACCAAGTTCACCGGCTACGAAGAGCTTTCATCAGAGGGTCGCATTCTCGGTTTGATTGTTGACGGCAAGGACGCATCTGTTGCGAGTTCAGGTCAGATCGCCGAAGTAATCCTCGACGAGACCTCGTTCTATGCCGAATCAGGTGGTCAGGATTCTGACGCCGGTTTCATCAACGGTGATGGTTTCTCGCTAGAAGTTTTGGATGTTCAGAAGCCGGTTAAGGGTCTAATCAGCCACAAGGTTTTGGTGCGTTCTGGTGAGGTTTCGGTTGGCGCCAAGGCGCAGACCGAGGTTGATGCCGACTGGCGCCTAGGTGCTTGCCAGGCTCACTCTGGAACCCACATTGTGCACGCTGCACTTCGCGAAGTGCTTGGCCCATCTGCTCTGCAGAGTGGTTCATACAATAAGCCTGGTTACCTTCGCCTTGACTTCGCTTGGGCACAGGCTCTTTCGCTTGAAACCCGCAGCGAGATTGAAGAAGTTACCAACCTTGCCATTCGTCAAGACCTAGCGGTTAGCGCTCAGCACATGAGCCTTCCTGAGGCTCGCGAGTGGGGAGCGGTGGCTCTATTCGGTGAGACCTATGACGAGAGCGTTCGAGTTATCCAGGTAGGTGGCCCTTGGTCACGCGAACTTTGTGGTGGAACTCACGTTTCACGCAGCTCACAGGTCGGCCTGGTTTCGATCATCGGTGAAGCTTCAGTTGGTTCAGGTTCACGTCGTCTCGAGGCCCTGGTTGGCATCGAAGCGTTCCGTTCACTGGCAACTGAGCGTGCTTTGGTTGCGCGCCTTGGCGAGGCTTTGAAGAGCCCTAAGGCCGAAATTGAAGAGCGTTTGACTGCCACGATTGAGGAATTGAAGGTTGCTCAGCGCAAGCTTGCCCAGCTACAGGCTGCTCAGCTTGCGACTCGCATCCCGGCTTTGATTGCCGCAGCATCTTCGGTTGGCTCAACTAAGTTCGTTGAGGCAAACCTAGGCGAGTTGGCTTCGGTTGATGACCTACGTGCTCTGGCAACCCAGATCCGTGAGCAGCTAAGAGCCGAAAGCGCTGTTGTTGCCTTGCTAGCGGTTGTCGCAGATAAGCCAATGGTTTTGATTGCAACTACCGAGGCAGCCCGTGCTGCCGGCCACAAGGCTGGCAACCTAGTTCGCACTGCGAGCCAGGTTCTCGGCGGCGGCGGTGGCGGCAAGGATGACCTAGCTCAGGGTGGCGGCAATGACGTTGCCAAGATCGGCGATGCTATCGCGGCCATTCGTGGGGCGCTGGGAGCCTAGTGCGCTCGGGTCGTCGACTCGCAGTTGACGTTGGCAAGGTCAGAGTTGGCCTTGCAATTTCGGACTTCCACGGAATCCTGGCTTCGCCACTTCAAAACGTTCCACGGCAAGCCGAGGACGCCGAAACCGTGAAACTCATCCTTGAGGCCATTCGCGACGAGGAGATCCTAGAAATCTATGTCGGTTTACCGGTTGGTATGTCTGGCAATGCAACTGCCTCAACAGATGATGCTGTCACGTTGGCGACTGCTCTTAGCCAGTCGGTGTCTGCACCGATTCGAATGATCGATGAGCGTCTGACCACCGTGTCGGCCTCGGCTGCGTTGCGCAGTTCTGGCAAGAACAGCAAAGATGGTCGCAAGGTGATTGACCAGATTGCAGCCACCATGATTCTCGAGCAGGCGTTGGCTACCGAGAAGAGCACCGATCGTCTGCCCGGCACTGCATTGGCGGACCTAAATGTCTAAGTTTGCTCGTCGTCGTCTCGCCTTGATTCTGGCCGTGGCCCTCGTCTTAGTTGGCGCTATTGGTTATGCGAATCGCTCGGCGATTCGAACCGGCTTCGATCAGCTAATCGGCAATGACTATGTCGGCACCGGTTATAGCTCGGTTCTGGTCGAGATTAACCCTGGCGACAACGGCGAGACCATCGCGAATTCATTGGTGGAGATGGGCGTAGTCAAGAACTTCCGCACCATCTACAAACTGATCCTTGACGCCAACCCAAAGTTTTATCCGGGAACCTACAAACTGCACCTTCACATGTCGGCTCAAGCCGCCTTGGATGCGTTGCTCGACCCTAAGGGCTCGATCACAAACAGCATCTTGATTAAGGAAGGCCTTCGCGCAAACGTCATCCTTGACAAGCTATCTGCCGAGACTGGCATCGCACGTGGCGAGTTCAGCGCAGCGGCGAAGCAGCGTGCCGCAATCGGTCTTCCAGCAGACGCGGTTTCAATCGAGGGTTACCTGTTCCCAGCAACCTATACGTTCTCGCCTAAGGCAACAGCGGTCTCGATTTTGAAGACCATGATTGCCCGCATGCAAGAAGAGCTCGACAAGTTCGGCGTCAAGAATGCCGACCGACACCGAGTCCTCACCCTTGCCTCGATCATTCAAAAAGAGGCTCGTCAGGAGCCAGATTTCTATAAGGTCAGCCGAGTATTCCTGAACCGCATCAAAGCCGGGATGCACCTGCAGTCAGATGCCACGGTCAGCTATGGCGTAGACGGTAACACCGTGAGCACTTCGGCTGCCGACCGTGCAAACCCCAATGGCTTCAACACATACCTGCACGCCGGCTTGCCAATCGGGCCGATCAGTTCACCTGGTGCCGTCGCGATTGATGCAGCATTGCACCCGGCAACCGGATCTTGGTTATTCTTTTGTGCAATCAATCTAGAAACCGGTGAAACGGTTTTCAGCACCACTTTGGCCGAGCACGAGAAGGCCGTGGCGCTTTGGCGAGCATGGATGAAGGAGCACCCGGGTTATGAGTAAGCGCTTTGCTGTCCTTGGTTCACCGATCGCGCACTCAAAGTCACCGGCCATTCACCTCGCCGCCTACCGTGTGTTGGGGCTCGATTGGGAGTACGGTCGCGCCGAAGTTCAAAAAGGACTGCTACGAACCTTTTTGGCGGGGCTAGAGGACCCATGGAACGGGTTTTCGGTCACAATGCCGCTCAAAGAGGAAGCAACTCGTTTCGCCGAAATTCTTGATCCATATGCGCAGCTAACCGGCGCCACTAACACCCTGTTCCAGGATGAGTTTGGCAAGTGGCACGGCTTCAATACCGACGTTTTTGGAATCGTTCAAGCCGTGACCGAAGCCCGAATTGGCCTCGTAAAGCACGCCCTAATCATTGGCTCGGGTGCCACAGCAACCTCGGCGATGGTCGCAATCAGCGTTCTCAACCCGCAGGCCCACGTCGAAGTACTCGCTCGCAATCCTGAGTCTCGCAAGACGCTGTTAGCTCTCGGCAAGAAGTTGGGGCTCAAAGTTCGCCGTGCCGGTGGCCTACGAGCTGCAAGCCGCGTTTCGAACCTAACCATCTCAACCTTGCCTGCCGGCTCACTCGACAAGCAAGCAGCCAGAATGGCAAAGGCACTCTTCTGGAAGCCAAAGGGGGCCTTGCTCGACGTGGCATACAACCCGTGGCCATCCCAGCTTGCAGCCGCCTGGTCGGCAAAAGAAAAGCGAACAATCAGCGGCCTAGAGATGTTGATTTGGCAGGCCGTAGCCCAAATCCGCGTCTTCACAACCGGATCACCGGACCGCGAATTGCCGAACGAAGTTGCCGTTGTCTCGGCAATGCACATCGCCGTAGAAAACGAGCAATAGCGCCGAACTGCCCGGTTCGAGGGGCTCGGTGTGGCACAATTGAGAAATGCTACGTTGGATCACCGCAGGGGAGTCGCACGGCCCCGAACTAGTCGCCGTTCTTGAGGGTTTGCCCGCAGGAATTCCAGTCACGACCTCAGAAGTGCAGGCTGCACTCGCTCGTCGCCGACTCGGTTATGGCCGCGGTGCCCGCATGAAGTTTGAACAAGACGAAGTCTCGCTAAGCGGTGGCGTTCGTCACGGCCTAACTATGGGTGGCCCTGTTGCCATCACCGTTGGCAACACCGAATGGCCTAAGTGGCAAGACGTGATGTCGGCCGACCCAGTTGCTCCTGAAAAGTTGACCGGTGCTCGCGCTGAGGCACTAACCCGCCCACGCCCAGGTCACGCAGATTTCACCGGAATGCAGAAGTATGGCTTCCTTGACTCACGCCCAGTTCTAGAGCGTGCCAGCGCACGTGAGACCGCAGCCCGCGTTGCGCTTGGTGCCGTGGCCTCGGCGTTCCTAAACGAATTAGGCATCGAGCTCGTAACCCACACAGTTGGCATCGGCCCGGTCATGGCGCCGCTTGGCTCAGCCATCCCGGTTCCTGCCGATGTTGCAATGCTTGATGAAGACCCAATGCGTTGCTTTGACAAGACCGTTTCGGCGGCCATGGTTGCCGAGGTTGACGAATGCCACAAGGATGGCGACACCCTGGGTGGCGTAGTCGAAACGTTGGTCTATGGCCTTCCACCTGGCCTGGGCACCTTTGTTCACTGGGACCGTCGTTTGGACTCGCAGCTTGCTGCCGCACTTATGGGCATCCAGGCCATCAAGGGTGTCGAGGTCGGTGACGGCTTCGAAACCGCTCGTCGTCGCGGCTCAGTAGCCCACGATGAACTTGAGCGTGACGCAGATGGCATCGTTCGTCGTCTTTCGGGCCGCGCCGGTGGTGTCGAGGGTGGCATGAGCAACGGTGACGTGCTTCGTGTTCGTGCCGCGATGAAGCCGATCTCAACCATCCCTAAGGCTCTGGCAACCGTTGACGTTGCAACCGGTGAGGCTGCTAAGGCGCACCACCAACGCTCGGATGTCTGTGCCGTGCCTGCCGCCGGTGTAGTCGCCGAAGCTATGGTTGCTTTGGTAATCGCCAACTCAGTTCTAGAGAAGTTTGGTGGCGACTCAGTTGCTGAAACCAAGCGCAATCTACAGAGCTACCTGGCCAACATCCCAGCCGTTTTGACCTCATTCGACGCACCAGCCTAAATCAGTGTCCAGCGACGTCATCGTTTTGATCGGCCCGATGGGTGTCGGCAAGACCACCATCGGTCGCAAGCTGGCCAAGGCGCTCAAGGTGCCGTTCATCGACACCGACAATCTGATTACCGACGAGCACGGCCCAATTCCGGCCATCTTTGAAGAGCGCGGGGAACCCGAGTTTCGTCGCCTCGAAGAGAAGGCCATGGAGAAGGCGATTCGCGAAACCGCAGTGGTAGCAACCGGTGGTGGAGCAGTCTTAAGCCCCTTGACTCGCAAACGACTCAAGGCGGTCACCGTCGTCTACCTTTCAACCGACGGCAAGCACATCGCTTCACGACTAAAGCACGGCAACCGCCCGCTGCTGCAGAACGGTGTCGAGGACTGGCGCCGCATCTATGACGAACGTAAGCCGGTTTACCAAGAGGCCGCCGACTTCGAGATCAACACCAGCGGCCAGCCAATCAATGCAAGCATTCAAGAAATCCTCAAGAAATTAGGCAAATAATGTCAGCCACCAAAGTCATCCAGGTCAAGGGCGTCGACCCTTATGACATCACCATCGGCCGCGCCCTGTTGGGCGAGGTAGGCAAGGCTCTTGGCTCTGGCGTCAAGAAGGTTTTGGTGATCCACCCGGTCGGGCTAACCGCATCTGCCGAACTATTGAAGTCGACCCTCGACGACCAAGGCTACGAGGCCATCCTTGCCGGCGTTCCGGACAGCGAAGATGCCAAGCGCGTTGAGGTTGCCGCATTTTGCTGGGGCGTTCTAGGCCAGGCAGATTTCACTCGCAGCGACGCAGTGATCGGTTTCGGTGGCGGTTCAACCACCGACCTAGCGGGCTTTGTCGCGGCGACTTGGTTGCGCGGTGTGAAACTCATCCAGGTGCCGACAACGCTTTTGGCAATGGTCGACGCTGCCATTGGTGGCAAGACCGGCATCAACACCGCAGAGGGCAAGAATCTAGTCGGTTGTTTCTATGCCCCTTCGGCGGTCATCATCGACCTCGACACCCTCGAATCATTGCCGCAGAACGAGATCTTGGCCGGCTTCGGTGAAGTGGTCAAGTATGGCTTTATCGCGGATGAGCGAATCCTCGAACTAATCGAAGAAGACGTGGCGGTTGCCACCGATTCGAAGTCGGATGTGTTTGCCGAACTTATCGAGCGATCGGTGGCAATCAAGGCTCGCGTCGTGGGGGAGGACTTCAAGGAAGCCGGTCTTCGCGAAATCTTGAACTACGGTCACACTCTGGGTCACGCAATCGAACTTGCTGAACGTTATAAGTGGCGTCACGGTGCCGCGATATCAATCGGCATGGTCTTCGTGGCCGAACTGGCTCGCCTTGCCGGTCGACTGAGCGATGAAGCCGTGGATCGTCACCGCAGTGTCTTGAAGCTAATCGGGCTTCCGACCGAATACAAGGCAGAGAAGTGGGACCAGCTGGTTGCCACCATGCAACGAGACAAGAAGTCTCGTGCCGGAACACTTCGCTTTGTGGTCCTTGATGCAGTTGGCAAGCCAACCATCATGGCTGCACCGGCGCCAGAACTGCTTCACGCCGCTTTTCAGGAGATTGTCGCTGGCTAGCGATAACCTAGAGCCATGCAAAAAGTACTAGTCCTCAACGGCCCAAACCTAGCTCGTCTCGGTTCTCGCGAACCCGACATCTATGGCTCGACCAACTATGAAGGTCTAGTTGCAGCCGTTAGCGGTCTTGGCGCCGACCTCGGTCTAAGTGTCGACGTTCGTCAAACCGACAGCGAATCAGAGCTAATCGGCTGGCTGCACGAAGCCGTGGATGCAGGCATCGACGTGGTTATGAACCCAGCGGCCTTCACTCACTACTCATACGCTCTCCGCGATGCTGCTGTGCAGGTAACCAAGAGCGGCAAGAAGCTGATCGAAGTTCACCTGAGCAACCCACACACCCGTGAAGAATTCCGTCACACCAGCGTCATTTCTGGCGTAGCAACCGGTGTGATCGCCGGATTCGGAGTAACTTCATACCTGTTGGCACTTTCTGCCATCGCGAGCTAGTCGAACCGCGCCTTTCGGTTAGACTGTTAGGCGCAGGGATTCCATCCCGCTATTTTTTTGAAACAAACCCTTAAACACCGAAATGAGTGATTGTCATGGCAACTTCAAACGACTTGAAGAACGGCATGGTCCTAAACATCGAAGGTCAGCTTTGGGCTGTCGTCGAGTTCCAGCACGTAAAGCCTGGCAAGGGCGCTGCGTTTGTGCGTTCAAAGCTTAAGAACGTTCTAACCGGCAAGGTTGTCGACCGCACCTTCAACGCTGGCGTGAAGATCGAGACCGCCAACGTCGACAAGCGCAACATGACTTACCTATACAACGATGGCGATGGGTTCATCTTCATGGATGCCGACACCTTCGACCAGGTTTCACTCTCAGAGGCAACCGTTGGCGATGCAGTCAACTACCTACTTGAGA
>Ga0228702_1001280_pt1 | contig 16422 bp, 14 predicted proteins | sample McNCre217_Aug_MG_2_FD_178018 | JGI IMG/M metagenome (GOLD analysis project Ga0228702, IMG submission 178018) | Freshwater microbial communities from McNutts Creek, Athens, Georgia, United States - 20-17_Aug_MG | ecosystem: Environmental > Aquatic > Freshwater > Creek | place: USA: Georgia... | reverse complement strand
CGATCTGCAGTTGATCACGCGCTTCGGCAACAGCTGTAAAGGCCGCAAAGGCCGAAACCGCAAGCGCGGTCACACGAACAAAAGACATGACATCTCCATGATGAGAAGGGGCGCAGTGGCCCGCCAAGGGTGTGGTTCGCAGGCAGCCCTGCGAACGCGATTTTTTGGAAAGATCGAACGCGCTTGGCGTCAGAACGACATCGTCGCGCCAAAGTTGACCAGATCGTCAGAGCCTTCTTTGGTGGCATAGCCCGCAGCAACCGCCAGACCGCTGCCGAAATCATGCGACAGGCCGACACCGTTGTAATTCAACCCATCAAAGTCTTGCTTGATAAAGCCGGTCAGGGTGTTGGTGCCGAAGATATAGGTGCCATAGGCGACGTATTGGGTCTCGTCGTCGTCGCGCAGACCGTAAGCCACTTTCAACTCGGCTTGGCCGTTGCCATAGCTGCCGCTCAGCACGGTTTGGTTGTGCACGCCGTTGTCTTCAAAGCCCGCAGCAAGTTTCCAGAACTCGGTCACATAGGCCGCACCAACCGCGAAATCGTCTGCGCCTTCGGTGGCGCCCGAACCCGAACCGGTGCCCGGGCTACCGGCCGACACGCTAACCGCCAACGGACCGCTGCTATAGGTGTAAAGCAGATCGGTGCCCTTGCCGGTATCGCCACCGGTCAGGAATTTCAATTCCTGACGCTTGCCGGATTCATCGTAACCAATCGCGGCAAACTGCACGACAGCCGCCTGAACGGCGCCTTCGGCGTCACCCATGGTGATCTTGCCGATATTCGGAATGTCGATAAACGCAGTGCCTGCGGTGCCAAGGTTGGCCTTTTCCGCGTCGTTTGACCGGAAGGTCGCGCCAAACTTCAGCCCGCTGTCGGTTTCGCCAGACAGCGTGAACTTGATCCGCACGCGGCTGCTGAACTGGAACTCTTTGCCGCCGTCGGCCGAGGTCAGACCCATCCGCGCATCGCCAGACACGGCTACATCTGCGGTTGCAGCACCGGCAGTCGCCACAAGCACCGTCGAAATCAGTAAGAGCTTTCTCATGTGTTTCCCCTTCACTCCCCCAGGTCATAGGCCCGAGCGTCGCCTCCTTGCGTCAGAGGAAAGCAACGCGGGAAGGCAGATCGTTAAAGCTATACTTTCAGACAGAAAATCGTTGCTAAAAAATCACAAAAAACTAATTAAATCAATAATTTATGAAATTTTTGTTACGGTAATATGTCAGTCTTGCAACGGAAAAATTACGATTACACAGCGACAGCGTTGCGCTCGAACTCTCTTTGAAATTGATCCCATCAGAAACTGGTTGATTCTTGATCCAGTCGGGTATTCGACTCGACCCGTACCAGCAATTGTATCTATCAGGATGGCGAAGGCACCCAACATGCTGTCAGCTTGCTGTGGTCCATGGTTATGTCGGATACAAACGACTAATCGCGCAACGCCGGATAGGTAAACGCCATCGTAGTCAACGACACGGGCCTCGACCAGCCCGCACCTACTTTTCCAGCACACAGCTGAGCCACAGACGATCAAAGCCGGGGCGTGCTATGGTTCTGCGCGCGGACCGGCCGAGCTCGTCGTCAATAAAATCCAGTAGGCACCAAGGATATTGGGGCTCTGCCCCAACCAGTTAACCGCGCCGCAATTTAAAACACGCGTGGTCAAATTTTCATTGCGAGTGCGCGTTTTGAATCTGCGCACTCGCTGCTTCTGCGAGTTTTTTGAAGCTTTGCGCCGCAAGTTGACATTCGTCCGGCAAACCTCGCGGCAATGCGCTTCTACCAAAGCCCGACAATTTTGGTGGTGCGGCAGTTGAATAATGTGGATCGCGCCCGTACACTTGGACATGGGGAATATCGACCCGCGCTTGATTGATTGGGCCAAAATAACGATCTTCATAGTACCGCACATGCCTTGCCCGGATCGGATACTGACCTTCGGCGAGGACTAGGACCTCATCCAGCGGAAACCGTAGCAACTCACCCGCCGAAATCAGCGGCCGCTCCTCCGACCGTCGGCTGACATTTGCGCTGTCCTTCATCCCTTGGACCCGTGACTGGCTCTCGCTGATCGCGGTGACGGTTACCCTGCCGAGGGCGTTCGAGAGCACGTCCGCCGTCCGGTCATCTTGCGGTGTCATGTAGATTTGGATCCCGGCGCCACCCTGCAGCGACCGCCGCCCAGTTTCACCATAGATGTCATCAAGCCCAGGGATGGTCTGCGAGATGATGAAGAACCGACCGCCGAAGCTTCGGATCGTCTTGATCGAGGAGAGGACGAGGGGCTGACGACCGAGTTGGTCGAACTCGTCCATCAGGAACATGACGGCGTGGGGCTCGTCGGGGCCAGGTTCCGTGCGCTGGAGGGAGGCGATGGCATCGGCGAAGAGGAGGCGGACGAGCGGGGCCAGGGTTTTCAGGTGCTCGGGCTGGACCACGATGTAGAGACTCTGCGCCTCGCGTCGGAAGGTAGAGAAATCGAAATCGCTGGCCGAGGTCACTCGGTCAACGGCGGGGTCGTTCCAGAGGCCGAGGCCGGATCCTTGTATGATCGACACATAGGAGCCGAGGGTCTTTTCGTTGACGTCCGACATTTCGAGGAAAGTGCGCGAGACGATCGGGATCTGGGTCGTCTCGGCGATGGTGGTGAAGCTCCGCACCTTGTTACCGCCACCGGCCATGATCTCGGCGGCATAGCCGAGGGTCGGGCGGCCTTGCTCGATGGCGTAGAGGCAGGAGGCGATGAAGAGCCGCTTGCCGGCGTTGAAGAAGCTCTGTGCGCTTTCGCCTTCGGGGATCAAGAAGAGGTCGGCCATCGTGTTCAGCGCGGTGAACTGGCTTTCGGCCGAGGGCAGGGCGGCAATGCGGGCGAGAGGGTTGAAGCGGTGCGAGCCCTTTTCTTCGTCGAAGGGCGAGAAATACCAGATCGCGTTCTTCAGACCGTGTTTTCGGTGAATGGAAGTCTTGGCGAAGTTCTCGCCCTTCACGTCGAGGATCAGTGCCGAACCCGTGAAGTGCAGCAGGTTCGGGATGACGAAGCCCACACCTTTGCCGCGGCCGGTGGGCGCGATCATCATCGCATGGGGGAAGCGGTCGGGCGGCGCCATGACGAAAGGGGCATCGGATTTCGCGGAGCCGAGCTTGGCGAAGATGAAGCCGTTGGTCTCGAGGCGACCAATCATCCTGTTGCGCTTCATCTCGCGCTTCGACTGGAAATGCGCATCGTCATATTGGTTCAACCGCCCGCGGTGGACGCCAGCGAGCCCGACCAGCACCAGCGCAAGGGTCACCGATCCGGTGATGATCAGCGCCGATTGCAAAAGGGAAGGGCGCGCCGCGATGTCGGCCCAGTCGTAGCGGATGAACCAGGGCTGCAGGGGATCGAGCGTATCAAGGCTCTCGCGGAAGGCCAGCATCACATAGATCGTGGCCAGCATACCGCCGATGTAGAGGCCGACGAGAAGGCCCAGGACAAGCGCCACCGGATACCGCCAGCGGGTTTCGAAATTCGAGAGCATGGGGGAGGCCTTCAGAGTTCGTGGACGTGATCGTGGGTTGCTTCGCGGTCGCGAAGCCCCAGCTCAACAGCGCGGGAATGGCTGCGGGCGAGATCGGCCCAAGGACCGACCGAATGGTCTGCAGAGAGATCGCCTTCGTTGCGCAGCTCATGGGCGACGGCGGCGCGCAGGGCCGGATCACGGACCCGTTCGGCCAGGGGCGATAGGTCGCCTGAGAGGACACGATCCAGATCTTCCCTGCGAAGGGTCTCGTGCATCCGGTCAACGATGGCCTCGAGGGCAGGTACTGCCGAGAGGCTGAGATGCCGGTCTGCCGAGAGGATCTGCTCCTTTGCCACCGCCTCAGCCACAACTGGTGGCAATTCGAGCTCGGCAAGTTCGGTCCTGACCTCCTGGCCGAGGGCGCGCTCCATCTCCATCCAGAACACCTTCTGCATCGTGTTTGGCTGATCCGTGACCCAACTCGCCGCTTGGGCTTCGCTGCGCTCGGCCAAGGTGAACCGGGCGACCATCTCTTCGACCGATGTGCCCGCGATCCGCAACTCGTCCTCCCGGATGGTGAAGAGGGCAGCAAGCCGGTCGCCAATCTCGTCGCGGACATGCGACAGCGTTGCACGCAGACCCTCATCGAGGGTGAGACCTTCGGGCGGAGCCGCCTCGAGGCGGGCCAGCGAGGCCAAGGTCGGATGGAAGTAGCGATCCTCTTCATGACTCGCGGCGCGCGCATGTGCCGCGAGAAGCAGGTTGTCCGGGGCCAATTGCAGAGAGGCGCGCGCCTGTTCGGCAAAGCTGCGCTCCAGATCCACACGCTCGGCCGAGGGCTCCATCTCACGGATCGCCTTCCAGGCCTCCTCAGCAGCGGCGATCATCTCGGCCCGGGCCGCCTCGATCCGGGCGGCGGCATCGCCTTCTTCATGGAGCGTGTCATCGGGCATCAATGGCAATCCTTGTCTGAGGGCAGCAGCCGAGGCGCCAAGTGCCTCCGCCAAACGGGTGAGGAAACTGGATGCCGAGCCCGGGCCGTCGCCGGGTCCGGCCGCGATTCCGGCGATGCGCGACAGCTCGTCATAGTCGCGGGCGTAATCCTGCAGGGCATCCAGCCGCCGGGCCTGCTCGGCGTCCGACAGCGGCGGTGGGGCAGGGAGTGCAGTGCCGCCCGCCGCACTGGCTCGGGCCGCATGTTCCGGCACAGCGTGTTCGATCAGCCCCCGAGACAGCCGCGAAGTCGCGACAAGGTTCAGCCCGTGCTCCTGTGCGATCTCGGCATGAAGTTCGCGCATCACATCGAAGTTCAGCTCGGAATAGCGGCAGATCGACAGAAACCGGCCGTTGTCGATGCCGTGCTTGTCCACCACAAAGTGGGCATGGACATGGTCGGTGTCCTTGTGAACAGACGCGACATAGCGCCAGACATCGCCATAGTCGCCCGAGCCAAAGACCTCTTGCCCCCATTCCCGGGCGATGGCCTCGGCCTGGCCGACCTCAACCCCACGGGGGAAGCTCAGGACGATATGGTCGGTATGGCCGCGCTTCGGCGCACCGCGCCAGGTCGAGGACCAGGTCTCAGCCACATGCCCCGCCTTGCGCGGATCGAAGTCACGCTCGTAGCCCGCGAGATTGCACCAAGTCGCCTCAACACCTTCTTCCCGGGCGACATAATCAAGGAGCCGCTTCAGCTCCTGCGGCGTCCGGGCGGAGCCACCGGCGATGCGTTTGACGACAGACTGCCAGCTGCGCGGCGTCGAGGCGTTCCGCAAGAGCCCGCGCGTCCGGCGTTCCTTCGGAGAGCCGAGCCGACCGGAAGCCCCACCCCCGCCGCCACGCCCACGGCGCTTGCCATCAAGGACATGGCCAAGAACGAGATCCTCGACGCTGTCGCGGGTCATCGAGCTTCCCCTTCACGAGCCTGCGCCGACGTCGATCCAGTCGGCGTACTCACAGTGCCAAGACCCTCCGGCCGTCCAGCAATGGCGACGAGACCAACGACATGTTCGGCTAGATCGTCGACGCGACCGAGCACTTTGCGCAAAAGCGCGCTGTCGCCAGGGTTCCATTTCAGCTTGCCACCTGCCCCAAGCCGGGCCAGCTGGTTGAGGTTCGTACCCACGGAGGACAGCTCCCGGCGAGCTGCGGCCAAGGCCTCCTGCTCGTCTGATCGCAAAGCCAGAAAACCGCTTGCCTGTCTGACCAGATGCCGCATTGCCTCGGAAACCGTCAGGCCATGTGCCTCGGCGGCGGTTTGCAAGGCCGCACGTTCCTCCAAGGAGAGCCGGACTGTCAGCGTCACATCGAGCCGCCCCATTGTCCGCCGATCCATCGCCGCCTTGATCCGCGCCAGGGACTGCCGCGATCGGCCAAAGGCCGCAGCGACCTGGGCCACGCTCTCCCCAGCGGCCAGACGCGCCTGTGCGGCAGTTCTCTCGGTGTCGGAGAAGCGAGATCGTGGCATTGCTTGCAATACACCTCTATTGAAGTCATAGCGCCACATGTAACACCAAATACCGTTCCTGCCAACCGTCCTCACCGGCCGGTTTCCGCTCCTCCGAAGAGGAGCCCGCGTGCGGAAACCAGACAGCCGGTGAGGACTCCGTATGGCGTCAGGGGTCGGCGGTTTGCCCGACGACAGCATCCCTGCGCCCTGACCGAATGGCCTCCACCGAAGGGAGCGCCCACGCGCGACCGCCCCGCAAACGTTGGGGATTTTTGCGCTCAATGGCGTCACCTGGAGCTCCTGATGCTGCAAAGGTCGCACAGCTCGAAGCGCTGGATTCTCCCGGAAAGGGGGGGAAGGAAGGGGCGGTCGGGCGGGTGCCATCTTCGGGCGATGCGGCTGCTTGTCGAAACCAACAGGAGCAGCGACGGGGCTTGCGTGCTATGGGCGGGGAGCTTCTTCTGCTCGCGTGAACGCCGGCATGCGAACAGGCAGCCGGTGAAACTGTCATTTAGGCAGGCATGCAAATATGCAAATGGTCGGAGGTCTTAGCAGACGGGAGGCCGGACAGGCGCGCGGCTCCACGGTCAAGCTGCGATCCGGCCAATCTGGCAGATGGCCAAGTGATCGGCCGACCAGAATGCCAGATGGGCGCACTTGTATCCGGTTACGCGCGCAGCCTGACGGACGGTCAGTTGGTCAAAGCAGTAGGCAGTCCGATGGGCAAACTGGCCCGCTGTCAGCTCGCTTTCCATGCTCCTTGTTGGTCTTGCACATAGTCAAAAGGTCAGCCTGTCAACCATGCAACCGGCTAGACATGCAAACAGGCAAACAGGTCGCCCGGCAGGCTGTCAGTAAGCCTGATGGGACGAGACGTCCGTTCTGCTGCGCCACAGCAACACGGCGCCTCGAATAATTCAGGGAAAATGAAGGTTTGCGGTTTGGTCTCACAACCACCGGCACAACCTGTTTGACGATCACACAACCATATGCCTATGAAGCGCACCGGTCGCGCGGCGGAATAGTGAACCCTTACAGAGGGTTCGGTCTTTTTCTTCGTGAGGCCAAGGGTGCTTGTTTCCCCTGCGGTGATTGGTCCGCAGGCTCCGCGCCCTATTGGGACAAGTGGTGCGATTGAGGGGGGTGTTTCGTGCAAGTCATTACCATCGTCCAGACCAAGGGCGGCTCTGGCAAAACCACAACGGCCATGCTGATCGCCTCGGCGGCACTTCATGCAGGGCGCCGCATCACGCTGATCGACGGCGACGTGAACGCCCAGTTGGGCCGTTGGCGCGACAGCTTTGATCTCGCCGCCTGGGATGGGCCGAAGAAGCCCGCCTGGCCCGAGGGGTTGTCGATCCTCGTCCCGCCGAATTCCCTGCAGGGGCTATTGGCCCGGCTAGAGGCCGAGGAAGCGGCAGGCACAGACCTCGTCGTCCTCGACACGCGACCGGGCACCCATGCCGACACCGAAGACTTCTGCCTGCTGTCCGACCTCGTGTTAATCCCGGCCCGCCCGGTCTATGCTGAGTGGGAGATGACCCATCGCGCCGTCCTATGGATGGATGACCTGAAAGCCAGCATCGCAGAGGGGGAACGCTTCCCGGAGGTCCGCGTTCTGGTGATCGATGCCGGCCCGAAGATCATCGACGCGGCGACCCGGGAAGGGGGCATGAGCCTCCTGCCCAAGCGCGATCAGGATGTACTGATGGAGATCCTGCGGCTCGACCATCTCGATGTGATCGTGCCGCATTCGAAAATCCTAGAGCAGCTCGGCTTCCATGGCCCGCTGGGCCCGGCTGCAGCCGAGAATGCGAAAGCCCCAGGCGGGCGGCTGATGGCTGAAGCCATCACGCGCCAGCTTGAGGTGGCTGAGCTTGTCCTCGCCGGGATCGACGAGGTCCTGCCCCGATGAGCCGCTTCAAACTGCCACCGCGGGTGGCACCTTCACCGGCCGCAGGCGAGCCGGGCATGCAGAATGCTGCCGCTCGGCTGCGGTCATCGCGCGAAGCGCAAGACCGGCTCTTGGCCGAGCAACGCGCGCGGGACGGTGAAACCACCGCCGCTGTCGATGCATCCCAAGTCCGCACTTCCTCTTCCGCGCCGGAAGATACGGCGGCCGGAAGGGTGCCTTCCCTGGAAGGGGAAGCTCTGGTGGAACGGTCGGGGAAATCCCGGAAAGAGAAGAAGGACAAGATCGTGGTGATGTTCCGCCTGCCGAAGAAGCAGGTGGCCCGCTTATCCAGTGTTCCCGGAGTTGCCGGGCTCAGCGATGCCTATGTCCTGAAAGCTTTTGCCAAGGAGGGCAGAGCAGTCCTTCGCGCCATCACATCGGCCAATGATCTTGCCCTCCTGGTCACCACGGCAAAGTCATTCCGGGCAACCGCCGTGTCCGAGATGACTCTGGGCGAAGCCATGACGGTCTACATCCAGCCCGTGGCGCTCGATGCGATGTATGTCGCCTTGGAGGATCCCTTGATGGTCTTGCCCAAGGCCACAATCGTCGGTGCCTTCCTCGCTGCCACGGTCATCCGCCTCATCGAAGCGCGCCTGCCTAAGAAGGTCCCGTCATGAGCTTCGTCAAAGGCACAGCGTCATTCGCAGGCAAGATCCGGGATCGGCCCGGTCTCGACGCTCATGCTGGCTTTGCTGGTGACGATGGCAAAGGACCCGCCAGCTTTCACCATCGCCACCATCTTCGACCACTCCGCACCGTCGGTCTGCGTCTGAAAAGCATGGCCTGCCTTGACGGCAAGCCGGGCTTGTTCGCCGGTTTTGGCGAGGAAAACGACTGTGGTCGGGTCGGCATCCTTTGCGAGGTCAACCGCGACATTCGCATTCGAGTCCGGTCCGAACACCCGGCCGGGATCGCAATAAATCCGCACCTCTCCGTCCGCTGTCTCGAGGGACAGAGCGCGCATCCCGCGCTGGACAGTGTCCGTCCAGGTGTCGAGCGCCAGAACCGGAGTGACCGCGACGAACAAAAGAGCCGCAGCAAGAATGGGGGACTGGATTTGCATTGGGGGAGGGGCCTTTCCTTGGACGTGATGCTTCTGCACGGAACCACTTATGAGCGCATTACATATGTCTTGCGGGTGCCGCTGTCCATCATCGGCGCGACCGGAAATGCTGTGGGTTCGCGCCATGAACAGTGAAACCAAACCCATCCTCGTCGGTCGTGTTTGGCGGGACCCGGACTGCGCAGGGGACCCGCTGGCCGAACAGCATCGACTGGCCAATGGTCAATTGGTGGTGTCCTGGACCATCGACCCAGAAACGCTTCGCGGGCCAGTTTGGCTTGAGGTCGTGGGCACCGGGCCAAGCGAACCATCAAGGTCTTCAACCAAGAGAGAACCGCAGAATTGAGGGTTCATGCACTGCAGACCTCGTTCTGCCCAAAGTGGAACGTCGCAGCGCTAAGATCGAAAGACCGGCCAAGCATGAAAGCGCGGGCAAGAGCAGCCTTTCCTCCGGGGTATTTCGCTAAAGCATTCTGCTCGTGAGTCTGGTCCAACTTTATGGCCACCTGGACCAGAAAGCCTGCAAAACTCTGAAAATATGTCGCTATTCGGCCGTTTGAGCTTGGTGCAGGAAGTGCTCGGAAAAGGCGTTTCGCCCGATTGGCTTAGGCCCCAGTCAACCCTTGCTGCGTCAGGTGTGTATCTTTAGCGGCTGGAACATACGCCCCTTCCCACTTTAGGGCCTTTTCCACCTCGGGGATGGCGCAGCCAGCCTCACCGACGTCAGCCCCCGGCAGGGTGTCTGGCGTGCCGCCTTTTGTCTCTTCCTGGCAGTACCTGCCCTTACCCCAAATCTAGACCTCGCTGAAAATGAATGGCACCGGGGCTCGAGCTTCACCTCAACCCGTTCTGATGCGACTTGGGAGAAGGATGGCCACCATCACCATGGCAGAGGACCTGCTGCGCCTGTTGCCGCGCGGCACGGATGATCCGGCGAAGTTCATCAAACCCGCCGAACTGCGCGCCGCGATGCTCGGCGCAGGGCTGGTATCGGCTCCGTTCACCGGCCTTGGGCCGCGCGGCATCAACCGCCGCTTGGACCTGACCTTTCGGTCCGCTTCCGCTGACAGCATTCCTCTACATGGGCACCGCCAGCAAACCCGCATACGAGGCCCCCAAGACCGATCTTGTCCGTGTACAGAAGTTTCAGGACAGCCCTTTGAACAGGGCTTCGATTGCCTTGCCGGCACCTTGAGTTTGCACGCTCCGGACGGCGTCCAGATAGGCTGCCACAAAGACGGTGTTGTCCTGCAGCCGCAGCGCCGCGAGTGGTGCGAGAGAAAGGAAGACCAGAGGGTCGCCCGCAAGTTTGGGCAGATCACTGTCGGCCAGCATTGGCTCCTGTACCTCGAAGCAAGCGCCGCTGTCGTCCCGCCCAGTGAAATACTGCCGGAAACAGGCAAGGTGGTAGGCGAGGATTGCCGGGTCGGCTCCCTTCTCAAGCGTTTCGCGCGTGGTCGCCGAAAGGAATGTCGGCAACTTCGAGACACCATCGTGGGCAAGTCTCAAGATCTGATCACCAACTGCCGGATTTGAAAAGCGGCTCAGGATCATTGCGCGGTAGTCTGCCAGCGAGACATCGTTTGGCGGGCTGATCAGAGGAATGGCAATTCGATTGAGAAAGCCTGTGAGAAGGGCGCGGATACGATGATCAGCCATTGCGCCGTCCACGAGACGGTGGCCCATCAATAAGGCCGGATAGCTCATGATGACATGTGCGCCATTCAGCATACGGCCCTTGATTGCCTCAAATGCATGAACATCGGGGCGAAGCTGAACACCGACTTTCTCGAACTCCGGGCGACCTGCGGCAAAGTCGTCTTCGATGACCCACTGGAGGAAATCTTCGGCAATGGCAGGGATCAAGTCATGGATGCCCGACGCTTCATTGGCGCGGGCAGCCTCGACCGCACCAACCTTGGGTGCGATGCGGTCAACCATGGAATTCGGAAATGCGCAATTTGCTTCCATCCAGACAGCAGTCTCGGGGTCAAAGGCCCGGGCGAAGGTAAGGAAGGCTTTGCGTGTGCCAGTCCCGTTTGAACGCAGGTTGTCGCATGACATCAGTGTCAGACCGCCAAGCCCCGCTTTGCGACGGCGCTGCAACCCCTCGACGACAAAGCGGAAGACGCTTCGTGGTGGTCCGTTCAAGTCGGTGACAGCGCCAAGGTCGAACGCACCGGTTTCCTCGTTCAGGTTGTAACCGCCCTCGGTTATTGTAAAGGACAGGATCCTGGTGCCGCGCGCCGCAATGGCAGCCAGCACTGCCTCTGGCTCGGCCATGGCGTTCAGGTAGCCCGTCATCGCGCCGATCACCCGGGTAGAGACGGCACCGTCGGCAGCATACTCCGTCACGGTGTAAAGTCCGTCCTGCGCGCGATAGGCTTCTGCCTTTGTCTCTCCACCAGGTTGCAATCCCACGCCCATGATTGCCCAAGAGCATTCGCCCCGCGCAAGACAGCGGTCGACGTAAACTGCCATGTGCGTGCGATGAAAGTTGCCGACACCGAAATGGACGATGCCTTGGCTCAACTGGGCCCGATCATAGGAAAACTTTGCGACGTGGGCGGGCAGGTTCGCTACGGTCTGGTTGCTCAGGATCATTGCGGCTCCTTGGGAGAATTCAGCATGGTCGGGTTCAGGATTGTGAAGCGGGCCGCGATGCGATGGCGTCGTTCCAGATGCCTCGCACTATGTCTCGCAAGACAAGAGCATCCTGCCAGCGATCGGTCATATCAAACCCGTCCGGCCCAGGGATTGCATAGGGCCAGGGGCCCAACTCGCAGGTGAAGGTCAGAACATCGTCGGGCGGGGCGGTGGCCAGCCACGCATCGAATCCCTTCCGCCACCAATTGGCAAAAAGGTCGACCCAAGGCCGATGAACCGCAAATCCGATTTCAACCTGCACCTGCTGCGACGACGCCACACGGCCATGCCACGCCTTCGCGTTGCGCATAATGCGGCTGATCGCTTCCTCGTATTCAGGTCCCACGGGTAAGACTATTTCCTGACCCGAGACATAGTGTGAAAGGTCTGCCAGCAAGGGCAGATCGGGCACGAGGTCAAGCATCTCGCGCGTGGTCCACAGGTCGCATGTGATGTTGCTGCGATGGGTTTCTACCAGAAGGGTCACGCCATGGTCGCGGGCGATGGCCTGCCAAGCTTGCAGGATCGGTACGGCAGCACGTGCATTATAGGGCCGCACTTGCCCCTGAATCACAAGATGATGGATGCCGTGTTTGGCCGCCAGGCGACAGGGCTCGCGGACGCCTTCGACGTCTTTCGGATAGGCCTGTCCTTCGATGACAAAGCCATAGTCGCGGGCCTGGTCGATCCAGGTGTCGACAATGGCCTCATCGTGAAAATGAGCCGATATGCCATCATAGCCCGCATCCCTGATGCGCATCAGGCAATCCGACATCGCAGGCATTCTGCCATCCCGCGTCATTCGCTGCATCGCCCAATGGGACTGCAGGATCTTCAGTTCAGGCATCCGAGCGGCCTTCCGGTCACAGACCGATGAAGACGCGTCCGCCTTCGATCTTGGTGGGATAGGTTGCCAAGTCAACGCAGGCCGGCGCGCGCAGGGCCTCGCCGGTGCGATAGTCAAAGGCTGCGGCGTGTTTGGGGCATTCAATCTCATAGTCGACGACCAGCCCATCCTCCAGGCCGATATGCTCGTGCGTGCATATGCCGTCCGTGCAGTAAAAGGCATCGTCGGGGCTGCGGTAGATGATGAACCGCCTGCCGCCGTGGTCAAAGCGGATCAGGTCTTCGGTTTCGATAGCGTCGGTCGCACAGGCGTCGATCCATTGGGTCATGTCATGTGTCCTTTCGTTGGCCAGAAATGTCCTGCAGTGACCAGCACCGCAGGACAAAGCTCATTCAGCCGGTGTGCCCTTGGCCGCCTTGCGCGCGGCCTTCTGGGCCAGTTTTGCCTTGCGGGCGCGGAACCGCTCTTTCATCCGTTCTTCGGCTTCGGGCGAGCCGTCATGGAAGCAGCCAAACCAGCGATCCAGGGGCAGAATGCCGTCATCGCAATAGTTCACTTCAAAGTATTTGTGATGCAGGTAATGCCCGTAGGAATGGCTGGCAAAGGCGCTGTCTTCGGTAATTTCCAGCTTGTCAAAGCCCAGATGCCCGACCGCTGCGGCAAAGGCGGCGGTGTTCCATTGCAGGACCAGAAGGAACGGGTTCGAGAACAGCACAAGATGCCACAGGATCTCTGCGAAATAGGCTGTGCCTTCGACCGGATGCATCGACAAGGACGACCAGGGGCTGGGGTTGACCGAATTGTGGTGCAGCTTGTGAATCCACCGATACAACGGCTCGATATGGATGATGCGGTGGATCGCGAAGAAATGCGTCTCGTGGATCAGCGGAGTCACCAGAACCAGAAGCGTGATCCAAAGCGGATTGTCGGAAAACTCAACAACCGGCACTTTGCCCGACGCCATCATCCAAAGCGCGAAGACTTCGACCAAGGTGCCCAAGGGGACCGACAGGAACATCGAACGCAGGGCATTGTCCCAGTTCTGGCTGCGGAACCAGAACACGTCCGAAGGCTGTTCGGCTGGAAATTTCGAGTTGTATTTGAATCGGCGTTCTTGAACCTGCATCCGGTAATAACGAAGTTCGAAGAAGCCGTAGAACAGGAAGATGGCGCCCCAGTTCACGGCGAACAGCTTGAGCGTCCAGCCCCATTGCAGGGTTGCCATGACCTCGCGGTGGGGCAGGACGAAGAAATACCACAGCAGGGCCGAGGCGAAGAACAGCGTGTTCCACCCGATCAGATAGCCCTTGGTCCATGACAGGATCGCCCGCGCCTTTACCGGCGAAAGGAAAAAGGGCGAATAGCTGAGGTATCTGTTGGGCAGATAGTCGCCGCGCTTGTTGCGGGTTCCGTATTTCAACTCGTCCATTCCGACCTCCTGTCCGGCTACGAAGTTGGAAAAGAGTTGCCAGACGGGCTGTGGTGCAACAAGAAGAAGTACGGGGTGCGGCGACAGTTCGGATCAAAACGGATCAAAGCATTCTCGTCAAAAATGAAACTTTTTGAGGCTTTGAATGCCGCGCCCCACGATCCCCGATCTTGCCCGCGCCGCAGGGGTTTCGCGTGCAACAGTGAACCGCGTGCTGAATGCACCTGACACCGTGCGCCCGATGACGCGGCAACGCGTTGCCGATGTTGCAGCCGAGATCGGCTTTTACGGGTTGGAGGCGCTGCAAAAGCGGGGTACGAGCAGCCAAAAGCCGTTCCGGCTGCGCGTATTCCTGCAACAGCCGAACCGCTGGTTCTGTGATTGCTACGCGGCCGCGCTACGCGACATCCGCGACCAGATGGGTCATCGGCGCGAAGTCAGGCTGAGCATCGAGCATGTGACCGACCTGTCGCCCGAAGCGATTTCCGACCGCATCGCCACCGCAACCCCGCGCGCCGATGCAATTGCCGTCATGGCGGCAGAGCATCCCTTGCTCACCGATGCCATCGAGACGGCGTGCGCACGCGGAATTCCGGTCTATGCAGTGATCACCTCACTCTCCGCTCCCTCGCTGGCCGGATATGTTGGGCTTGATGGTCACAAGGTTGGGCGCACGGCCGCATGGGCGCTGCACCGGCTGTGCAAGGCGGGCAGCACGATCGGCATCTTAGTTGGCTCGCCCCGCTACCGCATCCACGAATTTGCCGAGATTGGCTTCAGGTCTTATTATCGCGAGCATGATCGGGCAGCGCGGCTGCTGGAACCGCTTGCCACCTTTGAATCCGACGGAATTGCGCGCGAAGTTACGGAAAAGCTGCTGCGCGAGCATCCTGACCTAGCGGGCCTTTATTTGACTGCCGGAGGCACCAAGGGAGCCTTGGCCGCGCTGCGGGCGAGCGGTCGCGCGAAAGACATCGCCACAGTCGCCTATGATCTGACCGACGAGACACGTCGGGCGCTGCTTGATGGGACCGTCGATCTGGTGCTCTCCCATCCCTTCACCGCCCTTGCCCGCGAGACGCTCGAACTGATCCTGTCGGATGCAGGAAAGGCGGCGCGCCAAGGGCGCTCGATGCGTTTCGTGGGGTTCGAGGTTTTCACGGCAGAGAATATCTGAACCTCGGCAAAGCGGTTTCAGGGGCCCGCTCGACATATGGCGGGCCAACCCTGCATCAAAGTCCCGACATCTTCAGAACCATCTCCGGTAGCCTCTCGCCCTGCACCTTTACCCCGTCCAGCGCGGTTTTCAGGTTGGCAAGATACGTCAGTGTCGGCACAACCGCCAAAGCGCCAAGGTTTTCTTCCTGACGGTGCAGATTCGTCGTGCCCGGACTGGGCGAAATCGCGTCGCGCTGCGCCAACTGCCATTCCAGCGCGACCTGCGCGGGTGTCGCCTCCTTTGCTGTGGCGACACCCTTCACGATCTCGACCAAGGCCAAGTTGGCCTTGCGCGCCTCGGGGGCCAGTCGGGGCACGAGGTTGCGGAAATCGGTCGGGTCAAACGTCGTCGTCTCGTCAAACTTTCCAGTCAGGAAGCACGCCCCAAGTGGGGTGAAGGGCACGAAACCGATGCCCAGCTCGTCCAGCACGGGAAACAGGTCCACCTCCGGCCCGCGCCAGAAGAGCGAGTATTCGCTTTGCACCGCCGCCACGGGCTGCACCGCATGGGCGCGGCGGATGGTTTGGACGCCCGCCTCGGACAGGCCGAAGTGCAGCACCTTGCCCTCGGCGGTCAGGTCCCGCACGGCGCCCACTGTCCGATTCAAATTCCTGATTGGACGCCGAGGCTGGCCGGGCGCATCATGAGCCACGGAGGCGCCCATGTTCTGCCAGCTGCTGCGCCGCATCGACCCCAATTTCAATATGGCCCGGTTCTACCGGGTTGAAGTCACCCAGGACCTGTTTGGTCAGGTCATTGTCGAGCGACGCTGGGGGCGCCTCAGCGGCCGGGGCCAATATCGGATCGCATCATTTTCCTCGACCTCCTCTAAGGAAGCGGCGGCTTCCGCGCTGGTCCGCGCGAAGGAAAGGCGCGGGTACAAAGCGGCGGGTTGTGCGTAAACGCAGGTCAGAGTCATTCCTACCACGCCGTCTGGCCTGTTGGGGTTGATCACTAAACCAAGCCCGAGCTAAGCCCAGACAGAGGTACTGTCCTCTCGAGGCTGCAGATCGACCGCAATCTGAAAACCTAAACCCAGCGAGGGTGCCTCTGTCTAATCAGAAAGTGAAAAATCGCTACTTTCTTGAATAATTTCTATGCCTTATAATTTTCCGATAATAAAGATTATGTAATCTGACCCCGCTTTAAGTTCGAGTCCATCAGTTTTGGCGGCCTCGACGTGGAAAATGCGCGATACGGCTCAGCTGTAAGCGGTGCGTGAACCCCGTCGGTGTTTCAGCTTGACGGCGCTTTGAATGCCCAAGGCATGAGGTCGTCGATGCGCGACGCGGGGTGGCCGTTGG
>Ga0228702_1001279_pt1 | contig 16441 bp, 15 predicted proteins | sample McNCre217_Aug_MG_2_FD_178018 | JGI IMG/M metagenome (GOLD analysis project Ga0228702, IMG submission 178018) | Freshwater microbial communities from McNutts Creek, Athens, Georgia, United States - 20-17_Aug_MG | ecosystem: Environmental > Aquatic > Freshwater > Creek | place: USA: Georgia... | reverse complement strand
GCCGGCAACAAATGGTTGGCGCAGGTGATTGGGGATCTGCGCAAGATCCTCAAGCTGGCGCGTTTGCAGCAACTGAACGCGCCGGGGCGTTTGAGCCAGTCGCTGGCCGAGCACATGGCGATTTTTGCGGCCCTCAAAGCACGCGATGCCGAAGGCTCGGAAGCGGCCATGCGCACCCATCTGACCCGGCAGCGCGAGGCCTTGCGCCAACTCGCACGCCAGAGCAAAAGCCGCATCGCGGTGGCCAGCAACGAACACAACAAGCTTGGGGTCTCGACATGAACACATCGGAATGGATTGGACGCACGGTGGCAGGCTGGTTGCCTGCGGGCAAGCGAGACGGCCAAAAGTCTGCAGCTGCGGATGCCCGCCAGGATGGGCGAGCGACCAAAACCGCGGCAGACAAAGGGCCTCAGGTCCGGTCTTCGCGTGAGCGGCTCAACGCCACCTTGCGCCAGAAAGAAGAGGCGTTGTCGCCACGCGTTTTGCGCCGCACCCTGACTGAGTTGCAGGCCATTGTGGACCCCAGTGTGAGCGAGGTCGAAGGGGGCAAACGGGCCAGGGGCGTGGCCCAGTGGTACAGCAAAGCCACACCGGAGCAGCGCCAGGACTGCTGGCTGCTGATGAGTGAACAATTTGCACCGGATGCCAGCAAAGTGAAAGCGGCCCGTGAGCAATACGAAGCGGCGGTGGGCACGCCCGATGAAGGCGTGGCCGAGATCCGTTTGCGCAAAGCTCTTGTGTCGCCGCGCACCCGCTTGCTGCAACGCTTTGCGGTGTTCCCGGAAGGCATGCGTTTTTTGGTGGACCTGCGGCAGGAGTTGATGCCGGTCCTGAAGTCAAACAAGCGTGTCTTGGCTTTGGAAGCGGAGTTGGAAAATCTGTTCACGACCTGGTTCGATGTGGCTTTTCTGGAATTGCGGCGCATCAGCTGGGATTCGCCAGCCAGTTTGGTGGAGAAGCTGATCAAGTACGAAGCGGTGCACGACATCAAGAGCTGGGGCGATGTGAAAAACCGGCTCGATTCGGACCGCCGCTGCTACGGCTTTTTCCATCCCCGCTTGCCCGATGAGCCCCTGATTTTTGTGGAAGTCGCGTTCATGGACGAGATCGCCTGCAGCATCAGCCCGCTGCTGGACGAATCGGCGGAGGCTGTGGATTTGAGCCGGGCCACGGCCGCGATTTTTTATTCCATCAGCAACACGCAGCCTGGCCTCAAGGGCGTGAGTTTTGGCGATTCGCTGATCAAACGTGTGGTGGAGACTTTGCGGGCTGATTTCCCCAAACTCAAAACCTTTGCCACCTTGTCCCCCATTCCGGGTTTCAGGAGCTGGCTGGGCAAAAACGCCAGCCGCATGCTGGAGGCCACGCCTGAAAAAATGAGGGCCCAGCTTGGCCGCGCAGTGGGCTTTGAGCCTGCAGGTGCCGAACATGTGCTGTCGGCGCTGGAGCCGATGCCCACCTTGCCAGAAAAGTCAGCCTTGCGCCAATGGCTGTTGGCCTGTGCTGCGCATTACCTGGGCCAAGAGTTGAGCGAGGAACGACCGCTCGATCCGGTCGCCCGTTTCCATTTGGGCAACGGCGCACGCGTGGAGCACATCCACTGGGCGGCTGACCTGTCCAGCAAAGGGGTCAAGCAGTCGTTTGGCCTGATGGTCAATTACCTGTACGACTTGCGCAGGCTTGACCGCCACCGCCTGGGCCTGGCCCAGGGCCGCATCCCGGTGTCGGACGATGTGGCGCGTTTGTATTTCTAATTCCATCCATTTTCGATTGCACACATTCCATCAAGAGGAGACACCCATGACCGCATTCAACGCCCCCATCAACCGCCGCAGCGTTCTCAAGTACGCCGCCTCCCTGGCTGCAACGGGCTCCGGCTTGACCCAAGCGCAAAGCACCTGGCCTGCCAAGCCGGTGACCTTGATCGTGCCTTTTCCTGCGGGCGGGGGCACCGATGCGTTTGCGCGGCCCTTGTCTGCGCAGTTTTCCAAATTGACAGGCAAGCAGCTGATCATCGACAACCGGGGTGGGGCAGGCGGCACACTCGGGGCCAGCGTAGCGGCCAAAAGTGCGCCCGATGGCTACAGCTACTTCATGGGCGCTGTGCACCACACGATTGCGCCATTCATGTACCCCAAGCTGGACTACGACCTGGAGCGTGATTTGGTGCCATTGATCCTGGTGGCCAACGTGCCACAGGTGCTGGTGGTCAACCCCAAAAAGTTCCAGAACACCGATTTCAAAGCCTTTCTTGACGAAGTCAAAAAAAGCCCTGGCCGCTTCAACTACGGCTCGGCCGGCGGTGGCACCTCGCACCACCTGGCGGGCGAGTTGTTCAAGCTGCAGACCAAGACCTTCATCACGCACATTCCTTACCGCGGTGCAGGGCCTGCTTTGCAGGACTTGATCGCGGGCAACATCGACATGTTGTTTGATGGGCTGGGGTCTTCGGCCACGCACATCAAGAGTGGCCGCCTCAAAGCCTTGATGGTGTCTGGCAGCAAGCGCAATGCGGCCTTCCCCGATGTGCCGTGCTCCACCGAATTGGGTTTGCCCGATTACACCGTGTCCACCTGGTATGGGATCTGGGCACCCAAAGGCACGCCAGCCGATGCGCAGGCCCGCATGGTCGAAGAGGTGCGCCGCGCCTGCCAATCGGATGAAGCCAAAGCCGTTTGGGCCGGGCAGGGGGCAGATTTCCCCAACCTCACAGGCGCGCAATTTGATGGCTTCATCAAAAAGGAATTGTCCAAATGGTCGCAGGTGGTCAAGGCCTCTGGTGCCAAGCTGGATTGATGCGGTCAACGGTTTCAGTGACCCTGCGCTTCCTCTTTTTTCTTCACAGTTGAATCACACCCATGAGCTCTCACAATTTGTACTCGGCCTTGCGTGCCGCATTTCCCTCTGACCTGAAGGCCACGGCGGTGGAGACCGATGAAGGTCTGCTGTACAGCTGGGCCGACCTGGACCGTGCCACGGCCATGATGGCCAATTTGCTGCAGTCGCTGGATTTGCCCGAAGGCAGTCGCGTGGCCGTGCAGGTCGAAAAATCGGTCGAAGCCATGATGCTTTATTTGGCCACTTTGCGGGCCGGCTATGTGTTTTTGCCACTCAACACGGCCTACCAGAGCGCCGAGATCGAGTACTTCATCGGCAATGCCGAGCCGGCCGTGGTGGTGTGCAGTGGTGCCAACTTTGGCTGGGTCAGCAAGATCGCCTTCAAAGCGGGCACGCAGCATGTGTTCACCCTGAACGACGACCGCACCGGCAGCCTGCTCGATCGCGCAGCGCACCACAGCGACCAGCACCAGCCTGTCGAGAGCAAGGCCGATGACCTGGCTGCCATCCTCTACACCAGCGGCACCACCGGCCGCAGCAAAGGGGCCATGCTCACGCACGGCAACATGCTGAGCAACGCACTCACACTCAAGGATTACTGGGGCTGGACGGCGACCGGAGGGCCTGAAGGCCGTGGTGATGTGCTCATCCACGCATTGCCCATTTTCCATGTCCACGGCTTGTTTGTGGCGATCCATGGTGCCCTGATCAATGGCAGCAAGATGATCTGGATGGCCAAGTTCGACCCCAAGCGTGCCATTGCGCACATGGCCAAGGCCACGGTGTTCATGGGCGTGCCCACTTTGTATGTGCGCATGTTGGCCGAGCCCAGCCTCAACAAGGCGGCCGTCAAGCCGATGCGTTTGTTCATTGCAGGCTCGGCCCCTTTGCTGATCGAGACCTTCACCGAATGGCAAGAGCGCACGGGGCACACCATCTTGGAGCGCTATGGCATGAGCGAAACCGCCATGTTGACCTCCAACCCCTATGCCCCAGACAAGCGCTATGCCCAGCAGTCCGAGCGCCGTGGCGGCACGGTGGGCTTTCCTTTGCCTGGTGTTTCGCTGCGCGTGCGCGGTGACGATGGCCAGGACCTGCCGGTGGGCGAAATCGGGGGCATCCAGGTCAAGGGGCCCAATGTGTTCAAAGGCTACTGGCGCATGCCCGAGAAAACCGCCGAAGAGTTCACGGCCGACGGTTATTTCAAGACCGGTGATGTGGGCAAGGTCGATGAGCGCGGCTACGTGACCATCGTGGGCCGCAGCAAGGACCTGATCATCAGCGGCGGCTACAACGTGTACCCCGCCGAGATCGAGGGCTACATCAACGAGATGAACGGCGTGGCCGAAAGCGCCGTGGTGGGCGTGCCGCATCCGGACTTTGGCGAGGTCGGTGTGGCGGTGGTGATTGCAAAAGCAGGCGCGACTGTGCAGCCCGATGCTGTCATCGCCGAGTTGAAAGCCAAGCTGGCCAACTTCAAGATTCCCAAGAAGTGCTTTGTGGTGCCTGAGTTGCCCCGCAACACCATGGGCAAGGTGCAAAAGAACCTGCTGCGCGATCAGTACAAGGCCTTGTTTGCCTGATCGGCATGGCCCCATGAAAAAGACCGCCTTGGCGGTCTTTTTCATGTCGGCAGTGTTCACTTGAGGTAGGCGTTTTTGTCCTGAATGCGCTGGATGTATTTCGCAGCCTCTTCGGGCGTCATCTCCTGGTTGATCACTTTCACGTTCGCATACCAAAGCTCCTCTTCCATCGAGGGCCAAACGCGGTTGAGTCGTTCGGCATTGATGCGGATCGTGTCGCCGCACTCCTTGCGCCAGTCCACCATCTCCCGGCTCAAGGGATCGGTGATGTTCACCGGGTGTTTGGACAGCGAATAAAAGCCGCTGAGCGTGTCGGTCATCAATTGGGCAAATTCGGCCGATGCCAGCCAGTCGATCAGCTTGCGGGCGGCTTCGGGGTGCTTGGTGTTTTTGTTGATGCCGATGCCAAAGTCGGGGTGAACCGAGATGTGGCAACGCTGCTGGGCGTTCTCCACCGGGGGCTTGAAGACGCCCATGTCGATTTGCTTTTTGTAGGCAAAACTCGTACTGCGCAAAAAGTCCAGGTCCCAAGAGCCTGTGGGGTAGATGGCTGCATGGCCTGTGGCGAACAAAAGCTGCATGTCGCCGTTGGACATTTCAGACTGTTTGGGGTGCATGAAAGGCTTGAACTGGCTCATCATCTTCCAGACCTTGATGAACTCAGGGTCGGTGAATTTTTTGCTGCCGTTCATCAAGCCTTGGCGCGCTTTTTCGCCTTCCCAAAAATTGGGGCCCATGCCCGTGAAGATCACCTGAGTGGCTTCCCACATGTCGGCGGTGCCCAAGGCCAAGGGGGTAGTTTGCCCTGCGCTGGCCAGTTTTTGCAGCCCCTCCATGAATTGCGCCAAGGTCTTGGGCGGCTCGATGTGGTGCTGCTTGAAGATTTGTTTGTTGTAAAAAATCCCGTGAATCACATAAGCCACCGGCAGGCAAAACGTGGTTTTGCCATCGTCGGTGGTCCAGGCTCTGCGCGCTTCGGGGCTGAAATTTTCGAGCTGTTTGTCGCTCAAGGCTTGCAAAAAACCTTTGTCGTTCAATCGCAAGCCGCCATCAAAGGGCCGGCAAAACACCACATCACCGGCCACACGGCTCGACAGTCGCGAGTACAAGCGGCCGTCGTAGAGCAGGGCTTCTTCAGGGGCAAACTTCAAACGGATGCCCGGGTGCTTTTTCTGAAACGCCGGAATGATGACCCGGTCCCAGAAAATCTGATCGTCCTTGCGCCAGCTTTCGATCACCAGTTCTTGTGCGCGCAATGGGGTGGCATGCCATGCCAGGCAACACAAAAGTGCCAGCAGCGGCCAGTTCAGCCAGCCATGGCGCAGATACAGACGGGCTGTGAAAAATGAAGCGAAGTTTTTCAAAGTGATGATGTCTGCGTGGATGTGAAAACTATTTTATGACAACTTTTTTCGCGCGCAGACACCATCGGTGGGCACCCGAAGGTGCCCGTGAACCTTAACGCAAGACGAGCACGGGGACGTGCGAGTGCGTCAGCACCTGTTGGGTCTCGCTGCCCAAAAGCAAGCGCTTGATGCCTTTGCGGCCATGCGAGGCCATCACGATCAGATCGGCTTTTTGTTTTTTGGCCGTGGCGATGATGGCGTCCGACACCACATCCGATTTCACCGTGACGCCCTTGGCGCTCACGCCTTTGGCCTTGGCGGCTTTTTGTACAGTGTCCAGCGCAGCCTTGGCCGCTTCGGTCCATTGGCCTTCGATGCGGCTGACTTCTTGAACCGACAGGGGAATGCTGCCTTCAAAATAGGCCTGAGGGTAGCGGGGCACCACTTTCAGGGCCACCAATTCTGCGCCGCAGGTGGCGGCCAGCTGGATGGCGTGGGTCACGGCTTTTTTGGACAGGTTTGAACCATCGGTGGCCACAAGAATGCGTGTGTACATAAGGTGCTCCTCAGCATCGTTGAAAACTTCAGCTTAATTCTCAGCAAGCTCGCGGTTCTTGATGCACATCAAGCTTCATGTCAGGGCCAGGGCTTATCGTTCAAACATGACTCAAGTCAATGTCCTGCCCCCTCTGTCGTTTCAGGCTGTCCCAGCCGATGATGCGCAAGAGGTGCAGCGCCTGAAACTGCTGGACGAGCCCCAAGAGTGGGCGGCGTTCAGCTTGCCAGCCAGCACACACGCCGGTTGCTGGAGTTCCAGTGTGGTGTTTGAAGGCATGCATTGCGCAGCCTGCGCCATCACCCTCGAAGACGCGCTGCGTGCGGTCCCTGGGGTTTCATCGGTGCAGGTCAATGCCGCCAGCCACAGAGGGCTGGTGGTCTGGTCGCCCGATGTGACGCGGCCATCCGAGTGGATGCAGTCGGTCGAGCGCTTGGGCTACAAGGCCATACCGGCCAACGATGCCCATGCGCACGAGAGACGCCGCCAGGAAGCGCGGCGCATGGTCTGGCGTTTGGCGGTGGCTGCGCTGTGCATGATGCAGGTCATGATGTACGCGACCCCGGTCTATGTGACCGAGCCGGGGGACATCACGCCCGAGATGGTGCATTTGCTGCGCTGGGCCTCTTGGGTGTTGTCCCTGCCGGTGGTGTTTTTTTCGTGTACCCCGTTTTTACGCAGCGCTTGGCGCGATCTGCGCCACCGCCAAATCAGCATGGATTTGCCGGTGGCTTTGGGCATGGTGGTCACTTTTGTGGTCAGCAGCATCGGCACCTTTGAGCCGAGCGGCCCTTTTGGGGCCGAGGTCTATTTCGACTCGCTGACCATGTTTGTCTTCTTTTTGTTGATGGGTCGTTGGCTCGAGCAACGCATGCGCGACCGCACGGCGGGCGCGCTGGAAGCCGTGCTCAACCGCTTGCCCGACAGCGTGCGCAAGCGCATGCCCGATGGCCAATGGGCCTTGATGTCGATCCGTCGTCTGGCGGTGGGCGATGTGATCGAGGTCATGCCCGGTGAAGCCTTGGCCGGCGACGGTTTGGTGCTGGCCGGGCAAACGCAGGTCGATGAAGCCTTGCTGACCGGAGAGTCACGACCCTTGGCACGCCAAGCCGGTGACCGCGTGATTGCGGGCAGCCATAACCTGAGCGGCACGATTGCCGTGCAGATCGAGCAGGTGGGGGCGTCCACGCGCTACGCGCAGATCGTGTCCCTGATGGAAAGCGCCTCGCTGTCCAAGCCGTCCATGGCCTTGTTGGTGGACCGCTGGGCCAAGCCTTTTTTGATCGCGGTCCTTTTGGCGTCCTTGGCTTCGGCCATTTATTGGTGGCCGACCGATCCGGCCCATGCGCTCATGGTGGCGGTGGCTGTGTTGATCGTGACTTGCCCGTGCGCCTTGTCTTTGGCCACGCCCGCAGCCATGTTGGCCACGGCGGGCGCTTTGGCCCGCAGCGGTGTGCTGGTGCGCAGGCTGGAGGCCCTGCAAAACCTGGCCTCCATCGACACCGTGATCTTTGACAAGACCGGCACACTGACCCGCGATGCATTTGAAGTGGCACGGATTCACACACGCGACGGCGTGACCGCCGATCAGGCTTTGCAGTGGGCATCGGCCTTGGCGCGTCATTCCTTGCACCCGGTGTCGCGGGCCTTGTGGTCCGAAGCCCGCCGCCGCGCTGAGTCACATAACGCCCTGAGCGTCTTGGAGGCGCTGGATGCACAGGCGGTTTCCGAAACAGCCGGGCAGGGCATTTCAGGGCGCTTGAGTGTGCCTGCGCAGACGTTGAACTTGCGTCTGGGCTCAGCCGCTTTTTGTCAGGCCCCGGTTTATGCGGGCACGCATTTGCAAGTCAGCCTGGCAGACGATGCCGGTTGGTTGGCGACCTTTGAGTTGGCCGAAGAAATCCGGCCTGAAGCCGCTTCGGTGGTGGCGCAGCTCAAGTCCTTGGGGCTCTCGCTGCAAGTGTTGTCAGGCGATGCCCCAAGTGCCGTGACCCAGGTGGCTGCAGACGTGGGCATTGAGCAAGCCCGTGGTGCCTGCAGCCCGCAAGACAAATTGCAAGCTGTTCAGGCTTGGCAAGCACAGGGCCACCATGTGGCCATGGTGGGCGACGGCCTCAACGATGGCCCGGTGTTGGCGGGTGCGGACGTTTCTTTTGCTTTGGGTCAAGCGGTGCCTCTGGCCCAAAGCAAAGCCGACTTTGTGCTCATGGGCGGGCAGCTGGAGGTTTTGGTGCAGGCCCTCTTGCGCAGCCGACAAACCCTGCGGATCGTCAAGCAGAACCTGCTTTGGGCCGCTTTGTACAACGCGGCCTGCATCCCCTTGGCTTTGATGGGCTACTTGCCGGCCTGGGCTGCGGGCTTGGGCATGGCGCTCAGCTCCTTGCTGGTGGTGTTGAACGCACTGCGCTTGTCGCAAGACTTGCCCACCAGTAGTTCCAAAGTATGAAAGAAGCGACATGGACATTCTGTATTTGCTGATCCCCTTGTCGGTGGGCTTGGTGTTTTTCATCCTGGCGGGCCTGTGGTGGGCCATTCATCGGGGCCAATTTGAAGACATCGAGGCCGAAGGTGAGCGGATATTGCGCAACGATTGACATTGATCAAGTGTGATCGGTGTACACCCGGGCACACTCGGAAAAGAAGTTTTTAAAAAGAAGAGGTGAAAATGAAATTTGCCAATATGCAGGCGACTTCGTACAACGACACCGTTGTGCGACAGTTCGCCATCATGACGGTGGTCTGGGGTGTGGTGGGCATGCTGGTGGGCGTGATCATTGCGGCTCAGCTGGCCTGGCCCGAGTTGAACCTGGGCATTCCATGGCTCAGTTATGGCCGCTTGCGCCCACTGCACACCAATGCGGTGATTTTTGCGTTTGGCGGTTGCGGCTTGTTCGCCTCGGCCTATTACGTGGTGCAGCGCACCTGCAACGTCCGTCTGTTCAGCGACAAACTGGCTGCTTTCACCTTCTGGGGTTGGCAATTGGTCATCTTGCTGGCGGCCATTTCCTTGCCATTGGGTTACACCAGCGGCAAGGAATACGCCGAACTCGAATGGCCCATTGACATCCTGATCACACTGGTCTGGGTGGCGTTTGCCGTCGTGTTCTTTGGCACCGTGGGCACCCGCAAGGTCCGTCACATTTATGTGGCCAACTGGTTCTTTGGCGCGTTCATCATTGCCGTGGCTTTGCTGCACCTGGTCAACAGCGCTGCACTGCCCGTGGGCATGATGAAGTCCTACTCGGCCTATGCCGGTGTGCAGGATGCCATGGTGCAGTGGTGGTATGGCCACAACGCGGTGGGCTTCTTCCTCACAGCGGGTTTCCTGGGCATGATGTATTACTTCATCCCCAAGCAAGCCGAGCGCCCTGTGTATTCGTATCGCCTGTCGATCGTGCACTTCTGGGCCCTGATCTTCACCTACATGTGGGCCGGTCCTCACCACCTGCACTACACCGCCTTGCCAGACTGGACTCAGTCGATCGGCATGGTCTTTTCGCTGATCCTTTTGGCTCCCAGCTGGGGCGGCATGATCAACGGCATCATGACCTTGTCTGGCGCATGGCACAAACTGCGTGACGACCCGATCCTGCGTTTCCTGATCGTGTCCTTGTCTTTCTACGGCATGTCGACCTTCGAAGGCCCGATGATGTCCATCAAGACCGTCAACGCCTTGAGCCACTACACCGACTGGACCGTGGGCCACGTGCACTCGGGTGCCTTGGGCTGGGTGGGTCTGGTGACCATGGGTTCGATGTACTACCTGATTCCCCGCCTGTTCGGTCAGAAAAAGATGTACAGCGTCAAGGCCATTGAGCTGCACTTCTGGACCGCCACCATCGGCATCGTGATTTACATCGCTGCGATGTGGATTGCCGGTGTGATGCAAGGTCTGATGTGGCGCGCTGTCAACGCCGACGGCACCTTGACTTACACCTTCGTGGAGTCCGTCAAGGCCACCTATCCCTTCTATGTGCTGCGTTTGCTGGGTGGTTTGTTGTACCTGGGCGGCATGTGTGTGATGTTGTGGAACGTGATCAAGACAGCGACCCAAGGTCGTTCCGTCGAAGTTCAAATTCCTGGCTTGACAGCCCACGCCTGAGGAGAAATACACAATGGCTCAAAACCAAAAATCGGGCGGTATGTCCCACGAGAAAATCGAAACCAGCAACTTTTTGATGATCGTGCTGATCCTCATCGTGTTGCTGTTCGGTGGCATGGTCGAGATCGTGCCGCTGTTCTTCCAGAAATCCACCACCCAGCCGGTGGAAGGCCTCAAGCCTTACACCGCGTTGCAAGTGGCCGGTCGTGACGTCTATGTGCGTGAAGGTTGCTACAACTGCCACTCACAGATGATCCGCCCCTTCCGTGCTGAAACGCTGCGCTACGGGTCTTACTCGGTGGCCGGTGAGTTCGTGTACGACCATCCCTTCCAGTGGGGCTCCAAGCGCACAGGGCCTGATTTGGCCCGTGTGGGCGGCCGTTACAGCGACGAATGGCACCGCATCCACTTGACCAACCCACGCGACGTGGTGCCCGAGTCGAATATGCCCGCTTACCCCTGGTTGGCCAAGAACACGGTGGATGGTGCGAGCTTGCCCGCCCACATGAAAGGCCTGCGGACCCTGGGTGCGCCGTACAGCGATGAAGAAATTGCCAAGGCCACGGACGACGTGAAGGGCAAGACCGAGCTGGAGGCCGTCATCGCCTACCTGCAAGGCATGGGCATTCACCGCAAATAAGCGAAGGACTCAGCCATGGACATCAATACCCTGCGCTCCATCGTGACCGTGCTCACCTTTGCCATCTTCATGGGCATCGTGTGGTGGGCCATGTCACGCCGCAACCAGGCCAACTTTGACGAAGCCGCACAACTGCCGTTTCGTCAGGATGACTGAATCGTCCTCAGCACATAAAAAATTAAAGGAATCGAAATGAGTGACTTCATCAGCAATTTCTGGCACTTGTATGTGGCCGGCATCACGCTCGTCGCGATCATTGCCTGCTTGATCCTGCTTTGGTTCAGTGGCAAGGCCAAGGCCATGACGGCCAATGACAACACCACCGGCCACGTGTGGGACGGTGACCTGCGTGAAATGAACAACCCACTGCCGCGCTGGTGGGTGGGCCTGTTCATCATCACCATCATCTTTGCCTTGATTTACCTGGCCATGTACCCTGGCGCTGGCAACAACGCGGGCAAATTCGGTTGGACTTCAGCCGGTCAGTACGACGCCGAAGTGGCCAAGGCCAACGCCGAAGTGGCACCTTTGTACGCCAAGTTCGCCGGCATGTCGGCCGAAGAAGTGTCCAAAGATCCTCAGGCCATGGCCATTGGTGATCGGCTGTTCATGAACAACTGCGCCCAGTGCCACGGCTCGGACGCACGCGGCAGCAAGGGCTTCCCCAACTTGGCCGATGCCGACTGGTTGCATGGCGGCACGCTCGACAAGATCAAGGAAACCTTGACGCAAGGTCGCGTGGGTCAAATGCCTCCGATGGCCGCTGCAGTGGGCACGCCCGAAGACGTGCGCAACGTGGCCCACTATGTGCTGAGCTTGTCGGGCAGCCCGCATGACTCGCTGCGGGCATCGCTGGGCAAGTCCAAGTTTGGTGCTTGCGCGGCCTGCCACGGCATGGACGGCAAGGGTAACCAGACCATGGGCGCGCCCAACTTGACCGATGACATCTGGTTGCACGGCTGGGGTGAAAACGCCATCGTCAACATGATCAACAACGGCAAGGTCAACCAGATGCCGGCACAGGCTGGCAAGTTGACAGAAGGCCAGATCCATGTGTTGGCTTCTTATGTGTGGGGCTTGTCGAACAAGCCTGCTGCAAGCAAGTAAGCTGTGAAACGCATCAAGACACCCCCAGCGGGTGTCTTGTTTTTTGAAGGTCAATGTTTTGGACTCCCAAGAAAATTCTCCCCGCAAGGTGGTGCCGATTGTTCCCGTGAAGGGGGAGGGCGAGCGCGCCGGGGATGAAGTGCAGATGGTGTCGCTGTATGCCGCGACGCAGAAAATTTATCCACGCAGCGTGCAGGGCATTTTTGCCAAATGGCGCTGGGTGATGGTGGTGATCACGCAGTTGGTTTTTTACGGACTGCCCTGGCTCGAATGGGGTCAGCGTCAGGCGGTGCTGTTTGATTTGGGCGCACGCCGTTTTTATATTTTTGGTTTTGTCCTGTACCCGCAGGACTTCATCTACCTGACCGCCATCTTGGTGATCGCGGCGTTCTCCTTGTTCCTGTTCACGGCCATTGCCGGGCGTTTGTGGTGTGGCTACGCCTGCCCTCAAACGGTGTACAGCGAAATCTTCATGTGGGTGGAGCGCAAAGTCGAAGGTGACCGCAGTGCCCGCATGCGGCTGGACGGCGAGAAGATGTCGCTCGAAAAGCTGTTCAAGAAAGTCTACAAACACATCTTCTGGCTGGCCATCGCCATGTGGACCGGCTTCACCTTTGTCGGCTATTTCACGCCGATCAAGGCGCTGGGCATGGAGTTTTTCCTCGGCAATATGAGCTCCTGGGAAGTCTTCTGGGTCTTCTTCTACGCTTTGGCCACGTATGGCAATGCCGGCTTCATGCGTGAGCAGGTGTGCAAATACATGTGCCCCTATGCCCGCTTTCAGAGCGCCATGTTCGACAAGGACACCTTGATCGTGACCTACGACGCTGAGCGCGGCGAGCCGCGTGGTGCGCGCTCCAAAAAGGCCGATCCGGCCGCCTTGGGCTTGGGCGCTTGCGTGGACTGCAGTTTGTGCGTGCAGGTGTGTCCGACCGGCATCGATATTCGCAAAGGCTTGCAGTACGAGTGCATTGGCTGCGGGGCTTGCGCGGACGTGTGCGACACCGTCATGGACAAGGTGGGTTACCCCCGGGGGCTGGTGAAGTATTCGACTGAACACGCCATGCAAAACAAGTGGACCAAGGAGCAAACTTGGCGTCACGTGTTCCGCCCACGCGTGATGTTGTACATCGCCATCTTGACGCTGGTGATCGTGGCCTTGTTGACCAGTTTGGGTTTGCGCAAGCCCTTCAAGGTGGACGTGGTGCGCGACCGTGCGTCATTGGCCCGCATCGTGGCCGGTGGCAAGATCGAGAACGTCTATCGGTTGCAGATCATGAACGCAGCTGAAAAAACCATGCAATACCATTTGAGTGTGGACGGCTTGCGCGGCCTCGAATTGGCGACCGACAGCAATGTGGAAGTCAAATCCACCGAGTCGCGTTGGGTTTCTGTGCGGGTACAGATGCCCTACGATGCGGCCGAGCCGGGTTCTCACCCCATCGCGTTCCGCATTCAGGCATCGGATGAACAAGGACAATCGGTCAGCGTGTTGCAGGAAAAATCCGTTTTCCTGGTGCCCCGCTGACCTGGGATCAAAGGCTATTCATGTCAAAACAAATTATTGAAGCCGCAGGGCATCGCTGGTGGTCCTATGGCCATGTCTGGCTGGTGATCGCAGGCCCCTTGCTGGTGGTGATCGCCAGTTTTGTGACCTATTACCTGGCGGCGCACGGCCAAGACCCGGTGCTGTCCAGCAGTGCGCAGGTCACCGAGTCGGCCACGGGGGCTGGCAATGCGCTGGCGCCTGCGGTTCAAGCCCGCAACCATGCCGCAACGGGTGAGTTGCCTGCGCCCAAACCCGCTCAAAAGCCCTGAAGGGCAAGACAGGAGACAAACATGTTGGCCAAAAGAATGATGTGGATTGCGTGGCCTGCCTTTTTGGTGGCAGGTCTGTTTGAAATTTTGGTGTTCGGTCTGGTCGATCCACAAGACCTGGAGTGGTTTGGCCATCCGCTGGCCTTGTCGCGACAGGCGGTCTACACCTTGTCGTTCTTTGCTTTCTGGGTCTTGACCATGATCTCCAGCGGCTTGACGACCTTGCTGTCCATGTCGCCGTTTGAGGTCAACCGTTGCCCGGTGGAACCCGGTCAGCGTCCTGCCGATTGCGCTCGGGGCGACTCAGGCTGCTGCTGATGAGGGCGCTGCCCCCGCAGCTGCGGGGGAGGGGGCTTTATTCGCAATGCACCTGGTTGTTGACCAGGCGTTGCAAGCCCTCGGTGCTCAGGATGCGCACGTGGCGCTGTTTGACTTCGACGATCTCTTCTTCGACAAACTTGGAAAAGGTGCGGCTGACGGTCTCGAGCTTGAGCCCCAGGTAGCTGCCAATTTCTTCGCGGGTCATGCGCAAGACCAACTCGGACTGCGAAAAACCCCGCGCATGCAGACGTTGCACCAGGTTCAACAAAAAAGCGGCCAGGCGCTCTTCGGCCCGCATGCTGCCCAAGAGCAGCATCACACCGTGCTCTCGCACGATTTCCCGGCTCATGATCTTGTGCACATGGTGCTGCAGCGCAGTCACTTCGCGTGACAACTCCTCAATCCTGTCAAAGGGCATGACGCAGACTTCAGCGTCTTCCAGGGCCACCGCATCGCAGGTGTGGTGGTCATGCACGATGCCATCGAGGCCAATGATTTCGCCCGCCATCTGAAAACCGGTGACCTGATCGCGGCCGTCTTCGGTGGCCAGGCAGGTTTTGAAAAAGCCGGTGCGAATGGCGTACAGCGAGGTGAACTTTTCGCCATTGGTGAACAAAGTGCCGCCACGCTTGATCTTGCGTCGCACGGCCACCAGATCATCCAGTCGGTTCAGATCCTGATCGCTCAAGCCCATGGGCATGCACAGCTCGCGCAAATTGCAATTGGAGCAGGCGACTTTGATGGCTTGTGGATTCATGGTGTTATCTCGTCGATGACAAAACGTTATTGCCTTGGATCAAGTCTTGAGCTTAATACGAAAAGTGCCGTACTCTCACGGGTATACCCTGAAACTGCCAAAAATCACAGTTAACCCTTACAAGGCTTGACTTGCGTCAAAACACACGCACTCACTTGCAGGCAAAGTCGTGTCCAGTTTTCTGAACACGATTTGATTAAGGTAGGCTTCATGTCCGTCATCACACCCGATTTGCTGACACGATTCGATGTCCCGGGGCCGCGTTACACCTCTTACCCAACCGCTGACCGCTTTGTGGAAGCGTTTGGCGAAGCCGACTACCTGCAGGCCTTGGACCAGCGTAAATCTGCCGCGATTGGCAAAGCCATGCCTTTGTCGCTGTATGTGCACATCCCGTTTTGTGAATCGCTGTGCTACTACTGCGCCTGCAACAAGATCATCACCAAGCACAAAGACCGCGCCGCGACTTATTTGCGCTACCTCACGCGCGAGGTGGCGTTGCACACCGCGCATCTGGGGCTGGGCCAGTCGGTCAGCCAGTTGCACCTGGGCGGTGGCACGCCCACCTTTTTGAGCGATGACGAGTTGCGTGAGTTGATGCACATGTTGCGCCGCCACTTTGAGTTTGTGCCCGGCGGCGAGTATTCGGTCGAGGTGGACCCGCGCACTGTGGATGAAAAACGTCTGGCCGTGCTGGCGGAGTTGGGCTTTAACCGCCTGAGCTTTGGCGTTCAGGACTTTGATCCGGCGGTTCAAAAAGCCGTGCACCGGGTGCAGCCTGCGCAGCAGGTGTTTGATCTGGTGGCAGCCGCACGCCGCTTGGGATTTGAGTCGGTGAACGTCGATCTGATCTATGGCTTGCCCCTGCAGACCCCCGAGTCGTTTGAGCGCACTTTGGCTCAGGTCAATGAACTTCGCCCAGACCGCATTGCGCTGTATGCCTATGCGCATTTGCCCGAGCGTTTCAAGCCGCAGCGGCGCATCCATGTGGCCGAGCTGCCCGCGGGTGGGGCCAAGGTGGCCATGTTGTCGCGTTCGCTGGATGCCTTCACCGAAGCCGGTTATGTCTACATCGGCATGGACCATTTTGCTTTGCCCGACGATGCGCTGGCCGTGGCCAAGCGGCAAGGGCGCTTGCACCGCAATTTCCAGGGCTACAGCACCCAGGCCGATTGCGATTTGATCGCCTTGGGCGTGTCGTCCATCGGTCGTGTGGGCGCTACCTACAGCCAGAACGCCAAGACCATGGAAGAGTATTGCGATTTGCTCGACCAAGGGCATTTGCCCGTAGTGAGAGGCTTGGCGCTGAGCCGGGACGATCTGATCCGCCGCGCCGTGATCATGGCCTTGATGTGCCAGGGGCAGTTGCA
>Ga0228702_1001278_pt1 | contig 16443 bp, 18 predicted proteins | sample McNCre217_Aug_MG_2_FD_178018 | JGI IMG/M metagenome (GOLD analysis project Ga0228702, IMG submission 178018) | Freshwater microbial communities from McNutts Creek, Athens, Georgia, United States - 20-17_Aug_MG | ecosystem: Environmental > Aquatic > Freshwater > Creek | place: USA: Georgia... | reverse complement strand
TTTGATCACTGCCGGTCAGGTTGATGTGGTCGTGAACACGCCTTCTGGTTCAAGTGCTCGCAAGGATGGCTACGAGATTCGCGCGGCAACCACCGCGGCCGACAAGGCAATCTTCACCACGATTGCTCAGTTGAGCGCTGCGATCGGTTCGTTCGAGGCAGTAATCGCTGGTCCATTCGACGTGCGTTCGCTTCAGGACCACGCTAAGGACAGGGCGGCCGCACTTGCCAACTAGTTTCGGCTCAAAGCTTTCGACCGCCTTCGACTCATACGGGCAGCTGTGTGTGGGCATTGACCCACACGCGGCCCTGTTGAGCGAGTGGGGTCTGAGCGACGACGTCACCGGACTCCGCGAGTTTTCGATGCGTGCGCTGGAAGCTGCTGTCGGCAGAGTTGGCATCATCAAGCCTCAGGTGTCGTTCTTCGAGCGTCACGGTTCAGCGGGTTTTGCGGTGCTTGAGGAGCTCGCTCAAAAGGCGGCTGCCACCGACCTTGTTGTCATCATGGATGCCAAGCGCGGCGACATCGGCACCACCATGGATGCCTACTTTGATGCCTGGCTTGGCCGCACCGCGCCATTCGTTTGTGACGCCCTAACCGTTTCGCCTTACCTTGGCTTTGATTCGCTGCTGCCGCTAATGAGCGAATGTGCCGAACGCGGCAAGGGCATGATTGTGCTCTCGGCGACCTCGAACCCAGAAGGCGCGGCTTTGCAGAAGGCCTCGGTGGGTGGCAACACCATCGCCAAGCAAATCTGGGATGGCCTAGGGAAAATCAACCAGGTGACCGCCGGCGCGGGGGAGAGCCTCGGTTCTTTCGGTGCCGTTATCGGCGCAACCTTGAACCTGCCAGGCTTCGGTCTCGGTGATGTTCAGAAGGGCCAAAACACAGCGGCAACCCCGATTCTGACACCTGGCTTTGGCGCCCAAGGAGCCGAACTTGGTGACATCAGTCGTCTCTTCGGTGAGGGTGCCAAGCAGGTAATCGCCTCGGTTTCACGCAGTGTTTTGCGTGCCGGCGCAACCGGAATGCCGAAGGCAATCGAAGTTGCAAATGCCGAACTGGCCGCAGGGCTTTCTGCCTAGATTCTGCGAGACTGAAACCATGACTAATCAATTGATCGTTCTTGCCGGCCCAACTGCCGTCGGCAAGGGCACGGTTGTGAAGCACATTCTTGAGCACTACCCGAACGTGCACCTTTCGGTTTCGGCAACCACTCGAGCACCACGCCCTGGTGAGGTCGAGGGGGAGAGCTATTACTTTTTGACCCACGAGCAATTCGACGAAATGATCGCCTCTGGCGACATGCTCGAATTCGCCGTCGTGCACGGTCAGAATAAGTACGGCACCCCAAAGCAACCGGTGCTGGCCGCACTCAAGGCCGGCAAGCAGGTCATCCTAGAAATCGACATTCAAGGTGCTCGCCAAGTAAAGCAGAGCATGCCTGAAGCGAAGTTGGTTTTTATTGCCCCGCCAAGCTGGGATGAACTGGTCAAGCGCTTGCAGGGCCGTGGCACAGAAACCGCCGAAGAACAGGCTCGCCGCCTAGAAACCGCAAAGCTCGAACTGGCCGCCCAGAGCGAATTCGATTACGTGGTTATCAACGATGAAGTGGCTAGATGTGCCTCTGAAGTCGTAGACTTGATGCAGGCCTAAAAACCGCATCCGGTTTTGCAGCATTGCTTGCACATTGGCCGCAATCTCTAACGAAAGTTGAATCATGTCTGAAAAGCTTGAAGGTATCGTTTCTCCAGCGATCGACAACCTAATGACCCACGTTGGCTCGAAGTATGAGCTAGTTATCTTCGCATCGAAGCGTGCTCGTCAGATCAACGACTACTACTCAGCTCTTCACGAGGGTTCACTTTTCAACAACGTTGGTCCACTAGTTGACGCAACCGTTGACGAGAAGCCGCTAACCATTGCGATGCACGAGATCGACCAGAACAAGCTAGAGAAGCACGCAGCCGAGTAAATCGGCCCTTCTCGCTTAGAGATTCCAAGCTCTAGAGACCAATGCGCGTCGTCCTAGGTGTTACCGGTGGCATTGCCGCCTATAAAGCCACGGGCATCATCCGCTTGTTGACTGAAGCCGGTCACGACGTAAAAGTCATTCCAACCGCAAACGCCCTGCGTTTTATTGGCGCAACCACGCTCGAGGCGCTTTCGCACAACAGCGTTGACCCTGACCTCTACACCGATGTCGAATCGGTCAAGCACGTCGAGTTAGGTCAATCTGCTGACCTCGTTATCGTCGCGCCAGCAACCGCATCATTTTTAGCCCGGATGGCCTCCGGCCTTGCCGACGATCTACTCATGAACACCCTGCTGGCAACCAAGGCGCCGGTGCTCGTTGCCCCGGCGATGCACACCGAGATGTGGCAGAACCCGGCAACGGTTGCCAATGTTGCCACCCTGCGAAGTCGTGGAATCGAAGTACTGGACCCGGCCGTTGGTCGATTGACCGGTGCCGATAGCGGCCCTGGACGTCTCCCTGAACCTGACGAAATCGTTGCTGCTGCGTTGACACTCGTTGCCCCTCAAGACTTGACCGGCAAGCGCATATTGATTAGCGCCGGTGGCACGCAAGAGCCGATTGACCCGGTCAGATTTCTAGGCAACCACTCGAGTGGCAAACAGGGCATTGCACTAGCCGTCGAAGCGAGCAAGCGGGGGGCATTGGTTTCACTGATCGCCGCTAATGTCACCGAGCCGATTCCAGCCCTCCACGAGGTGATTAGGGTTTCGACGGCGGCCGAACTTTCTAACGCGATTGACGATCGACTTGGCAAGGTCGACGCAGTAATCATGACTGCTGCCGTAGCCGACTTCCGAGTTGAATCTGCAGCCAACACGAAACTAAAGCGCAGCGAACTCGGTGATGAAATCACTCTCAAGTTGGTAGCCAACCCAGACATCCTTGCCGGCCTAGTCACGCGCATTCGAAACGAGAAACTTTCGGTGGTTTCAGTTGGCTTCGCTGCTGAGACCGCAGTCAACACCAACGAACTGCAAAAGTTGGCCGAGCGCAAACTCGAAGCCAAGGGTTGCGACATCCTGGTTTCAAATAATGTGAGCGGCGGTGCAGTTTTCGGCGCCGATCACAACTCGGTAATCGTTCTGACTAAAACCGGAAGTGTTACCGCTCGTGACGGTTCTAAGACCGCAATTGCCAATCACATTCTTGATGTCCTAGGTCAACAGATATGATTGATGGATGAGCGAGCTAAGACTTTTCACATCTGAATCTGTAACCGAGGGTCACCCAGACAAAATCTGTGACCAGATTTCGGACGCGATTCTCGATGCAATGCTCGAGCAAGACCCAAACTCCCGCGTCGCGGTTGAGACCATGGTCACCACCGGTTTGGTTCACGTTGCCGGTGAAGTTACCACCGCGGGATACGTCGAGATCCCTCGCTTGGTGCGTGAAAAAGTTCAAGAGATCGGCTACACCAGCTCAGACATCGGTTTCGATGGCGCTAGCTGTGGTGTTTCAATCTCGATTGGTCAGCAATCTCCAGACATTGCCCAGGGCGTAGACACCGGCTTTGAAACCCGTGAGGGCGGCTCAGCCGATCGATTCGACTCTCAGGGTGCTGGCGACCAGGGCATCATGTTCGGTTACGCAACCAATGAGACCAAGACTCTGATGCCAACCGCCATTCACATCTCACACCGCCTTTCAGAGCGTTTGGCTGCTGTTCGCAAGAGTGGCGAAGTTTCTTTCCTACGCCCGGATGGCAAGACCCAGGTCACCGTTGGCTTCGAGGGAACCACCCCTAAGACCATTGAGGCTGTCGTTCTTTCAACTCAGCACAACCCAGGCGTTTCCCACGCCGACATCGTTGACGCGATGCGCGAGACCGTGATCAACCCAATTCTCGAGCAGACCGGCCTTGACTATTCAGGCGTGAAGCTGTTCATCAACCCAACCGGAACCTTCGTGGTTGGTGGGCCGATGGGTGATGCTGGTTTGACCGGACGCAAGATCATCGTTGACACCTATGGTGGCGCCAGCCGTCACGGTGGTGGCGCTTTCTCTGGCAAAGACCCTTCAAAGGTTGACCGTTCGGCCGCTTACGCGTTGCGTCACGTTGCTAAGAACGTGGTTGCTGCCGGTTTGGCAGACCGTGTTGAGGTTCAGGTTGCTTATGCGATCGGTGTTGCCCGCCCGGTTGGTTTATATGTTGAAACCTTCGGCACCGGCAAGGTTGCCGATGAGGCGATCGTTGCAGCGATCAACGAGGTCTTCGACCTTCGACCGAAGGCAATCATCGAGAGCCTTCAGCTTTTGCGCCCTATCTATTCGAAGACCGCTGCGTATGGTCACTTCGGTCGCGAGCTTCCTGAGTTCACCTGGGAAGCAATCGACCGTGCAGATGCTCTGCGCGCGGCCGTAAACGCCTAGGTTCATCCATGACAGGCTTTGGTGTCGCCAGAGTCGCGATTGACTCACCGCTTCCGCAACTCGATCGACTCTTCGACTACGAGATCGCTGAGGCCCTGCGCGAAACCATCACCGTTGGCTCACGTGTTCGCGTGCCATTTGGCCGAGGTGCCGGGCTTTCAGATGGCTTCGTAGTTGCACTCGTCGAATCATCGGACTTCAATGGCAAGTTGGCTCGGCTCGAAGAGCTAGTTTCTCCCGTTTCGGTTTTGAAGCCTGAGATTTATGCCCTGTGCCGAGCCGTTGCCGACCGCCAAGCTGTGACAATCGCCGATGTGTTCAAACTGGCGATTCCAACTCGTTCAGTTGCCGTCGAAAAGAAGTGGGCTGCTACACAGATCGAGCAGACTGCGGCCAACTCGCAAGTGGCAAAGCCGGAGAATACCGCCGGCGAAAACCAGCGCCACTTTGCCTTTATCGAACCTCGCACCAATGAATTTGGCCCCATTTGGGTTCAACAGCTCACTGCCCGTGCCGTCGCGAATCTTGAAGCGGGGGAGTCGACCATCCTGGTGGTGCCGGACTATCGCGACCAGGCTGTCTTGCTTGCGGCAATTCGCGAGAAGGTTTCTACCGATTCCGTGGTCGACTACACCTCGCAACAAACCAATTCGTTGCGCTATTCGGCATTTCTCCGTTGCCTAACGGCCGAAGCCGTGATCGTCATCGGCAGCCGCGCCGCTCTCTATGCGCCGGTTTCAAACCTCGGCGAAATCATCATCTGGGATGACGGTGATGGCAATCTGCAAGAGCCAACCTCGCCTTATACCAATGCACGTGACGTGGCACTGATTCGCCAGAGCCAGGCGAAGTGCCGATTGCTCTTGGCTGCCCACGCACGGTCAAGCGAGGCCGAGCGTTTGGTTGAAATTGGTTACTTGAAAGAAATCACCGTCCCGTTCGCGGTGCCGAAGCTGGCAATTTCCGAAACCAATGCTCGAGTGGATTCGCTGGCTTGGCAGGCGATCCGCCGTGCTCTTGAGCAGGGTGATTCGGTCCTGGTTCAGGTCGCCTCTCGCGGTCAATCGGTCTCGGCATATTGCGCCGGCTGTGGTGATCGAGCCAAGTGCTCGAGCTGCGCAGGCCCACTCTGGATCGACTCCCAAAATCAGCCGCGATGCCGCTGGTGCAATGCACACAACCTCGGTTTCAGCTGCCCAGCCTGTCAGGGCAGAGCACTCAAGCAGGGTCGCGCGGGCGCAACCCGAACCTCTGCCGAATTTGGCAAGGCATTCCCTGGCACCAAGATCATCGAATCCAATGGTGACAACCGTCTCGAAAGCGTTTCGAAATCGAAGCAAATCGTAGTCTCGACCCCAGGAGCAGAACCGCGCGTCGAAGGCGGGTACGGCGCAGTGGTCTTGCTCGACTGCAACGAACTCCTTTCTCGAGACAACTTGCGCGCCAGCGAGGATGCCATTCGCATTTGGTCGAATGCTATAGCGCTAATGAAATCTGGCGGCCTCGCGGTTGCCGTCGGGCTCCAGGGTTTCCTCGGTCAAAAGTTTGCACTCTGGTCGCAGGCAGAAATCGCACAACACGAATACCTTTCGCGCGCCGAGCTTCGGTTCCCACCATTCATCCGGATGGCGTCATTGAGTGGCGAACGCGATTTGCTCGACAAGGTGCTGGCCTCGCTTCCTAGCGAGATTGAGGTTCTCGGTCCAATGCCGATTGCAACCAAGGATGCCACCGCCGATGACTGGCGTGCGCTAATTCGCTATGACTACTCCCAAGGAGCCACACTTGCGTCCACCCTCAAGGCACAAGTGCTGCTTGCCACCGCTGGCGCCAAGCGAGTTAGCGCCAAGTCGGGTCGAGCACAGCGTCCGATTCAAATCAAAATGGACACAGTAATCTAGAGCCTTGAAAGGTTTGGTCAGTTTTTGAAAATAGTCTTCGCTGGAACGCCCGCTAACGCGGCGCAAACCTTGCGGGCACTGGCCAACTCAGCCTTCGAAGTGGTAGCCGTTCTGACCCGCCCAGATGCCCCTATCGGCCGCAAAAAGATTTTGACCCCCTCAGCGGTCGCTGAGGTCGCGCAAGAGCTTGGAATCCCAACCATCAAAGCAAATCGCGTGGACGAGTCGGTGCGCGAGCAGCTTGCAGCTACCGGTGCCGATCTAGGAATCATCGTGGCTTACGGGGCCTTGCTTGACCAAGCAGCTCTAGATGTCTTGCCGAAGGGCTGGATCAACCTTCACTACAGCCTGCTGCCAAAATGGCGTGGGGCCGCTCCGGTCCAACGTTCTCTAATGGCCGGCGATCGCGAAACCGGTGTGACGCTTTTCCAACTCGACAAGGGCATGGATACCGGCCCAATTCACCTGCAGATTCCGACGGTCATTGAGCCGGGGGAGACCACCGCAGATTTGCTGCCTCGCCTAACCGAATTGGGAATCACCGGCCTAGCCGAGCTACTGCCGCGAGTGGCTGCTGAGCTTTCTGCACCGAAAGCACAAGATCCAGCGCTACTGGCCACCTTGCCGACGGCTAACAAACTATCTAGAGATGACGCCCGCATTGATTGGCTGCTCAATGCCGTAGAAATTGAAAATCAAGTTCGCGCGCTCAATCCAGAACCAATGGCTTGGACAACCCTCGAAGCTGAAGCGTTCCGAATCATCGAGGCCCGCGCACTGGGTGCCACCGATTGGCAGTCACTTGCTGGCGAAACATCGGCAGCCGGCACGGTCATCCTAGATAAAAATCGTGTTTTAGTCTGCTGCGGCCAAGGGTCACTGTTGGAGCTCAAAACTGTTCAACCAGCCGGCAAAAAGCCGATGCAATCCGGCGACTGGGCCCGTGGCCTAACCGCCGGCAAGAGAGTGATTTATGTATAACAAGAAGACCACCGCACGCACGATTGCCCTAGACCTGCTTCGTGCGGTCGAGCTAAATGATGCCTATGCGAACCTCTTGCTGCCTAAGTTGCTTGACAGCTCAAAGCTCGACTCGCGCGACACCGGCTTTGCCCAGGAGCTAGCCTTCGGTACCCTGCGCTGGCAGTTGTTCTATGACCGCGTCATCGAGGAATGTGCTCAGCGCTACAGCGACGAGATCGACATCGAAGCGTTGATCGTTTTGCGATTGGGCGCCCATCAAATTCTAGGCATGCGCGTTCCTTCACACGCAGCGCTAAGCGAGACGGTGAACCTGACCAAGGGTCACCTGAGCCGTGGCGCCGAAGGATTTGTGAACGGCGTCCTGCGCCGCGTCTCAGAACGCACCCGCGATGAATGGGAAGACATCGTGCTTAGCCACATCAAAGACCCGTATGAGCGCCTAGCGGTTGAGTTCTCTCACCCAATCTGGGTTGTTCGTGCGCTCGAACAGGCACTCAAGGTGGATGGTCGCAAGGAGGCCCTTCGCGACCTATTGCTAGCCGATAACATCGCGCCTTTGGTTAGCCTGGTGGCTTTGCCTGGCCTGGCAACCAAGCGTGACTTTGAGGATCTTGAGGTTGGCCCAGCCAGCCCAATCGGCTCTTTGCTGGATGGCGGCGACCCTAACCAGTTGGTTGCCTTCCGCGAGGGTCGCATCCGCGTCCAAGACCAGGGTTCTCAACTGGCTGCGCTAGCGCTAGTCGATGCAGCCCCGGTCGAAAAGGGTGAAATTTGGCTAGACATGTGCGCCGGCCCTGGCGGCAAGGCCGCGCTTATGGCGGCCGAGGCCAAGCTCAACTCGATTCAGTTCATTGCCAATGAACTTCAGCCGCACCGCGCGAAGCTGGTCAAGCAAGCGCTCGAGACGATCGACTCACACATCAAGGTCACCGTCGAGGATGGCCGCGGCATTGGCCAATCTAGCCCAGAGAAGTTTGACCGAATTTTGCTCGACGCTCCCTGCACCGGTCTCGGTGCGCTGCGCCGTCGACCTGAAGCACGTTGGCGCAAGCAGCAGAGCGACGTTGCCGAGTTGGCCAGCCTGCAGCAAGAGCTCCTGGCAAGCGCTTGGGCGGCTCTGAAGCCAGGCGGCATCCTCGCCTATGTGACCTGTTCGCCGCACCAGGGTGAAACCACCGCGGTCATCGACTGGGGTCAGAAGAAGCTAGGCGAGAGCTTCCAACTCATGGATGCAAATGCTGTTTTGGCGGAGATCAACCCGCACCTGCACCTAAACCGCAACCGCAAGACTGCCCAGCTCTGGCCTGACCTTAATCAAACCGATGCCATGTTCATCGCGCTGATTCAAAAGGCCAAGTAGGTAGGCTAAAACTATGTCTGCACGCATCAACCCGAGTATCCTGTCCGCCGACTTCGTGAACTTTGAGCGCGATTTTGGCACCATTGCCAACTGTGACCTCATCCATGTCGACGTCATGGACAACAACTTTGTGCCAAACCTAACTTTTGGACTGCCGATGGTTGCTCGCATGCAGCAGATCTCACCCAAGCCCCTAGACATTCACTTGATGATTGCGAATGTCGATAACTGGGCCGGCGGATATGCCGAAACCGGCGCCTATTCGGTCACCTTCCATGCCGAAGCTAGCGAGAACCCAGTTGCCCTGGCCCGAAAACTTCGCGCTATTGGTGCGCGTGCCGGTGTTGCAATCAAGCCAGGCACCGATGTTGAACCATTCCTCGAGGTGCTTCACGAGTTCGACCAACTTTTGGTCATGACCGTAGAACCTGGTTTCGGCGGTCAGAGCTTGATCGAAGACACCCTGGCTAAAGTTTCGAAGGCTCGTCGCAAGATCGATGCCGAGAAGCTCGACATCTGGTTGCAGGTGGATGGTGGCATCGACGAATCAAACATCGAGCGGGTTGCGAGCATTGGTGCCGACACTTTTGTCGCCGGTAGCGCCGTTTTCAAAGCGGATGATCGAGCCAAGCAAATCGACCACCTACGCGACCTTGCCAACTCAGGAATTGCCCACCGCCACTAAACCCAAGGTAATAGAGGCTATTTCTAGATTCCAAAAGGCTTTCGAGCCGTCAGCACAGGGTAACCTAGAGGTATGAAGTCGTTCGATCAACTTTTCGCCGAGATTAGCGAAAAGGCAGCCTCCCGCCCAGCCGGTTCAGAAACCGTTAAGTGGCTCGACGCTGGCGTGCACACCATCGGCAAGAAGGTCGTCGAAGAGGCGGCAGAAGTCTGGATGGCTGCCGAGCATGAGGGCAATGAGCGCACCGCCGAAGAGATCTCTCAGTTGATTTACCATCTGCAGGTCATGATGACCGCCAAGGGCATCACCCTTCAAGACCTCGAAAAATTCTTCTAAAACTTATTAGTTTCAACGAAAGAGACGACATTGCTTAGAGTTGCCGTCCCGAATAAGGGCATCCTTTCTGAATCAGCCATCCTCATGCTCAAAGAGGCTGGCTACACCGTTCGCCGCGATCCAAAAGATTTGCACGTAGTCGACCAGACTCACGGAATCGAATTCTTCTACCTTCGCCCACGCGACATCGCCACCTATGTTGGTGCCGGTTCACTGGATGTCGGCTTTACAGGTCTAGACCTTCTGCTTGACAGCCGTTCAAAGGCAGAGAGCGTTGCCGACCTTGGCTTCGGCGGTTCAACCTTCCGTTTCGCCGGCCCAGTTGGCGCGTTCAAGTCACTCAAGGACCTAGCCGGAAAGCGCGTTGCAACTGCTTACCCGCACCTGGTTGAAGACTTCCTGAAGGCCGAGGGCGTAGAGGTTGAACTAGTTCAGCTTGATGGGGCGGTCGAGGTTGCCGTTCGACTTGGCGTTGCCGATGCAGTTGCCGACGTTGTTTCTACCGGAAACACCCTTCGTCAGGCAGGCCTTGAAATCTTCGGTCCAATCATCTTGCAGAGCTCGGCGCACCTAATTGTGGCGCCAAACCGCAAGGCAGATCACATGCAGCTGCTTCGTCGCATGCAGGGTGTTTTGGTTGCTCGCGAATACGTCATCTTCGATTACGACTGCCCAGCAGAGCTCGTCGCACAGGCTTCGGCAATCACCCCTGGCATCGAATCGCCAACCATTTCACCAATGCGCGACACCGACTGGGTTGCTATACGTTCACTAGTGCCAGCAAACGAGATCAACGCGAAGATGGACGAACTCTATGAACTCGGAGCCCGCGCCATCCTGGTGAGCGCGATTCACGCCGCGAGAATCTAGTGTCGCTTTCGATTCGCGTCATTCCCTGCCTCGACGTCGCAGACGGTCGAGTTGTGAAGGGCGTCAATTTTCTCAACCTGCGCGATGCTGGTGACCCAATTGAACTTGCAGCTCGCTATTACGCGGATGGCGCCGATGAACTCACCTTCCTGGACGTTCATGCGACCGTAGACAACCGTTCAACCATGTATGACCTGGTGACCGCTTGCGCCGAAAAGGTTTTCATCCCACTCACGGTTGGTGGCGGAATCCGCGAAGTTGAAGACGTTGCCAAGCTCCTGGGTGCTGGCGCAGACAAGATCAGTGTTGGCTCGGCCGGCATTTCAAACCCGCAGCTTCTAAATGACATTGCCACGCGTTTCGGAAACCAGGTCCTGGTTATCTCACTTGACCTAAAGCGTTCACCAAAGACCGAATCGGGCTACGTTGTTACCACCCATGGTGGTCGCAATGAAACCGACCTCGACGCACTCGCTTGGGTCAAGCAGACCATCGAACTTGGCGCCGGAGAACTCTTGGTCAACAGCATCGATGCCGACGGCACCCGCAACGGTTTTGATGAAGAGATGCTTCGCGAGATTCGCGCGATCGCCAAGATTCCGGTAATCGCTTCTGGTGGTGCCGGTAAGGCTGCCGACTTCCCGGTTGCCGCCGCCGCTGGCGCTGACGCCATCCTCGCAGCTTCAATTTTTCACGAGGGTTCAGTTTCAATTCAAGACGCCAAGGCCGCCCTCAAGGCTGCCGGATACGAAACGAGATAACGATGCCGTTCGACAGAAGTGCAATCGCAAACCTCACCTACAACGAGGCCGGTCTAATCCCGGCAATCGTTCAGAGTGCTACCTCGGGTCGAGTCCTAATGATGGCATGGATGAACCACGAGTCATTGCTAAAGACTCTCGAAGTTGGCGAAACCGTATTCTTCTCGCGTTCCAGAAATGAACTTTGGCACAAGGGCGCAACCTCTGGAAACACCCAGCAGGTTATGTCGATCGAGGCTGACTGCGACGCCGACACTTTGTTGATCAAGGTTCTTGAAAACGGACCAGCTTGTCACACCGACGCCGAGTCTTGCTTCGATGTGAGCACTCTGTTCATTTCGCCGGAATTCGCCGAAAGTGACGCGGCTACCGGGGGAGAGGCAGAGAATGCCTAAGGTTCAGTTCACCCTCGAACAGGTTCGCGAAATAGCGGGCAAACACAAGGTTGTCCCGATCATCGAGACACTGTTCTCGACCACTGAGACTCCACTCTCAATCTTTGAAAAGTTGGCCGCCGAAAAGAAGGGCAGCTTCCTTCTTGAGTCTGCCGAACAAGGCGTCTGGGCTCGCTACAGCTTCGTCGGAGTTAACAACCGCGGCGCACTTTTGCAGACCGACGGGGGTGAGGTCAAGTGGCATTCAGAAGGTGGCCTCAGCCCGCTGCCGAGCCAAGCCGAGGCGCTAAGCCAAACCGCGCTCAGTGCCGTAAATCAGATTCAGCAGGCCTGGACCTCAGAGCCGCTGCCTGGCGTTCCACCGCTAACCAGCGGCCTAGTCGGTCTCCTAGCCTGGGATGTCATCCGTGAGATCGAGAAGCTTGGGCCGGCACCAGCCAAGGACTTCCCAAGCCCGACCGCGGCAATGGTCATGTTCCAGGATCTAGTCATCATGGATCACCACACCAGCAGCATCCTGTTGGTTTCGAACATTTTCGTCGAGAACGGCGTTGACTTAAACGCCGCCTACGAGGACGCACTAATTCGCATCGATCTAATGCGAAGCGACCTCTTCAAGCCATCTCAGGTGCTGTTGGCTGACGTTGACTTGACCACCAAGGCAAACACCAAGAGCCGCGTTGCTGAAGAAGACTTCTTGGCTACCGTCGAGAAGTCGAAGCACTACGTGCGAATCGGTGACGTCTTTCAGGTGGTTTTGTCTCAGCGTTTTGACCACGAGCTGAGCGCCTCACCGCTCGACGTCTATCGCGTGCTTCGCGCCCTAAACCCGAGCCCATACATGTATCTTTTGAACTTCGAGGATGAAAACGGCGCCTATTCAGTGGTCGGTTCATCGCCGGAGGCGCTGGTGACCGTAACTGGCAAGCACGCAGTAATGCACCCAATTGCCGGTTCACGCCCGCGCGGTGTAGGCCTTGAGCAAGACGAAGAATTTGCCGAGAGTCTGCTTGCCGACAATAAGGAAAAGGCCGAGCACTTGATGCTGGTCGACCTCGCGCGAAACGACCTGTTGAAGGTTTGCGAGCCGAGCTCGGTCAACGTCACCGAATTCATGAAAATTCACCGCTTCAGCCACATCATGCACTTGGTTTCGACCGTCGAAGGTCAGATTCGCGATGGCCAAACACCAATCGATGTGTTCAAAGCGACCTTCCCGGCAGGCACCCTTTCGGGAGCGCCAAAGCCGCGTGCCCTTGAAATCATCGACGAACTTGAGACTTCAAACCGCGGCATCTTCGGCGGAGTAGTTGGCTACTTCGATTTCGCCGGGAACGCCGATGTTGCCATCGCGATCCGCACGGCATTCATCCGGGATGGCTTCGCCCACGTTCAAGCCGGAGCCGGAATCGTGCTTGATTCGGTGCCAGAATCAGAGCACGCCGAGACCATCGCAAAGGCTGGCGCGCCTATGCGCGCGGTAGTCGCAGCAAACCACATGGTTCGCAGAACCAATGTCTAAAGGCCGCGCACTAGTTCTCTGGGTGGCCCTTGCCATCCTGGCCTACATCTTCGCGAGCCAAGACTGGTACACCCTGTCGATGGCACCAAACGGCGATGCTGTGAAGTTAGCGACCTACGACGGTTTGACCGCCTACGGAAATCTCTCGCCAGTTTTGATGCTCAACTTTGCCGCGATTCTCGTGGTTGCCTTCGTCGGTAGCCTCGGACGCAAAATCATCTCGGCCGTGATTTTGCTTGCCAATCTCGGCACACTCGCCTGGATGGTGACCCGAGTTGCCTCTCAAGACGTTTCTGGCCTGGCCAAGCAGGTCGAGCAAATGACCGGTATCGCTGCAGCCCACGGTGTCGAAGATCTGACTGTTTTGACGCAAGGTGCACCCTATGGGTTCCTAGCCTCGATGGGTCTGTTGGTTGGCGTTTCGGTGTTGGTGTTAGTCACCGAAAAGAAGTGGCCTAAACGACAGGCGCGCACCGAACTTGCCGACGCAAAAGCAAAACCGAGCGAGCCAAAAGACGCGATTGGCATTTGGGATTCACAGCGCCGATAGGGCATCGCCGCTTGATAAGATTTATTTAGATTTCTAGAAAGGCAATCATGTCGGACAAAGCAAACCTTCCAGTTGGCGACCCAGGTCACGGAGACTCAGTAGCTTCATGGGCTGCTGTCATCACAATCATGGTTGCTTTCGCCGCGGGAACCCTAGCCTTCTGGTTTGACCAGCCTGCACTTGTTTGGGCTTCAGCTGGCCTGGCAGTCGTCGGTCTAGTTCTTGGCTTCGTGCTCAAGCGCGCTGGCTACGGCGTAAACGGCGCCAAGAGCAAGCACTAGTGCTAGACGAACTCTTCGCGGGTTCGATTGCAGATGCCCTAACTCGTCGCGAATCTGCGCCGATTGACGAGGTCGAAAAAGCTGCACTTTCACAGACACCAGCGCTAAACGCACTCGAATTTCTAGCACCCTCAGCACAGATCAAGGTTTTGGCCGAGGTAAAGCGAGCCAGCCCGAGCCGTGGTCAGATGGCAGAGATTCCTGACCCAGCGGCACTTGCCAAGATTTATGCCGAGAATGGCGCATCTGCAATTTCGGTCCTGACCGAAGAGCGCAAATTCAAGGGTTCGCTAGCCGATCTAATCTCAGTGCGAGCAAACGTTGCAGTTCCGCTGCTTCGCAAAGACTTCATCGCCAACGAATACCAGGTCCTTGAGGCTCGCGCAGCAGGCGCCGACATCATCCTCTTGATTGTTGCCGGTTTGCCACAAAAGGATATCGAGCGCCTAAAGCACTTCACAGAAGAGCTCGGCATGACGGCTTTTGTTGAGACCCACAGCGAAGACGAATTGAAGCGCGCCCTTGATGTTGACACCAAGATGGTTGGCATCAACGCTCGCGACCTTTCAACTTTCGAAACCGACCGAGACCTATTCGGCAAGTTGGTTCACCTGATTCCGGAAGGCGTCATCAAGGTCGCCGAATCGGCCGTTCGAAACGCTGATGATGTGGCCCACTATCGCGCCGCCGGAGCGGATGTTGCACTGGTTGGCGAAGCGCTGGTCACCAATGACCCTGCAGCCATGCTCCAGTCATTCCTAGCCGCCGGCAAGTCTTAGGATATTTACATGTCTGAACAAAACCTCCGCAGCCACGTTGGCCCATACTTTGGTGAGTTTGGCGGTCGTTTTGTTCCTGAATCGCTGATTGCCGCGCTCGATGAACTCGAAGTCACCTACAACACGGCAAAGTCAGACCCGAGCTTTGCGGCTGAACTTGCCGAACTGCACCGCACCTACACCGGACGCCCTTCGATCATCACCGAGGCCAAGCGATTCGCTGAGCACTGCGGCAACGACATCCGTGTCTTCTTGAAGCGCGAAGACCTGAACCACACCGGTTCACACAAAATCAACAACGTCATTGGCCAGGCCCTTCTAACCAAGCGCATGGGCAAGACACGCATCATTGCCGAGACCGGTGCCGGTCAGCACGGTGTCGCTTCGGCAACCGCTGCAGCGCTTTTCGGTCTTGAGTGCGTGGTCTACATGGGCGAGGTCGACACCGAGCGCCAGGCTTTGAACGTAGCCCGCATGAAGTTGCTCGGAGCAGAGGTCATCCCGGTCAAGACGGGTTCGCGCACCCTGAAGGACGCGATCAACGAGGCACTTCGCGACTGGGTTGCCAACGTGGACAACACTCACTATTTGCTAGGCACCGTAGCCGGCCCACACCCTTTCCCAACCATGGTCCGTGACTTCCACAGCGTCATCGGCATCGAGGCACGACAGCAGATGCTCGACGAGTTCGGTTTCTTGCCGACGGCTCTCGCTGCCTGTGTTGGTGGCGGCTCAAACGCCATCGGCCTTTTCCACGCCTTCTTGGATGACTCCGAGGTGCAGATGTTTGGCTTCGAAGCAGCTGGTGACGGCATGGATACTCCGCGTCACGCAGCAACCATGAACTACGGTCGCCCTGGCGTCTTGCACGGTGCTCGCAGCTACATGCTGCAAGACGAAGATGGTCAGACCATGGAGTCACACTCGATTTCTGCCGGTCTCGACTACCCCGGCGTTGGACCAGAGCACTCTTGGTTGAAAGACCTTGGTCGCGTCGACTATCGCGGCATTTCAGACGCCGAGGCCATGGATGCGCTTCGCTTGCTCAGCCGCACCGAGGGCATCATCCCAGCGATTGAAACATCTCACGCCCTAGCCGGCGTAATCAAGATCGGCAAGGAACTGCCTGCTGGCTCGTCGATCTTGGTCAACCTGAGTGGTCGCGGCGACAAGGACATGGAAACAGCGGGTAAGTACTTCGGCCTTCTAGACGCGGCAAAGGATGGTCAGTAATGACTAGCAAGACTTCTGCAGTTCTAAAGGCGAATAAGGCAGCGGGTAACGGCAACCTAATTGGTTACTTCCCAGCTGGCTACCCGACTCTTGAGGGCTCAATTGAGGCATCGATTGCCATGTGCCAGAATGGCGTCGACGTCCTCGAACTAGGCGTTCCTTACAGTGACCCAGTGATGGATGGCGTGGTCATCCAGGAGGCGACCCTCGAGGCGCTTGGCAACGGTTTCAAGCTGAAGCAGACTTTCGACGCCGTGCGCGCGATCACCGCAGTTGTCGATACTCCGGTATTGGTGATGACATATTGGAACCCGGTCTTGCAATACGGCGTCGAGAACTTCGCCCGCGATCTTGCCGAGGCTGGGGGAGCAGGGC
>Ga0228702_1001275_pt1 | contig 16463 bp, 13 predicted proteins | sample McNCre217_Aug_MG_2_FD_178018 | JGI IMG/M metagenome (GOLD analysis project Ga0228702, IMG submission 178018) | Freshwater microbial communities from McNutts Creek, Athens, Georgia, United States - 20-17_Aug_MG | ecosystem: Environmental > Aquatic > Freshwater > Creek | place: USA: Georgia... | reverse complement strand
GTTGTTACAGTGTTGGCACAACATCGGTTGGAATACAACCTCTGGATTATCTGAGGCAATTTCTAAACCTTTCAAATCCTCTACCTCAGCATCAGAAGAATAGTAACGGTCGATACGCATCCAGTGCATCTCACGACGGTTAATTACTTCTTGACGACCTACGACAGGTACGTTGTTTTCTGCATTACATGAAACCACACAAGCAGAACATCCTGTACAAGTATTTAAGTCGATCACCATACCCCACGCGTGGTTATTGTATTCGTGACCGTTCCAAAGTGTTAAATCAGTTGCATCTTTTTCTCCTTCAGACGTTTTCACGCGAGGAGTAAAGCTTCCTGCTTTCGCATCTTTCACAAAGTTAGCTAACACCGTTTCTTGAACGACTGCTTGACGTGCCATCACCGTTTGGTGAGTTTGTGTTTGTGCGATTTCTTTTGTTTCGCCAGTAGCTGTTACGGAAACGCCTTGTGTACAAGTACCTACACAAGCTCCATTGATTTCAGAAATGAATGGATAAGCGTTTACACCCACACCATCAGCAGACTTACCTGCTTTTGTGCGACCATAACCGATAGCAATAGCAATTGTATCTTGTGCTTGGCCAGGTTGAACCAAAACGGGAAGAGATACTTTATATCCTTTTGCGCTTACTTCAACAACATCACCTTGCTTTAATTTTAATTTAGTGGCAGTAGGTTGTGAAATAGCGGCATAATTGTCCCAACATGCTTTTGAAACGGGCTCAGGGAATTCTTGCAACCAAGGGTTGTTTGCTTGAGAACCTGTACCTAAACCTACTTTTTCGTAAACCGCGATTTCTAAACCAGTAGAAGACGCTGAGTAAGCTTTGCTAATAGCTGCTGCGGATGCATTTACATCTACTGAAGGGCTAGCCGAAGAAACCGCAGCTGTTGTAGGTTCAAATACACCATCATGCAATGCATTGTTCCAAGCAACTTTACCACCTTTTAAGATGTTTTTCTCCCAATTGCTCTCTAAGTAAGCAGCAAAATCAGCTGACAAACCAGCCCAAGTTAAGAAACTTGATTGTGCTTGACGTGTTTTGAAAATCGTAGAGATCGTAGGTTGTGTTAATGAATAGAAACCCGCTTTTGGCTCTGCATCATTCCAAGATTCTAAGAAGTGAGAATCTGGTGCAATGAATTGACATAAAGAAGCCGTTTCATCTGCGCGATCGTTTGTAGCTAAGCTAAGACCTACTTTAGGAAGCGCTACTGCAAGAGCTGCACCCATTGGGTGGTTATACACTGGGTTTGCATTGTAGAAGATCACCGCTGCAATAGAACCAGCGCTTGCTTCTTTAATGAAATTAGCCATAGCCATGTCATTACCTTGACGGTAATTGACAGCTAAGCCTGTATTGATTGTTGTGCCATAAGCGCCCACTAAAGCATTAGTAGCAGCAATAATTTTTTGAACTTCAGGATCATTTGAACCAGCTACGATGATAGAAGCCCCTTTAGACGCTACTAAATCTTTTGCTGCCTTCTCTAGGTGATCTACTTTAACAGAGGCACCTGCAATCGTTGCGGCACCTGTTAATTTCGCTACAGCATTATACAAAGCAACCGCTACTAAACCCTCTTGAGATGGTTTGTAAGCGGCACGGTAATCTGCATTAGCACCTGTATTAGAAAGAATCGTCTCAAATTGGTAGTGACGAGACATCTCTTTTTTGCCTCCCTTTTCTGAGCTAACGCGGCGAGTGATCGCCCATTGTGCTGCAAATTCAGTAGGAGCTACCCAAGTACCTAAGAAATCAGCCCCTACAGAAACGATTGTTTTTGCTTTGCTGAAATCAATATTAGGTAAAACGCCACCATGTGCTTGTGTTAAACCATAAGCTGGGTTTGCGTCGTAAGTAATGTGTTGTGTTGTTGGATATTTCGCTGCGAAGTCTGCAATCACTTTCTTTGTAGTAGGAGAAAGGATTGTATTCGAAACGATGCGGATTTGACCACCTTTGGCAGCCACCTCAGCTAATTTCGCAATGAATTCTTTATCTAAAGAAGTCCAATCGGTTGCTTTACCAGCTGCTTGTGGACCTTTTAATTTTTCGTTATCATATAGACTCAAAACAGAGGCATGCGCACGACCTGAAAGTGTTCCTTTCGAGATAGACGATGATTTGTTTCCTTCGATTTTGATCGGACGACCTTCACGAGTCTTTACTAAGATAGAAGCATAGTCGCCACCGTCCGTGTAAGTAGATGCGTACCAGTTTGCGATGGTAGGTTCTACATCTTCAGGTTTGTTCAAGTAAGGAATCGTGTTCTTTACTGGAGACTCACAAGCTGCTAAAGAAACAGCTGCAACCCCAAAACCTAACATCTTTAGAAAATCACGACGATGAGTACCTGCTCCGTCTACTAAAGAATCACCTTTAGCATCCGTTTCTGCCGGCATATTGCCAAACTCATTGTGGATATTTTTGACAAACGATGGCTCATTGGTTAACTCCTCAATCCCTTTCCAATACCTCTTGTTCGAATTTTCCATATAATCTTTCTTATTCAGACTAAAATTGAATCTATTTAATTTCTATTAATAGTGGCACTTAGAGCATTCTAAGCCACCGATGTTTTGTACTTTCAAAGGAGTTTTGCTGTCCTTGTTGTGAACCTCTACTAATTTGTCGTAGTAAGCATTGCCTTTTGTATTCACGTCTGTTTGACGGTGGCAATCGATACACCATCCCATCGTCAATGAAGAACGTTGCTCCACTACTTCCATCTTTTCGATTTCACCGTGGCAGTTTTTACATTCTAAACCACCCACGTTTGTGTGTTGAGAGTGGTTGAAGTAGGCCAAATCAGGTAAGTTATGTACGCGCACCCATTGAATAGGTTCGTCGTTTTCTAACGCTTTGTAGATTTTTTGAATCTCTGGAGACTCACGCTTGATCGCGTTGTGGCAGTTCATACAAATGTTCGCTGAAGGAACGTTTGCGCCTTTTCCAGCGTAAACACCTGTGTGGCAATAGTTACAGTTGATTTGGTATTGCCCTGCGTGTAATTTGTGAGAAAACTTAATTGGTTGCTCTGGTGCATATCCTTGGTGGATACCTACTCCGTACGCTGCATCGATGGTTGCTTTACCGCCTAGTAACAATACTAAAACGATAACTCCTGTTTTAATAGCTGAATTGGCTGCTAGTGATTTTGCATTCTCTGCTACTCTTTCGAAAAAGGGCTTGCTTTGATCTGCTTCCGCTTTCGATAATTTGCTTAACGAATTAACAATCGATAATAATGCGATTAACACGATTACCATGATAATTAATAAGCCTACCAAAAGTACTTCCATCATTCCTCCTGAAGATTGAGCGGCTGGTGCTGCTGCGCCATCTGCTGGAGCTGCACCTGCCGCTGGAGCCGCAGGGGCTGCATTCGATGCATCGATGTAAGCAATAATTCCTTTGATTTGCGCTTCAGAGAAGTTCGGATAAGGAGTCATTGCTGCCTTATTAAACTTGTTGTACAAGTCGTTTGCATACTTGTCTCCAGAGGCGATAACTGCCTGTGGATTGTGTACCCATTTAACGATCCATTCGATCGGACGACGTTCTCCAACTCCCTTTAAACCAGGACCTACCAATACTTCGTCGGTAGATGAGTGACAAGCCGCACAGTTGTTTTTAAATAGTGTTTCGCCCTCTGCCGCATCTTGTGCAAACATCGCTGTCGTAGCAGCGATTAAGATTAAGAAGGAAAATAGAAACTTAACGAGAGTTAATTTTTTGCAACACATAAATATAGATTTTCTCATTTTAATTCAGTCCGCAAAACTACAATTCGATTTTTTAGGAAACAATTAAATGCGCTGTCAATTTTTGTATTTTTTTAATTGAATTTATTATTTAGAATTTTTCAAAATAAGGCCCCAGAGAATTAATTGAATTATTTGTAGATAAAATTGCACCTAAGGTGTGAACATAAAAAAAACCTTCCGGAAGGGAAGGTTTTTGGGAGGTTTCGAGCGGATTCGAACCGCTGTAGAAGGTTTTGCAGACCTCTGCCTAGCCACTCGGCCACGAAACCAATTAATTGGGATGCAAATTTAGCTTTTTTTAATAAAGGAGCAAAGTTCTGTTTGAAATTTATATCATTTTAAGTTTATCGGAACTCAATTTGTGCTGCGCAATAAATTCTGGTTCCGATAAACCTGAAATCTACATACGAAATTTCAAGCAGCTCTTTACTCTCTAATCTCTACTCTCATTAGTTGTCAGTCCGGAGGAACATTCACCACTTACCATTCACCATTTACCATTCACCATTTATCATTTATGATAAGGTAAACACCGAGATCTCCGGCGGCATGCCCACTCGTCCTGGATAACCTAAATAACCATATCCGCGATTGACATAGATTTGTTGTTCGCCGTCTTGGTACAATCCGGCCCATTGTTTGTAGATATATTGGGATGGAGACCAGCGCATTTCTGCAATTTTAACGCCAAATTGTGCGCCATGCGTATGGCCAGCAAATGCCACATCAATGTCTTTGTATTTTTTTGTTACTTCCGCATTCCAGTGGGTTGGGTCGTGTGATAATAAGAGCTTTGCTGAAGCCTCTTCTGTTCCTTGGTGTGCTTTCTCTAAATTACCGTACCATGGGAAACGGCCTAATCCAATGTTTTGGACTCCAATAATGGCTAATTTTTCACCAGACTCTTCCAAGAAACGGTGTTCATCCATGAGTAGATCCCAACCCATTAATTCATGGGCTTTCATTACGTCTTTTAGGTTTTGTTTTTTTGCCGCAGGGCTATTCCAGCGTACGTAATCACCATAATCGTGGTTTCCTAAGGTACTGAAAACTCCCAAAGGAGCTTTGACTTTGTTAAACACATCAAAATAGTTCTGTACCTCTTTGGATTCGTTGTTGACTAAGTCCCCAGTAAAGAATACGACATCCGCTTTCTCGCGCATTAGCATTTCCACACCCCCTTTAACGGCGGTTTTGTTGAAAAAGGATCCCGTGTGGATGTCTGATATTTGGGCGATTTTTAGACCTTTAAAAGCAGAGGGTAATCCCTTGATTTTTAAAGGGATGTGTTCTATGTGGTAGTCGTGTGCTCCGGAAATGATGCCAAAGGCAAACGTAGCAGCAGGAACTGCCCCCACTGCTAAAGCGGCTTGAGACAAGAATTCGTGACGACTGATGGCGCTAGGGTCTTTTTTAAGCGCTTTTTTGGTCCCCCATCTGAAAAAACGCGTAATATCTTCTATCAATAAGAAGATAATAATAAACAGTTTTGTGATAACGGATATCATCACGATAGCCATAAACGTTATCCGAATTTCATTTTTCCATGCGTGCAGCGGCAATGCATTGTAGGATATGATACCTAGTAGAATGAAGGCAGTAAAGCCCCAAAAGGTATATTTGGCGGTCTTCTGAATGCTTTTTCGAGCATTTCGAAAGGCGGTTTTGACCGCCATCCAAACATAATAATCCAGCGCGATTAACACAATACTGATAAAAGGCACAAAAAACATTTTATTCATAGCACTTAAACTATCTTTGTGATTCAATTGTTCCAAAGGTGCAAAATTACATGAAAAAGACGATAAGTATTTACGGGGGCGGTTGGGTAGGCGCACCATTGGCATTTAAACTGGCATTAGCGGATTTCGCTGTACGAGTTTCTGCTTCCACTGTTCATCCGCAAGCTGCACATCCGAATATCAAGGTATTGGGTTTTAGAGCGGAACCAGATATGTCAGTTGAAAATTGGACTTCGATGAATGATGCAGAAGTCCAAATTTGGGCAATCCCACCTCGTCGCAAGAAAAATGCTGAAGAGAACTACCTCAAAATCTTGCAGGAATGGGTAGATAATTTGCCTTTGAAGCAGGTAAAGAAAATTATTTTCCTTTCGTCCACTTCCGTTTATTCCAATGTATCAGATACCGTGGATGAAAACGCTGAAATAAACGAAGATTCGTTAATGGCGAAAGCAGAAGCGATCGTTTCAGCGGCTAAAGTTCCTTCCGTTATTTTACGTTTAGCGGGTTTAATGGGAGGTGATCGTTATGTAGCCAAGTATTTCTCTGGAAAGCGCAATGATGGAGCGAATTGCCCTATCAATTATGTGCATAAAGATGATGTAGTCGCTTTAATTGCATTAGCTGCAGAGAAAATTGATTCGGGAATTTACAATATTGTCGCACCGATTCATCCCACAAAAGGGGAAGTAGGTGAAAATGACATCGAACGCCGTGGTATGCCGGCAGGTTATTGGGATTATTCCCAGACTTGTTTGGGCGGTAAAATAGTTTCAGGTGATAAAATCTGTCAAGAGTTAAATTACTCGTTCAGATGGCCGGATCCGTTGGAATTTCCCATTTAAATAATGGTAAATGGTAAGCGGTAAATGGTGAATGATTTTTAGGCCGTTTTTCCTTCGTACGAATAGAAAAGAAGTGGCTTAAGGTTTTGCTTAGACCTAATCAGAAAATATTTGTGTAACAACCTTTTCAATTAGGTCTAAGCAAACGGTTAAGCTTCCAATTCTTTCACTGCTAACCACGCCATTAACCCCGGCCCAATAGAAAGGGAAGCTTCATCAATGTTAAAATTGGGTGTATGAACACCACTCGTGATTCCACGTTCCTCGTTTCTCACACCTAAGCGATAGAAACACGCATCTACGTGATGGGTGTAAAAAGCGAAGTCTTCACCCGCCATCCATAAATCTAAGTCGACTACGTTGTCTGCGCCCATATATTCGATGGCAGCCGCTTTTGAGCGTCGCGTTAATTCTGGATTATTTTGCAAGAATGGGTATCCTTTTAAAACCTCGAATTCGGCGCGGCCACCCATGGCGTCTGCGATGCCTTCGGCAAGTTTTTTCATTTTTTCTAGTCCTTCTGCTCTCCAGTTTTCGTCCATTGCACGGAAAGTTCCGGCGATGTTCACTTCATCAGGAATGACGTTTGTGGCTCCTAGGCCTTCGATTTTGCCAAAAGTTAATACCGAAGGAAGTTTAGGATTTTTATTTCTAGATATGATTTGTTGCATCGCCACGATAATGTGGGAAGCGATGACAATCGGATCTATACAAGCATCAGGCATCGCTCCATGCCCACCTTTTCCAATTACTTTGATATAGAGTTCATCCGTACTGGCCATATACATTCCCTCGCGGAAACCGATTTTGCCTACGGGAACATTGGTGGCGACATGTTGGCCAAAAATGCTTGCAGGTGTCGGGTTTTGCAAAGCCCCTTCCTTAATCATAATACTTGCTCCACCTGGCGCTTTTTCCTCTGCAGGTTGGAAAAGTAATTTGATTGTTCCTTCGAATTCGTCTCGGACTTTTTGTAGAATGTGAGCCGTTCCTAATAAAGAAGCCGTGTGTACATCATGTCCACAAGCGTGCATAACACCGGGATTTTTTGATTTATAGGGAACGTCGTTTGTTTCGTGTATGGGCAGTGCGTCCATGTCAGCGCGAAGTGCGACCACTTTTTTGCCTGGATTTTTGCCTTTGATTTCGGCGATGAGGCCAGTGTCGGCAATTTTTTTGGCCTGAATACCCATTCGCTCTAATTGTTCTAAAACGTAGGCTTGCGTCTGAAATTCCTGAAATGAAAGCTCTGGATTCGCGTGGATATGGTGGCGATTGACCAGGGTGTTAGGGGTAATTTCAGTAGAAAGCTGTTTGATTTTTTCCAGTAAAGAGGACATGGGCCGAAGTTTAATTTATGCAAATCTACAAAATAGGACCTAATTCCGAGAATTGTTAACAAAAAAGCAATGCTATCAGCTTCATTTTCAGTTGATTATTTTTTAAATTGAGTGGCATATTAAATTGCTTTGTCTATGGCTCAGAAAGTGTTAGTCTTAAATCAGGATTACAGTGCCCTTACGATTTGTTCGATGCCAAAGGCCTTTCTTTTGGTCTACCTAAACAAAGCAGAGTTAGTCGCAGAATCCACTACCGCGAAACTGCATTCAGTTTCCAAGACCTTTCCTTATCCATCAGTCATCCGCTTGCAGCGGTATGTTTATTTTCCCTTTAAAGGGGTGATGTTAAACCGCCAAAATATTTTAAAAAGAGATAATCATACCTGTCAATATTGTGGATCAAAAGATTTTTTGACGATGGATCATGTGTTGCCCAAATCACGTCAAGGGCGCACCTCTTGGGATAATTTGGTAACCGCCTGCAAGTATTGTAATTCAAAGAAGGGGTATATGACTCCAGAAGAAGCAGGAATGGTTTTAGCGCGCCAGCCATTTAGGCCATCTTTTGTTATGTTTTTGCGAAATTTTTCTGGAATTTTGGATCAACAATGGGCCCCATTTGTGGGCGCTAAACTAGAGACTACCACATGAGTTTTAAAATTTCGTTTGTTGGCGCAGGAAATGTAACCTGGCATATCGCAAAGGCATTAGAGAATGCCGGAAATTCCGTTCAAGAAGTGTTTAGTCGAGAACCATCGAAAGCGAAGGACCTTGTTTCTTATCTCTACAACGCAAAAGTTCAGGAAGATTTAGACTTTTCGGAATCTGCAGCTTCCGTGTTTTTTCTATGTGTTCCAGAAGCAGCGTATCCTGAAGTTTTGAAAGAGTTATTGCTGCCCAAATATGCGACGCTTATTCTCGTAAGTGGTACATTCTCATTAGCTGAAGCGAATTTATTGTACGATCCAGCTCGTGAAAGTACAAATCAGATGGGTGTGTTTTTTCCGGTACAACATCTAGAGGCTGGTCGTAGAATTAAATTAGATCAGATGCCCATCTGTCTGGAAGTGATGGTGGAGGAAACGCAAAATACCCTAGTAGCCCTGGCAAAAGATATCACAGATGCCATGTATTTAGTGAATGGCGAAGAACGCAAGAAGATTCACAAAGCCATGCTTTTGGCAGGCGTGTTAACCCAAAACCTTTGGTCTCATGCCCAAGAATTGTTGCAATCGATTGAATTAGAGCCAAGTTTGCTACACGGCCTAGTTCAGCAACATGTACAGGCCTTCTTTACAGGTAAGCCGCTTTCGAAGGAAATTTCAGACCCTCATTTACGAGAAGTGAACTTTCAAATCAATCAAATTTTAGAGCGTAACCTTATTTAATTAATGGGCGGTCCATGTTTTGGATCACGATGTTTTTGGCAAATCCCAGTACGGTGATTTTTCCGGCATCCGATGGGTAAAAATAGTACAAGCTATCTCCAGCAGTATTTTTTTGGATGGAAGGAGGGATTTCCTGTTTTTGACCTATGGAATAATCCAGCGCATCCATTATTTCGATCATTTTTGGATCGATAAAAGATGCTTTTAAGGTCGCAGGAGAACCTATTCGAATAGAAATTTGCAGGGCTTTTGTCGCACTATCCAAGGTTTGGATGTTTTTTGATTGTATTTCCTGTCCCCATATATCCACTTGATTGACGATATCTTGAGGCAAAACGCGCTTCACTTGTTTCGCCTTCATCTCCCGAACCGCCGCTGCTGTATCGATGCGTTTAGAAAAATCACAGGCTTGAAGCGAAATAAGTGTGAAAAGGAGTAGGGCGTGTTTCATCGTTTGGAGAATTTATGCAAAGGTATTCTAAACGAGGGCAAAGGGCAATGGATTTAATTACTATCTTTGCAACGTTTTTTAAAACCAAAATGTTATGCTGGAGCAGCTAGAGGCCATCCGAGAAAGATTTTTAGAAGTAGAACAACAAATCGCGATGCCAGAAGTGGTATCGGACTTGAAGAAATTCAAGACCTTGAGTAAAGAATACAAGGATTTGCAAAAGATCGTAGACCAATACTTGGCCTACCAAAACCTATTAGGTTCCATCGAGGAAGCAAAACAAGTGATTGCTACAGAAAAAGACGAGGATTTTCGCGATATGGCGAAAGCCGAATTAGAAGAATTAGTGCCAGCTGAAAAGGAGATGCAGGAGGTTTTGAAGGAGATGCTTATTCCTCGTGACCCGAACGATTCCAAAGATTGTATTCTCGAGGTAAGAGCTGGAGCAGGTGGTGATGAGGCATCGATTTTTGCCGGTGACATCTTCCGAATGTATCAGCGTTATGCAGAGAAAATGGGGTGGACTTTCCAAATCATGGACTTTACCGAAGGAACCGCGGGTGGCTACAAAGAGATTATTGCATCAGTACAGGGCGAAGATGTATATGCCAAATTAAAGTTTGAATCTGGTGTACATCGCGTGCAACGCGTTCCAGCCACGGAGTCAGCTGGACGTATTCATACCTCAGCAGCGTCTGTTGCGGTTTTGCCAGAAGCAGACGAAGTAGATGTCCAAATCAATATGAACGACATTCGCAAGGATACTTTCTGTTCCTCTGGTGCAGGTGGTCAGTCCGTTAATACAACCTATTCTGCGGTTCGTGTGACCCACATTCCGTCTGGCTTAGTAGTACAATGCCAGGATGAACGTTCGCAAATCAAGAACTTTGACAAAGCGATGACGGTTTTACGCTCTCGTTTATATGAAATTGAACTTGCGAAACGCAACGCAGAAATCGCCGGAAATCGTAAGTCAATGGTAGGTTCTGGAGACCGTTCAGATAAAATTAGAACTTATAATTACCCTCAAGGCCGTGTTACCGATCACCGTATTGGCTTAACAGTTTATAATCTTCCCGTTGTGATGGATGGTGAAATTGCTGATTTTATAGAGCAGTTGAGAATCGCGGAGAATGCGGAGAAGTTGACTGAAGGGGCGGTTTAATTTTTCAAATTCGAAAAATGTTCTGCGCCATATTTTTCTAAATTTGAAAAATTAAACCTTAAAAAGAGCAGGGGAGATTTTGAGTATTTCACATCTCTTCACTCTTATCTCTAATCTAAATTAGTTCGCTCGCTCAAGCTTAAAACTAAAACTAGTTCCTTTGTCCACCTTCGATTGTACGGCAATTTTGCTGCCGTGTGCTTGTACGATATGTTTAACAATGGATAAGCCTAGGCCTGTGCCGCCACTTAGTTTTGTGCGGCTTTTGTCTACCCGGTAAAAACGTTCGAAGAGGCGAGGTAAATGTTCTTCGGGGATGCCAGGGCCATTATCTTTAATTAAGATCGAGTAAGTTTTCTTCTTATCTTCGATTAATACCGTTACTTTCCCGTCTTGTTTTCCGTATTTGATACCATTGTCGATTAAGTTAACGAGTACTTGGTGAATGCGTTGGGCATCAGCTTTGACATTAATAGCCTTGTCTACGCAATCTAGCACTAAGCTAGTTCCCCGTTTTTTAGCTTTACTTTCTAGTTGCTCAAAAATATCTTCAATGATCGGTCGAAGGTCGATGCGTTTTTTTTCAATTTTGATGGCTCCGGTTTCGATTTGGGATACGGTCAAAAGGTCTTTCACTAACACATCTAGGCCATCCAAGCTTTTGGCAGCTTTTTCCAAAAATTTCTGACGTATTTCTGGGCTTTCATCTGGATTGTCTAATAATGTGTGAACAAATCCTTGGGCTGCGAAAATAGGTGTTTTTAGTTCGTGAGAGACATCTGCAAGGAATTCTTGGCGGTATATTGCTGCTTTTTTTAATTCCTTTACTTCATCCTCGGTGGTAGAAACATAGGCCGTCAATTCTTTCTTTAAGAGTTCGATCGGGTTCTCTTTTTGGACCAATTGTTTGCGAGAAATCAAAGGGAAGTTCTTCTTCTTGATCTGCTTGATCTGGTCGTAGAGTACATTTACTTCTTTGAAGACGAGGTTGTCCAAAGCAAAATAAATTAAAATCGACCCAAATATCAGTACACTGATAAATGCCACGAAAAGGGTGGCAGAGTCAGAGTCAGGGAGGAAGGATATAAAGGCAGTAGCCACCCCGGCAATGACAAAAGCCAATAGGACAGAAAGGTATCGAGGACTTAGCATGCTTGAAATTACGGATAATTTTTAAATTGTTGTACCTTTGTGCTTTGATAAGATCGCATGGATTTAAATTTATTGACTGCCATTTCTCCGGTTGATGGCCGTTACCGCAAACAAACCGCTGCACTCGCTCCTTATTTTTCTGAATTTGGATTAATTCAATACCGCGTGCGGGTAGAAATCGAATACTTTATTGCCTTGTGTGAGATTCCTTTGGCCCCATTAAAAGGCTTTCCAAAGGAACATTTCGCAGCATTGCGTGCGATGTATACGAATTTCACGGAGGAGGATGCAACCTGGATTAAGGACACCGAAAAGGTGACAAACCATGATGTAAAGGCAGTGGAATATTTTATCAAAGACCGCATGCTTGCCCTTCCAGGCGATATGAGCCCATTTGTGGAATTTATTCACTTTGGTTTAACGTCTCAAGATATTAATAACACGGCGATTCCACTTTCAATTGCAGAAGCGCACCGTGATGTCATTTTACCTGCTTACCAAGCGGTAGTGGCTACTTTGGATGCCTATGCAACTGAATGGAAGGAGATTCCTTTGTTAGCTCATACGCACGGACAGCCGGCTTCTCCTACACGTTTAGGTAAAGAAATTAAAGTGTTTGTAGAGCGCTTAAATCGCCAACTTGACTTGCTAGCGCAAGTGCCTTTTACGGGTAAATTCGGTGGAGCGACGGGGAATTTCAACGCGCACCAAGTGTCATTCCCTGAGATTAATTGGCCTCAATTCGCGGCGAAATTGCATGCGGATTTAGGCATCAAGCGTAGCCAATACACCACTCAAATTGAGCACTACGATAATTTAGCAGCCTACTTCGATGGTTTGAAACGTTTAGATACCATTTTGATTGACTTGTCGAGGGATATTTGGCAATACATCTCGATGGGCTATTTCAAGCAGAAAATCAAAGCGGGAGAGATTGGTTCTTCAGCGATGCCTCACAAGGTGAACCCGATTGATTTTGAAAATGCAGAGGGGAATTTAGCGATGGCTAATGCTTTTTTTGAATTTTTGTCATCGAAGCTTCCGATCTCACGTTTACAACGCGATTTGACGGATTCGACGGTATTGCGTAACGTGGGAACGCCTTTGGCGCATGTAGTGATATCATTGAATTCTTTGCAACGCGGTTTAGGTAAACTAGAATTGAATAATAGCAAAATCCAACAGGATTTAGAAGATAACTGGGTCGTGATTGCGGAGGCTATTCAAACTGTTTTACGTCGTGAAGCTTTCCCTAAGCCTTATGAGGCATTGAAAGACTTGACACGACACCATGGCAAAATAGATCAAGCCGTTTTCCATGCGTTTATTGATGGATTAGCCGTATCAGATGCTATTAAGGCAGAATTGAAATTAATTTCGCCCTTTAACTTCGTGGGCCGCGACGAAAACTGATAAGATTATAGATAATAGAGTATAGAGTAGAGAGTTGGAATGGTGAATGGTAAGTGGTAAATGATGATTGTTCCTCCGGACTACCCACTGCCCACCGACAACTGCCCCCTGATATGAACCACCGCCTTATGCACATTGCCCTCGTGGTAGCTGATTATGATGAAGCCATTGCTTGGTATACGGAGAAATTGGGTTTCACTTTAGTGGAAGATACCGTTTTGAGTGAAGTGAAGCGCTGGGTTTTAGTGCAACCATCAGGTATAGGTTCTTGTCAATTGTTGTTAGCGAAAGCGGCAACAGAAGAACAAAAATCAAGGGTGGGGAACCAAACGGGAGGACGTGTATTTCTATTCTTGCATACGGATGATTTCGAAAGGGATCATACAAATTTGCTAGCACAAGGCATTACGATTGTACGTGGTCCAAGCGAGGAAGAATATGGTAAAGTGCTTGTATTCGAGGATTTATATGGAAATTTGTGGGATTTGATCGGTTAAAATTTTGATTTTACAGATTTCGCTCTACATTTGTAACAAATAACAACACAATGACAAAAGCAACATACAACAAAAACTGGTGGCAAGGATAATAATCCCTGAACAGTTTTGCTGTGTGTACATGATATGTTTACTAAAGGCTTGCTGTTCAACAGTAAGCCTTTTTTTATTAATTTTGCCCTTTGAAACATGTCTAGTATAAAAATACGAACTTCACGGAAAACACTTTTGGCAGATACGCTGACGCCAATTGGGATCTTTTTGAAGATTCGAAAAAATTATAAGAATTCTGTCATCTTAGAATCGGCAGATTACCATGGTAAGGAACACGGCTTTTCGCACATCGCCTTTGATCCCGTGGCTAAATTTGAGTTAACAGATTCGAAAGTCACGCAAACCTTTCCTGATGGAACGCAAGAAAACTTTACTTTAGCGAATCGCCACGATGCCGTTGCGGCATTGAAGAGTTTTGCGGATCGCTTTGATTTTCAGAAGGAGAAGGGAGATTCACCTATGGCGAATGGTCTTTTTGGTCATATCTCCTATGATGCGGTGACCTATTTCGAGGATATTGAAATTCAGGCGAAAAATCCTGAATCAGCGATTCCTTCCATTCGGTATTATGTTTACCGTTACGTGGTGGCGGTTAATCATTTTAATAACCAGATGAGCCTTTATGCGCATAGCTATGATGGTTCTGAGCCTTCTTTTGACACGATTACTTACCTGTTAGATATGCCGCATTATGCGACAGCGTCTTTTGTTCGTCAGGGAGAAGAAGTGAGTAATTTAACCGAAGATCAAACCCGGGAAATCGTCAATACCTGCATTAAGCATTGTTTACGTGGGGATGTTTTTCAAATTGTTCCTTCGAGACGATTCGCCCAAAAATTCCAAGGGGATGATTTTCAGGTGTACCGAGCACTTCGTTCGGTCAATCCTTCTCCGTATTTATTCTATTTTGATTACGAGGAATACCGGATTTTTGGAGCATCACCTGAGAAGCAAATAAAGATCGAGGGTTCGATAGCAGAAATTCATCCAATTGCGGGAACATTTAGACGTTCTGGGGATGATGCTCGGGATGCAGAATTAGCTCAGGCATTAATTGCGGATCCAAAGGAATCTGCGGAGCACGTAATGTTAGTCGATTTAGCGCGTAACGATTTAAGTCGTTCTGCAGATAATGTGAAAGTGGAGACGTTTAAGGAAGTTCAATTCTTCTCACACGTGATTCACTTGGTTTCCAAAGTAACGGGACATTTGCAAAAAGGGGTTAATCCCTTGCAAATGGTGGCAGATACCTTTCCTGCGGGCACTTTGAGTGGTGCTCCGAAACACAATGCCATGACGATTATTAATCGCTTAGAGCCTACGAACCGGGCTATTTATGGCGGTGCGATCGGTTTTATGAATTTCGAGGGTAATTTCAATCACGCCATCGCGATTCGTACCTTTTTGAGTAAAGGAGATACCTTGTTTTTCCAAGCGGGCATGGGCGTAGTGGCTAAGTCTGTGGTGGAAAGTGAGATGCAGGAAATTCACAATAAACTAGCGGCCTTGCGTAGAGCATTAGAGGTGGCTGAAAATTTAGCCTAAGGATATGAAAGTATTAGTAATAGATAATTACGATTCCTTTGTGTACAATTTGGTCTACCTATTGAAGGAAATAGGCGCAGACGTGGATGTGTTTCGCAATGACAAAATTTCCTTAGAGGAAGTGGGCAAATACGACCAAATTTTATTGTCTCCCGGTCCTGGTATTCCCTCTGAGGCAGGAATTATGATGGATTTATTGAAAGAATATAAATCGACCAAAAAAATTCTAGGAGTCTGCTTGGGACATCAGGCGATTGCGGAGGCTTTTGGCTCTCAATTAAGTAATATGGGGGATGTGTTACATGGTGTGACTACGGAATGTGTGGTGACAGATCCTACGGAACGCTTGTTTTTGGATATTCCTTCTCGTTTTGAAGTTTGCCGTTACCATTCCTGGACGGTGGTTCCTTCTACGATGCCGAGTGATTTAAAGATAACGGCCGAAGACGATAAGGGCTTTGTGTTAGCAGAAGCGCATTCGAAATACGATGTACGTGGGGTGCAATTCCATCCGGAGGCGTATTTGACGCAACATGGATTGCAAATGATTAAAAATTGGATGAAATAAAAAAATGAAAAATATATTAAACAGACGGGTAGCGGGAGAAGCATTGTCAGAGAATGAGGCGAGAGAGATTTTGCTCCGCATAGGGCAAGGAGAAGTTAATCCAAGTCAAATTGCGGCCTTTTTATCGTCGTATTGGTTCCATCCTATTCAGGTAGACGAATTAAAAGGATTCGTGTCTGCTATGCTAGATTTATCGGTTACCGTGGATTTGTCGGAATTTGATGCGATGGATGTGTGTGGGACAGGAGGAGATGGGAAAGACACCTTTAACATTTCGACCACCTCTTCTTTCATTATTGTAGGGGCTGGCCAAAAAATTGCCAAACATGGTAATCATGGTGTTTCCTCTTCGGTGGGTTCTTCTACGGTTTTGGAGTTTTTGGGATTGAAATTTAACAATGACCCGAAGATCTTGAAACGCAAGATGGAAACAGCGGGCATGTGCTTTTTGCACGCGCCACTTTTTCACCCTGCCATGCGCTTTGTAGGTCCTATTCGCAAGGAATTA
>Ga0228702_1001273_pt1 | contig 16482 bp, 14 predicted proteins | sample McNCre217_Aug_MG_2_FD_178018 | JGI IMG/M metagenome (GOLD analysis project Ga0228702, IMG submission 178018) | Freshwater microbial communities from McNutts Creek, Athens, Georgia, United States - 20-17_Aug_MG | ecosystem: Environmental > Aquatic > Freshwater > Creek | place: USA: Georgia... | reverse complement strand
GACCGCAAGGGTGCCTTTGCGCTGGTGGGTGAATTTGACCAGATGCGCCTGCGCATGGACCATTTGCGCAACCATCCCGACCTGCAAGACCTGCAGGACGATCTGTTGATGATCGCCGCGCAGATGGGCATGCAAACCCGCGATCTGGCCCGGATTTACTCGGATGAAAACGTCAAAGGTGCCACCGATTTCCTGCACCAGCGCCAACTTGACGTGCAGGCCTTGTCCGACCAACTCACCATCGCCCGCACCACCTGTGACGAACTGCGGGCCTGCACCACCACCATCGACACCGACGAAGACCAGATCCGCCAGCAAGTTGAACAGCTGGAACATCGGTTGAAAGACATCCTGCCGTCGCTGGGGTTTAGCCCGATCGCCGCACAGCCGCGCCGCTTAAATGTTGTCGCCCTGCAAAAGGCAGCAATCTAACCAAAGGTTGCGGCTTGGCCTGCGGCTGTCTACGCTTAGCAGATGACCCAAGCCACCGCCGCCCCAAGCACCGCCCTGAAATACACCAACCTTGCCCTGCTGATCTTGTTCCCCATCGCATGGTTCGCTCCCCTGCTGCGCGCCGCGCTGCTGCCAATCTTTGGCATGAGCGAAATTTCGGTGATCAGCGGCCTGCAATCGCTGTGGGTCAGCGAACCGGCGCTGGGTCTGCTTGTCACCGGCCTTGCCATCTTCGCCCCCTTCGCCAAAACCCTTGGGCTTGCGCTGATCGACTTTCACCTTATGTCGCCGAAAACCCTGCCCGCCCTGCACCTGTTGGGCAAACTCGCCATGGCCGATATCTTCCTGATCGCGCTTTACATCGTCATCGCCAAAGGCGCAGGCCATGTCACCGTCGAAGCCGCTTGGGGGCTTTACCTGTTCACCGCCTGCATTCTGACCAGCCTTGCGCTGTCGCTACGCCGCCCCACCCAAAGCTGACAGGCTTGCCGCGCCCTCACATTCAGGGCAGAAAACCGCATGAGCAAATCATCCCCCAATTTCACCTGCACTGCCTGCGGCCATGCCCATCGCAAATGGATCGGCAAATGCGAAGGCTGCGGCGCATGGAACACCCTTGTTGAAGAAGCGCCGCTGTCGTCTGGCCCGAAATCCTTGGGCTCCAAAGGCCGCGCCATCCACCTGACCGATCTTGCCACCATTGGCGAGGCACCGCCCCGCGCCTCCTCTGGCATTGATGAACTAGACCGCGTCTTGGGCGGCGGGCTGGTTCCGGCCTCGGCCATTCTTGTCGGCGGCGATCCGGGCATCGGCAAATCCACCCTGCTGCTGCAAGCCGCCGCCTCTTTCGCGCAACATGGCGTGAAGTGCCTGTATATTTCTGGCGAAGAGGCCAGCGCGCAGGTGCAAATGCGCGCCCAGCGGCTTGGCCTGACCGAAGCCCCGGTGGCCTTGGGCGCCGAAACGAACCTGCGCGATATTCTAACCACGCTCGATACCGAACGCCCCGGCCTTGCCATCATCGATTCCATTCAAACCATGTGGCTTGATACCGTCGACTCTGCCCCCGGCTCGGTCAGTCAGGTGCGCGCCGCCGCGCATGAGCTGGTCACCTTCGCCAAACGCCGCGGCGTCGCGGTTATTCTGGTGGGCCATGTCACCAAAGATGGCCAGATCGCTGGCCCGCGCGTCGTCGAACATATGGTCGACACCGTGCTTTATTTCGAAGGCGAACGCGGCCACCAGTTCCGCATCTTACGCGCGGTGAAAAACCGCTTCGGCCCCGCCGACGAAATCGGCGTGTTCGAAATGACCGGATCGGGGCTGTCGCAGGTGCTGAACCCCTCGGCGCTGTTCTTGTCCGAACGCGGCCAACCCTCGCCCGGATCGGCGGTGTTTGCCGGCATCGAGGGCACCCGCCCGGTGCTGACCGAAATTCAGGCGCTGGTCGCGCCCTCGCCATTGGGCACGCCGCGCCGCACCGTCGTCGGGCTTGATTCGGGCAGGCTTTCCACCATCCTCGCCGTGCTAGAGGCGCGCTGCGGCATCCCCTTTGCCGGGCTTGACGTGTTCTTGAACGTCGCAGGCGGCATGCGCGTCACCGAACCCGCCGCCGATCTGGCGGTGGCCGCCGCCATTCTTTCCGCCCGCGAAGATGTCGCGATCCCACCCGAAACCGTGCTATTTGGTGAAATCAGCCTGTCCGGCGCGCTGCACCCGGTGGGCCAGACCGAAAACAGGTTGAAAGAAGCCGCAAAACTTGGTTTCTCACAGGCAATAGCGCCCAAAGGGTCAAAGCTTGGGCAGGCAGAGGGTATGAACGTGCGGCAAATGCCGGACCTGACCGCCTTTGTTGGTGAAATGTTCGGGGCGGGTTAACTTCGGGGCGTGTATTAATCCGACAAAAGTAATTATGGGGCCGTTGCCCCTGAGCAGGAGCGGAAGATGGAAGGTTTTACCCTTGTTGACGCGGGCGTTGCTGGCATCATCGTGGTTTCGGCGGTGCTTGCCTATTCGCGCGGCTTCGTGCGCGAGGCGATGGCCATCGTCGGTTGGGTCGGTGCCGCTGTGCTGGCCTATGCCTTCGCCGCCAAGGCGCAACCCTTGGTCAAAGAGCTTCCCGTCATCGGCAAATTCCTGACCGACAGCTGCGAATTGTCGCTGATCGCCGCCTTTGCCGCGGTCTTCGCGGTGGGCCTGATCGTGGCAGCGCTGTTCACGCCGCTGTTTTCGTCGGTGGTGCAACGCTCGGTGTTGGGCGGGCTTGATCAGGGCATGGGATTCTTGTTTGGCGTCGTACGCGGTGTGCTTTTGGTCGGCGTGGCGTTTCTGGTCTACGACCGCGCCGTGGCCGCCAACACCGTGCCAATGGTCGACAATTCGCGCTCGGCCAAAATCTTCGCCTCGTTTCAGGGCGACATTGATGCCGCCGTGCCAACCGACGCACCGAACTGGATCGTGGCGCGCTATAACGAACTAACCGCCAATTGCGCCAAAGGCACGCCGGTTCCGGCAGAACCCGCCCCGGCAACCGACAGCAGCGCAGCCCCCGCCCCGTCAAACTGATCGCGCGCGCTGCAGCCAGCGGCAATGTCAGGATCGGGCGGCTCTGCCGCCCCGATCCGGCAGAATTCTTCCAACCCTGCGTGAAAATCTTTCGTGATCATCGTCACCGCCTTGCGGCAAAGCGATGCGAAATAGTTAACAAATCCTTAAAATCATCACCTCAAACCATTGATTAAACGACACTATTTTTGGTCCCGAGTTGGGACCGTGGTGAAAATCGCCTGCAAATACGCACCGCTGCTCTGCAGCAATCATCTGCTTTCTGGGGGTGACACCGCCCGCCGATGGGCCTAAACGAAGGGCGCAGAATGAACCCGGATTCGGAGGCTCCATGCGCCCCTTCTACGCCCATCCTTTCGACGATGATAAGCTGAAGGAGGAATGCGGCGTCTTTGGCGTGATCGGCGTCTCTGGCGCAGCCAATTTCACCGCCCTTGGCCTGCACGCCCTGCAGCACCGTGGCCAAGAGGCCGGCGGCATCGTCAGCTACGACCCAGAAACCGGCTTCAACTCGGCACGCCGCTTCGGCTACGTCCGCGACAACTTCACCAAAGCCGACGTGATGGATACCCTGCCCGGCAGCCTCGCCATCGGCCACGTCCGCTATTCCACCGCCGGATCGAAAGGCGCCACCGCAATCCGCGACGTGCAGCCCTTCTTTGGTGAGTTTTCCATGGGCGGTGCCGCCATCGCCCATAACGGCAACCTGACCAACGCCGCCGCCCTGCGCCGCGAACTCATCGAACGCGGGTCGATCTTCCAATCCTCGTCCGACAGCGAATGCATCATCCACCTGATGGCGCGATCGATCCAGAAAAACATCTCGGAACGTATCAAAGACGCGCTGCGCCGCGTCGAAGGTGCGTTTTCCGTGGTGGCAATGACCCGCACCAAACTGATCGGCGTGCGCGACCCCTTGGGCGTGCGCCCGCTGGTTCTGGGCCGCATCGGCGATCAGGCTTGGGCTTTGTCGTCAGAAACCTGCGGCCTTGACATTATCGGCGCCGAATTCGTCCGCGAAATCGAACCCGGCGAAATGGTGGTGATCGAAGACGGCAAGGTCAACTCGACCCGGCCCTTCAGTCAGGCCAAATCGCGGTTCTGCATTTTTGAACATGTCTACTTCAGCCGCCCCGACAGCATCCTTGGCGGCCGCTCGGTCTATGAAACCCGTCGCCAGATCGGGGTGGAGCTTGCCAAAGAAGCCCCAGTCGATGCCGATCTGGTCTGCCCGGTCCCCGACAGCGGCACCCCCGCGGCGATCGGCTACAGCCAGCAATCCGGCATCCCCTATGCCATGGGCATCATCCGCAACCAATACATGGGCCGGACCTTCATCGAACCCAGCGAACAGATCCGCAACATGGGGGTGCGCCTGAAGCTGAACGTCAACCGCGCGCTGATCAAAGGCAAACGGGTGATCCTGGTCGACGACTCTGTCGTGCGCGGCACCACCAGCCGCAAGATCAAAGACATGATCCTTGAAGCAGGTGCTGCCGAAGTCCACTTCCGCATCGCCAGCCCGCCCACCGCCTGGCCGTGCTTTTACGGCGTCGATACCCCAGAACGGTCAAAACTGCTGGCCGCGACGATGACCGAAGACGAAATGCGCGACTGGATCGGCGTTGACAGCCTGAAGTTCATCTCGCTTGACGGGCTGTATCGCGCGGCGGGCGAGGCCAATGGCCGCGATCCGAAAGCGCCGAAATACTGCGACGCCTGCTTCTCGGGCGATTATCCGGTGGCCCCTGCCGACAAGATCGCCGAAGGCTTTCAGATGAAGGCGGCAGAATGAACCCAGCGGTTGCGGCTTATATCCAAGCCCAACCGCCTGCGTTTCAGGTCGCGCTGCACACGCTGCGCGACCAATTAAATACCCTGCTGCCCGATCATATCGAAGTCATCAGCTATGCGATGCCGGGCTTTCGCCAACCCGGACCCAAGGGCAAAATGGTAGTCGGGTATGCCGCCTTCACCCATCACCTTGGGCTTTACCCACATTCCGGCAACATAATTCCAAAGATTGATTGCACCCCCTTCAAAACCTCGAAATCCGGGGTACTGTTCCGCCCAGACCATCCCATTTCACCGGCGCTGATCGCCCAGATCATCCGCGCCCGCCAAGCCGAACTTTGTAAATGACCCGAGTTTTCGTTCTGTGTACCGGCCGTTGCGGCTCTACCACCTTCGCGCGCGCCGCCGCCCATGCCACCAATTTCACCGCCAAGCATGAATCGCGCACCTACAAGCTTGGCGCGCAACGGCTGGCCTATCCCGACAACCATATCGAGGTTGACAACCGCCTTGCCTGGTGGACCGGCAAGCTGGATACCACCTTTGGCGATGCGCCCTATTTTGTGCATCTGACCCGCGATAAGGCAGAGGTGACGAAATCCTACGTCGCCCGCAAAGGCTATGGCCTGATCAAAGCCTACCGCGAGGCGATTTTATGCAACATCGTGCTGCGCGCACCCGACACCGATATGGGGCTGATTGCTGGTGACATGATCGACACCATCACCGCCAATATCGACTTTTTCCTGCGCGACAAATCCAAAGTCATGCACATGCAGGTCGAAACCATGGACCGGGATTTTCCCGCCTTCTGGAACTGGATCGGCGCAAAAGGCGACCTTTCGGCGGCCATGGCCGAATGGAACGTGCGTCACAACGCCAGCAAATAGCACCCGCCCCTTGCCCTTTCAGGCGCGCTCAAATATCCACCGCGCAACGCCCGAACCTTCGCTGCGCCGAAGGTTGCCCCCTGCCGCAAGGACACACCCCTATGACCGACCGTATCGCTTTGATCACCGGCGCTTCCCGTGGCCTTGGCGCCGCCTTGGCCGAACAGCTGTGCGCGCGTGGCTGGCATGTGGTGGCCGTAGCCCGCACCGTCGGCGGTCTGGAAGAGCTGGACGACCGGGTGAAAACCCTTGGCCTGCCCGGTGCAGGTGCCCTGACGCTGGCCCCGATGGATGTGACCAATGATGACGCCATGCGGCACCTGTGCCTGAACATCCACGAACGTTGGCGCAAGCTGGATCTTTGGGTCCACACCGCCGTGCATGTGGCGCCTTTGGCACCGGCAGGCTCGCTGGATATCAAAGACTGGGATAAATCCATCGCCACCAACATCCGCGCCACTGGCAGTTTGATCCCGATGGTCGAACCGCTGCTGCGCGCAGGCGACGGTCAGGCGCTGTTCTTTGACGATCCGCGCGCCGGTGAAAAGTTCTTTGGCGCTTACGGCGCGTCGAAAGCCGCGCAAATCGCCTTGGCACGCAGCTGGCAGGCCGAAAACGCCAAGATCGGCCCCTTTGTGCAGATCAAGACCCCCGATCCGATGCCCACCGCGACCCGCGCGCGGTTCTTCCCCGGCGAAGATCGCAGCCCGCTGACGCATCCGCGCGATATGGCGGTCCGGCTGCTGGACGCGCTGTAAGTGCTGCCAGCGCGTTTGCGGCAGGCCTAACCTAGCGCCGCCGCAATCGCCGCCCAAAGCGGCTCTACCGGTTCCACCCCAACCGACAGCCGGATGAACCCCGGCGCAACCTTGTCGCCCCAGCGAATGCGGCACTCTCCCGATGTATGGGTAGAGCCAAAGCTGGTCGCCTGCGCGATATATGGGCAATCGGTCAGAAATTTTTCGGCCATCGCGCGGCTTTCCAATTCAAACCCGATCAAAAAGCCAAAGCCCGCCATCTGCTGCTTTGCAATTGCATAAGACGGGTCGGTCTTCAGACCCGGAAACCGCAGGTTTTTCACCTTCGGATGCACCGCCAAGCGTTCGGCGATCACCGCAGCCGACGCGCACATCCGCGACAGCCGCACCTCTAGGGTTTCAATGCCACGGTGCAACAGCCACGCCTCGAATGCGCCCGGCACCGCCCCCGACAGCCGCCGCCAATTGCGCACCCGTGCCAAAAACGCGGCATTATTGGATGCAACATGGCCGAACAAAACGTCGGAATGGCCCGCAGGTGCTTTGGTATCGGCAGCCACCACCACATCGGCACCCAGATCCAGCGGGCGCTGCAACAGCGGCGTCATCGTGGTGTTATCCACCACCACCAGACCGCCCGCCGCGTGAACTCTTTCAGAAATCTGTGCAATATCAACCACATCCAGACCGGGGTTTGATGGTGTTTCCAACAGCACCAATGCCGCACCGCTAAAATCGGTGGTGGCGAAATCTTTGGTGGCAACCTCTTGCACCACCACGCCATAGGGCGCCAGAATATCGGCAGCCAACACGCGGCTGACATAATAGCCATCCGACGGCAGGATAAGCTTTTTGCCCGCCTGCAGCCCCGAAATCAGCGCCGCCGAAATTGCAGCCATGCCCGACGGAAATGCCACGCAGGGGGCTGCCTCTAGCAGGCCCAGTTGATGCTCCAGCACCTCCCATGTCGGCATGGCGTTGCGGCCATAAAAATGGCTTAGCCCTTCGACGTCGGGGGTGTGATAGGTGGCCGAAGAGGTGATCTCTGGCACCAGCGGCGCGCCGGGGGCAAGCGTCTTGGTGCGGTGGTGCAGCAGCGCCGCAAAGCGGCTTTCCGCTTCGAAATCCATGATCATGCCTCATCTTTTGCTCTGCGCATTCTGGCGCGCCGGGGCGTCAAATGCAACCTATGCGCTGACGGCAAAAGTTAAGGGGGGCTTAACGCCCCCGCTTAAGTCCTTGATTTTTCGTCGCAGGAATCGTGTCGCACTGTGCGACACCCAATTTACTCCAACCGCGCCGGAAAGCCGTCTGCCCGCAAATCTGTGTGCAAAAGGTCTTCCAACAGCTTGGCAATCATCGGCGACTGCGCCTCGCCGCCATAGGCCGCTTTCGCCGCGATATAGGTCTGATTGGTGGCCGAAGCCAGATCCAGCGGCACGCCGAACTCTTTGCCAAAGCCCAGCGCAAAGCCAAGATCCTTCAACGCCAGATCAATGTTGAACGCGATGTCATAAGACCCGTTCAAGATCAGTGCCCCTTCGGTTTCATGCACGAAAGACGTGCCCGAAGAAGCAGCAATCGCGTGCCACGCCTGCCCCAGATCCAAGCCGCCACGCTTGGCCAACATCAAAGCCTCGCCACATGCCTTCAGGTGGATGAACGCCAACATATTGGTGATCACCTTGATGATCGAAGACGATCCCAGCGGCCCCATATGAAAGATCTTGTCGCCCATCGCCTGCATCGCGGCGTGGTGCAGATCGAACAGATCCTTGTCGCCCCCCGCCAACATGGTGATCTTGCCCTGCGCCGCCAGATGCACCCCGCCGGTGACCGGCAGTTCCATCATCCGCACGTCCGCCTCTGCCGCCACACCAGCCAACCGCAGCACCTCGTCACGGCCCAGCGTCGACATCTCGACCCAAGTCGCGCCCGACTTCATCTGCGGCAAGATCGCCCGCAACACCTTTTCCGACACCGCCGGAGACGGCAGGCAGGTGATCACATGATCAACCTCTGCCGCCAAAGCCTCGGCGCTGGGGGCAAGCACGGCCCCCATTGCCACCAGCCGCTCTGCCAAGCGTGGGTTCAGATCGAACACCGTGACCTGAAACCCCGCCTTGATCAGACAAGCGGCACAATTCGCGCCAAGGTTCCCAAGGCCGATATAGCCGTAATGCATGGTATGTCCTGTCAACTGTTACGCGTCGCCATAGCCGACGATGCCCTTAACCTCGCAGAAGTCGTGGATGCCCCAATCCGCGTATTCGCGCCCGTTACCCGATTGCTTATACCCGCCAAACGGAGCCGAGGTGTCCCAATCGGGGTAGTTCAGGTTCACCGTGCCCGCCCGCAACCGCCGTGCAATCGGCCGCGCCTCTTCCACCGGCCCGGCGATATAGGCGGCAAGACCATAAACCGTATCGTTTGCCATACGCACTGCATCGTCGATGCTGTCATAGGGCAGGATCGCCAGCACCGGCCCGAAGATTTCCTCTTTCGAGATCGTCATCTCGTTCGTCACATCACCAAAGATCGTCGGCTTGGCGAACCAACCACGGTTAAGCCCCGCCGGACGGCCCACCCCGCCACAAACCAGCGTCGCGCCTTCGTCGATGCCCGCCTGAATCAACCGCTGCACCTTTTCGTGCTGGGTCTTGGATATCAGCGGCCCCATCGTCGTGGTTTCAAGCCGCGGATCGCCGGGAATGATCGCCTCTGCAGTGGCCTTTGCCACCGCCAAAGCCTCGGCCTGCTGGGCGCGCGACACGAACATACGGGTTGGCGCGTCGCAAGACTGGCCAGTGTTGGACATGATCGCATTGACGCCCGCAGCCACCGCCGCCGCCAGATCAGCCGACGGCAGAATGATGTTGGCAGACTTGCCACCCAGTTCTTGCGCCACCCGCTTCACCGTCGGTGCCGCTGCCGCCGCAACCGCAGTGCCTGCGCGGGTCGAGCCGGTAAAGCTGACCATATCCACCTCTGGGTGCGACGACATCCGTGCGCCCACCTCCGGCCCGGTGCCGTTGACCAGGTTGAACACACCCGCAGGCACGCCCGCTTCGTGGCAAACCTCGGCGAACAGAACGCCCGACAGCGGCGCAATTTCTGACGGCTTCAAAACCATGGTGCAGCCCGCGATCAGCGCTGGGGCGACCTTGCAGGCGATCTGGTTCATCGGCCAGTTCCACGGCGTGATCAGCGCGCAAACCCCGATACCTTCGTAAACGATCCGGGTGGTGCCGCGCGAATATTCCCACGACATTTCTTCTGCCGCCTTGATGGTGGCTTCAATATGCACTTGCCCGGCCCAAGCCTGCGCGCCCCGCGCCCATTCAATCGGAGCGCCCATTTCGGTCGACATGGCCTGAGCAAAATCTTCGTAGCGGCTGTTGTAAACCTCTAGGATGCGCTTGACCAACGCGATGCGCTTTTCCACCGGCCAAACCGTGTAGGCATCAAACGCCGCCCGCGCCGCCGCAATCGCCGCGTCGATATCGGCCTGATTGCCCAAGGCGACTTCGGTCACGATTTCTTCGGTAGCGGGGTTTTCAACTCCCATCCGCGCGGCTGAGTTCGGCTCAACCCATGCCCCGTTGATGTAGAACTTTTTCATATTTGCAGAGATCATGGCGTCCTCACCGGAAGTGAATATTATATTTTGCCCTAATGGCAGCATCGATCTGTGGATCAATCCGGCTGCCAGCCCGAGCAAGTATCTCATTCTTGCGGGCAATTGCGGTATCAAGCAACAGTGGCTTACCTGCTTCGGCCCATTCTTTCGGACTCATGCGGTTGCCGACCTTGGGATATATATATTCGGTCTGCATCAACTTCAGCGTCTGGTCTGACCCAAGGTAATGCCCCGGCCCGCCCAAACAGACCTCTTTCATCGCATCAAGGCTGGTGCTGTCGGGCGTGACATCAATGCCGCGCACCAGTCGCATCGTCTGCCCCAACAGATCGTCACCCAAGATCAGGCTTTCCATACAGAAACCCAACAGGCTGGCATGCATCCCCACGGCTTCGTAGCACATGTTAAGCCCTGCAAGCCCTGCAAGCGCGTTGGTGATGCCCTGCTCCCACCCGGCCTGCATGTCAGGCAGTTTGCTGTCCGAAATGCCGCTGGCAGCACCACCGGGCAAATCATAAAAACGGTGCATCTGGGCGCAGCCGGCGGTCAGCAGCGCCTGCTCGGCAGAACCGCCCGACATCGCTCCGGTGCGCAGGTCTGACACAAACGGCCAAGTGCCAAAGATGCAGGGCGCGCCTTTCTTGATGGAATTGGCATAGACCACGCCCGCAAGGCACTCTGCCACCGCCTGCACGATGGTCAGCGCGATCGGCGCCGGAGAGGTTGCCCCCGCCTGCCCCGCACTCAGCAGCAGCATCGGCATACCGCGCCGGATGCAATCTTCCATCGTAATACAGGATTCTTCGGCGAATTTCATCGGCGGCACGACGAAGCAGTTCGAGTTCGACACGAAGGGCCGCTCCAGCCATTTCTCTTCACCGCCTGCCACGGTGTAAATCATGTCAAAACAATCAGCGACATGGCTCGGGTCGGAAAACGATGTGCCGACATGTTTCGCGGTGCCCGAAAGGCAACCGTATAGCGTGTTCAGGTCCATATCCTTGTTGTCGATCACATCGCGGCACACCATGGTGCGTTGATAGAAGTGAATGTTATCAAGGTTATCGACCAGCCGCGCCGCGTCATACAGATCTTGCGCGGTGGAATCGCGATAGTCCAGCGTTATGGGGTCAACGATATGCACCGCAGCGCCCGCAGTGCCGTAATGCACGTTTGACCCTGAAAGATGCAGATCATGCTTGGGGTCGCGCGCATGCAGGGTGATGTTGCGCGCGGCCACCGCCAACATGTCTTCGACCAAGGCGCGCGGAAACCGCAGGCGGCCATCGTCGCCCTGAATGGCGCCAGCCGCTGTCATGATCTCGACACCCGATTTCGGTGCTTGCGACAGGCCAATCTGTTCCAAGGCTTGCAATGCGGCTTCATGAATCTGCGCAATGCCCGCGTCGGTCAGGGGTTTGTATTGCCCCCCGGCCATGCCACCGCGCACCGGCCGCACATCATCGGCCAAGGGCGCCGCCCGCAGCGCCACCCGAGCCGTCCGCCCCCCTGAACGACGCGCACGCGCCGGTTCACAAGTCTCACCCATATCGCTCATCTCATGCCCCTTCATCTTGGCATAAATATCCTCGGGTGGGTTCGGGAGGGCAGACAGCCCTCCCGACGCTTGTTACGCGCGCACCCGTTCCGATTTCGGATCATACATCGCCGCAAGGCTGGCCACGGCTGCGTGCCGCACCCCTGCCACTTCGATTTCATAGTGACTGCCCAAAATCTCGGCATCACTTTGCCCCTTGCAAGGCACATAGCCCAAACCAATCGCCCCCCCAAGGAAATGGCCATAATTTCCCGACGTGACCGGCCCAACGATCACACCGTCGCGCACAAGGGCTTCGTTGTGGAACAACAGCGGCTCTGGGTTGGTCAGGCGAAACTGCACCAGTTTGCGGTCAAGACCTGCCTCGGCTTTGCGCAGCACCGCATCGCGGCCGATATAGTCGGGCTTTTTCCGCGACACCGCAAAGCCTAATCCTGCCTCCAGCACATGGTCTTCGTCGGTGATGTCATGGCCAAAGTGGCGATAGGCCTTTTCGATCCGGCAACTGTCAAGCGTGTGCAACCCGCAAAGCTTCAAACCAAGGTCCGCGCCCGCTTCCTCCAATGCTTCGAACACATGCGCGGTTTGATCGGACGAGACATACAGTTCCCACCCCAGTTCGCCCACATAGGTCACGCGATGCGCCCGTGCAGCGCCCATGCCGATTTCGATATTACGCATGGTTCCAAACGGATGCGCAGCATTGCTAAAGTCGTTCGGGCTGACCTTTTGCATCAGGTCGCGCGCCTTTGGCCCCATAACGCAGAGCACAGACTCTGCCGCCGTCACATCGGTGATCACCGCAAAGGCGTCTTCGACATGACGGCGCAGCCATGCCAGATCACGCTGCAACGTCGCACCGGGCACCACAGCCAGATAGGCAGTTTCCGACAGCCGCGTTACCGTCAGATCGCTTTCAATGCAGCCCTTGCGGTTCAGCATCTGGGTGTAAACGATCCGGCCCACCGGCACGTCAACTTCGGCGGCGCAAACCTTGTTCAGAAAGGCGCAGGCGTCACGCCCCTCGATACGGATCTTGCCGAACGAGGTCATATCAAAGAAACCAACGCCGGTGCGCACTGCCATATGTTCGGCCTTCTGGTTTTCAAACCAGTTCTGCCGCTTCCAAGAATAGTGATACTCGCGCTCTTGTCCGGGGTTTGCGAACCAATTGGCGCGCTCCCACCCTGCCACTTCGCCAAACACCGCGCCGCGCGCTTTCAAATGTTCGTGCAGCGGGGTCCGGCGCACGCCACGGCTGGTTTCAACTTGGCGATAGGGGAAATGGTCGGCGTAAAGCAAACCCAAGGTTTCGGTCACACGTTCTTTCAGATATTTGCGGTTCTTCTGGAACGGCTGGGCGCGGCGGATATCGACCTCCCACAGATCGAACGGGGCTTCGCCTTCGACGATCCAATGCGCAAGCGCCATGCCTGCGCCACCCGAACCTGCGATCCCGACCGAGTTATATCCCGCCGCCACCCAATAGCCGCCCAGTTCGGGCGCTTCGCCAAGGTAATAGCGGTCGTCGGGGGTAAAGCTTTCTGGCCCGTTGAAGAAGGTGTGAATGCCTGCGGTCTGAAACAGCGGCATCCGGTTCATGGCATCTTCAAGGATGGGTTGGAAGTGATCCCAATCTTCGGGCAGCGTGTCGAACATGAAGTCGTCGCGGATGCCGTTCATCCCCCAAGGCTTGGCCTTGGGTTCGAAGGCGCCGATCATCATCTTGCCCGCGTCGGATTTGTAATAGGCACATTCGTCCGGCACCCGCAGCACCGGCAGGTGGCCAAGCCCCTGAATTGGTTCGGTCACAAGATAGAAATGTTCGCAGGCGTGCAGCGGCAGGGTTACGCCCGAGGCTTCGGCCAGATCACGGCCCCACATGCCGCCGCAGTTAACCACCACATCCGTGGCGATATGGCCCGGTTCACCATCGGCATCAATGTAATCAACGCCGGTGACACGACCGTTCGCTTTGGTTACGCCAACAACTTTGGTGTGTTCAACGATTTGCGCGCCGCGCATCCGGGCGCCCTTGGCCAAAGCCATCGCGATATTGGCGGGGTCACACTGACCATCCAGCGGCAGATGCACCGCGCCAACCACATCCGACACGTTCAGATGCGGATACATCGCCTTGACTTCTGATGGCGAAATTTCGGTCACGTCCACGTCGAAAATCCGCGCAACCGTAGCTTGGCGCAGCAGTTCTTCGCGCCGTGCTTCGGTCAGCGCCACCGAAATCGACCCAACCTGACGCATCCCGGTTTCAATGCCGGTTTCTTCCGCGAGTTTGACGTAAAGATCGGCGGAATACTTCGCCAGACGGGTCATATTGGCCGACCCGCGCAACTGCCCGATCAGCCCTGCCGCATGCCACGTGGTGCCAGAGGTAAGCTGCTTGCGTTCCAGCAGAACAATATCGGTCCAACCCATTTTGGCCAGATGATAGGCAACCGAACAACCCGACACCCCGCCCCCAATAATGACGGCGCGAGCTTTGGACAGTATTTTCGGGGATTTGGACATGATCATGCACCTTTCGTGCGGGTGTGAAGGCATGATGCGTTGTGCAGATTTCGAAATGAAATTTCAAATGAAATTTTCATTTTCGAGAAATTAAGCTCAAAATCATTCACTTTGGAGTTTTTAGTTCCGCGGGTTTTCACATCACACCTTGTCTTGAGGCGCATTTTCATACCAGCGTTAGCGCAAAGGAGAGCATGATGACCGACACGCTGGGCCAAGACATTCGCGCATTGCGCAAAACCCGTGCCATGACGTTGCAAGATCTTGCGGAAGCCGTCGGCCGCTCGGTGGGCTGGTTGAGCCAGGTTGAACGCAGCCAGACCACGCCGACGATTTCCGACCTTGGCCGGATTGCCGATGTTTTCGGCGTGACCATCAGTTTCTTCTTCCGTTCGGCCAGCCGCAGCCCCGAAGAGCGCGGCACGATCCAGCGCGCCGATGATCGCACCGCCATCGGGTCTTTGGCGTCGGGGCTTAGCGAAGAATTGCTGTCGCCGCATCTGTCGGGCAGCTTCGAGATGATCCAGTCGACCTTTGCTGCCAAAGCCAGCGGTGCGGGCAAGCCGCGTGCCGACCGTGAAGATGGCGGAGTGGTTGTTCAAGGTAGCCTGACCCTGACCGTCGGCACATTGCAGACCACCCTGCAGGCCGGAGACAGCTTTCAATTTGCCGGAAAAGCCTATTCTTGGCGCAATGACGGCGATGTACCGGCCGTGGTGATCTGGGTGATCTCCCCGCCGGTGTACTGACGCCGCCTGCCTAACCTGCACTGCTTTTCCTTCCTTTTGGTTTAACGAAACTGGACTGGGCCGATGGTTACGCCGTCAGGCGCGGATGCGGTCGTTCTTGGGATCCCAAAGCGGGGCGTCTTCTTTCACCACAGCGCGGTGGCTGGTGCCGAAGATTTCCACCTCGACAACCGTTCCCGGCACGTTCAAATCGGCGCGCAACATGCCAAGGCCGATGCAGGCCCCGACGCGGTGGCCGTAATAGCCCGAGGTCACTTCGCCCACGACTTTACCGTTGTGCCAAATTGTCGACATATAAGGCGGATCGAAATCACCTGCGTCGATGACAAGGGTGCAGAAGCGCTTGCTGACACCTGCCTGCTTTTCCGCCGCCAGTGCGGCCTTGCCGCGGAACTCGGGCTTGGTCCAATCGACAAAACGGTCAAGCCCGCCCTGCAACACGGTGTAATCTGTCGACAGATCACCCTTCCACGCGCGATAGCCCTTTTCGACCCGCAGGCTGTTCAGCGCGAACATGCCAAAGGGTTTCAAGCCCAAAGGCGCGCCTGCCGCCATGACGGCATCCCAAACCCGCGCGGTGTCGCCGGTTTTGGAATGGATTTCCCAGCCCAGTTCGCCCGCGAACGACACCCGCATCAGCCGCACCTCGGCCCCGGCGATGGTGGCGGTTTGCAGCGTAAGCCAGCCCTTGGCCAGATCGGCATCGGACACCGCTGCCAAAATATCGCGGGATTTCGGGCCGGTCAAAATCTGCGTCGACCATTCGGTGGTCTGATCCACCAGTTGCAACCCTGCATCCAGATGGTTCAGCAACCAGTCGCGGTCATGGATTTGCGCGGTTGCGGCGGTGATCAGCAACAGCTCATCTTCCGCCAAGCGCGCGACGGACATTTCGGTGACGATCCGGCCCTTGTCATCGGCAAAATAGGCAAGCCCCAGCCGCCCGACGTTTGGCAGCTTGCCGGTGATTTGCCGCGAAAGCCATGCGGCAGCGCCTGCGCCACTGATCAAAAAGCGGGAAAAGCCGGGCAGATCAAGGATGCCTGCCGCGTCGCGCACCGCTTCGCATTCGGCTTTCACGGCACCAAACCATGCACCTTCGCGTTTCCAGGTTTGCGTTCCTGCTTCCGAGGTGTCGTCGCCGGGGCGGGCATACCACAGCGCGCGTTCCCAGCCATTATACGCCCCGAATTGCGCGCCAAGTGCCTTGGTGCGGTCATGCACGGCAGACAGCTTTTTGTCGCGACCTTCGGGCCAAGCATGGTGCGGGAAATGGATGCCGTATTCGTGGCCGTAAACTTCCATGCCCTTTTTGACGCAATAGTCCTGATCTTCAAACCCGGTAAAGCGGCGCGGGTCGCAAGACCACATATCCCACTCTGTCGCACCTTGGGTGATCCATTCAGCAAGCACTTTGCCTGCACCACCGGCTTGGCAAATGCCAAAGGTGAAGACGCAGGCTTCGAACGCATTTGGCACGCCGGGCATCGGGCCGATTAACGGGTTGCCATCCGGGGTGTAGGGGATGGGACCATTGATCACCTTT
>Ga0228702_1001265_pt1 | contig 16578 bp, 14 predicted proteins | sample McNCre217_Aug_MG_2_FD_178018 | JGI IMG/M metagenome (GOLD analysis project Ga0228702, IMG submission 178018) | Freshwater microbial communities from McNutts Creek, Athens, Georgia, United States - 20-17_Aug_MG | ecosystem: Environmental > Aquatic > Freshwater > Creek | place: USA: Georgia... | reverse complement strand
CCAGAGGCGCTCAACCGAGTAGAACATGCGGTCTTCCTCGTGCATGACGTGGCAGATGATGTCGCCGAAGTCCATGAGGATCCAGCGTCCGCCGGCCTTACCCTCAATGCGGAGCAACTTGACGCCGGCCTTCAAGAACTGGTCGGCAATCTCATCGGCGATTGCAGGGGTCTGGCGGTCGTTGCGCGAAGATGCGAACACGAAGATGTCGGCTAGCGGGAAGACCTCAGAGACGTCTAGAGCCACGATGTTTTCACCCAGCTTGTCCGATGCAGCCTTCGCGGCGATCTGAGCGAGTTCTAGGGAGCGAGTTGATGCGGTCAAGGTTTCCTTTGTTGTTTAGAAGAGTTTGATTGCACCGAGCAGGACAGCGCCTACCAGTGCCAAGAAGATGGCCAGGAGAATGAAGGCAGACACCAAAACTAGGTGAACTACTCCCCAACCCTGTCGAAGCTTTGTTGGGAACACCGATGAGCGCTTGCGCGAACGCTGGTGAACCCTGGCCGCAATCGGAGTGATCCCGGTAACGGTGTTTGCAATCTGTTCCTGATCGTGAGCGACATCTGCTGCGGCGGCTGCCGAAACAATCTCAATCTCGCCGGTTTCAGGCTTCAGAACCGGAAGTTCAATGGCACCCGTTGTTAGGGTGACACCGCTCTCCGGAAGAATAAGCGTCATGTTGGTGACGTCGGTTACCGAATCCACGACGATTTGATTCGACGCGGTGTCGGTCTCAATCTCAATCGGGCCGGTACGAGGAAAATCCTCAGCTACCGCCGAATCACCCGAACCAAGCTGGTCCCGTCTGCGCTCCAACTCGCGCGCTTGGCGGCGAGTCATCGGCTGGTCGGTCATGGCTGGTCCTTGTGAAGATTACCTGTAGAGATTGTGGGCTTGGATGTACGAGTAAACAGCAGCTGGAACCAGCCCCTCAAGGCTCAATCCATCGGCGATTCGCTTGCGCACCTCGGTTGAGGAGATGTCCAAAGCAGGTATCTCCAGTGTTTCAATATTGCCAGTTGCGGCTTTCGGAAGCCTAAATTCATATCCCGGACGGGTTACCGCCACAAAGCGGGCTAGGTTTCCAAGCTCATCCGCAGACTTCCAAGTGTCAAGGCCACTTATCGCATCTGCCCCACCGATGAATACCAGCTCGTCTTCCGGGTTCAAGGCTTTCAGGTCTCTCAGGGTGTCCACCGTGTAGGTGGGACCAGAGCGGTCAACATCAACGGTCGAAACTGCAAAAACCGGATTTGATGCGACTGCCAGACGAACCATTTCGAGCCTGTCGGCTGCGGAAGTCTGAGATTCCTTCTGCCACTGCTGCCCAGCGGGAACAAAGAGAACTTTGGTCAGCTGCAGCTGTTTCGCCACCTCATCGGCGGCTACCAGATGCCCGTTGTGAATTGGGTCGAACGAACCACCCAAAACACCAATGCGGGTCATCGGGATGAAACCTTAGTGGTGTGAGTGGTCGTTGTTTGTCTTGTGGTCGTGACGGTTAGCAACATCGCGGTATGACCAGGTGATAACACCCAAAAGGATGAAGATACCCATAGCGATTGCGCCGCTTACGAAAGTTGGGAAAGGAAGGCCGCTGCCTGCGCCTTCTGCAAGAGTGATGATCTGGTGCATGTTTCTCCTTGTTTATTCCAGATTAGCCTAGGAACGCACGTGTCCGGCGCCACGAACCAGCCACTTGGTGCTGGTGAGCTCCTGAAGACCCATAGGGCCACGAGCGTGAAGTTTCTGAGTGCTGATGCCAACCTCGGCACCGAAGCCGAATTCGCCACCATCGGTGAAGCGGGTCGAGGCGTTCACCATCACGGTCGAAGAGTCGACCTCGTTCAGGAAGCGCTCCGCGTTCTCGACGTTTTCGGTGATGATGCTCTCGGTGTGCTTGGTCGAATACTGAGCGATGTGGGCCAGCGCTTCGTCGAGGTCTGCGACAACCTTCACCGATAGGTCGAGCGAGTAGTACTCGGTCTTCCAGTCTTCTTCGGTGGCCGCAACAGCCTGTGGGAAGGCCGATACAACGCGGTCATCGCCGTGCATGACAACGTTCTTGGCGTCCAGGGCAGCAACGACTGCAGGCATTACGCGGTCGAAGGCATCCTTGTGCACCAACAGGGTCTCGAGGGTGTTGCATACGCTGGTGCGCTGGGTCTTCGAGTTGATGATGATGTCCACAGCCCAGTCCACGCGTGCGGTTTCGTCCACGAACAGGTGAACTACGCCATCGCCGGTCTGGATTACAGGAACCTTCGATTCGTTTACGACCGAGTTGATTAGACCCGCGCCACCGCGAGGAATCAGAACGTCGATGAGGCCGACAGCCTGCATCATGTCGTTTGCGCCGGCACGACCAAATTCGTCGACGGTCTGGATAGCGTCGCGGTCGATTCCGCAAGCTTCTAGAGCGTCCTGAAGCAGGGTTACGAGCACAGCGTTGGTCTTCTCGGCGGCAGTTCCACCACGAAGCACGGCTGCGTTACCGCTCTTGATGGCGAGCGACGCGATGTCGATGGTCACGTTTGGACGAGCCTCGTAGATTGCACCGATGACGCCGAGTGGAACGCGAATCTGGGAAAGCTTTAGGCCGTTTGGCAGGGTGCGTCCACGAACCACATCCCCAACAGGATCTGGCAGACCAACGAGGTCGAGCACAGCCGAAGCCAGCGCCTGAATGCGAGTCTCGTTGAGGGTTAGACGGTCCATCAGGCCGGCGGCGAGTCCGGTCTCTACGCCGCGGTCTAGGTCAATCTTGTTGGCGGCGATGATGTCTGCAGCGCGAAGCGGCAGCAGCTCGGCAATCTTCTTGAGAACGTTGTTCTTTGCGCCGGTGCTTGCCTGCCCGAGCGAGCTCGCAGCAGCCTTAGCTAGCTTGATTTTGTCGATTGCAGTTGCCATAACTCAATCCTAACTTTGGTGAAGCTTGAAAGCGATTGCCTTCGGTGTGCCTACTTTGCGGCTTTGAACCAGGTACCAACCTCGTTGCCATCGATGATGGCGGCAACGTTATCGATGCTGGTGAGGAAGACGTCTACGCCTGCCTTGGTGGCTAGGGTGGCTGCAGCAACCTTGGTTACCGCACCGCCGGTGCCTACGCCGGTCGATGAGTCGCCGGTTTCAACGGCAGCCAACTCATCGGCGGATTCAACCACCGAGATTGGACGCGCACCCGGCTGGCTTGGAGGCGCGGTATAAAGAGCGTCGATGTCGCTGAGCAGAACTAGCGCGTCGGCTTCGACAAGCACTGCCACTAGCGCAGCAAGACGGTCGTTGTCGCCGAAGCGAATCTCGGCGGTAGCAACGGTGTCGTTCTCGTTGACGATTGGAAGCACGCCGAGCGAAAGCAGACGGTCAATCGCGTGCTTCGCATTGGTCTTGGTGTCTTCGCCGTCAAGATCTTCCGAGGTGAGCAGAATCTGCCCTGCAATCCACTCGAAGCGCTCGAGCGACTTCTGGTAGCGGGCAATCAGGCGCGACTGACCGACCGCGGCCAGGGCCTGGCTGGTTGGAAGATCGGTTGGCTTGCTTTCAAGCTGAAGCAGTGGCATGGCGGTTGCGATGGCACCAGAGGTAACTAGAACCACCTCGACGCCGCGCGAACGAGCGGCTGCAAGTGCCGAAACCAAAGCATCGATGTTTGCCTCGTTGGCACCAGTGATAGACGATGAACCAACCTTGACCACTAGACGCTTGGTCGTGGCGATGTCGGCACGCTGGTTGAGGCTCACTTCTTTACTTCCTAGTCGACTACTTCAAAATCATCGTCGTTGAATAGACCGGCCTTGCCTTCTGCTTCCATTTCGGCGCGCAGACGGGCCTTGGCGTCCATAAGTTCCTTGTACTCGCGACGACGCTCTGGGTTGGTGCGTCGTTCGTTGGTACCAATACGGATGTCGGTACCGCGAGGTCCCGAGAGGAGTTCGGCGTTGCTGGTGATGGTTGGCTCCCAGTCGAAGATGACGCCGTCGCCCTCGCCGATAACCACGGTCGAACCGGCAACTGCGCCAGCCTTGAACAGTTCCTGCTCAATACCCAGCTTGGCGAGACGGTCACCGAGGTAACCGATCGCTTCTTCGTTGCCGAAGTTGGTCTGTGCCACCCAGCGCTCTGGCTTGGTGCCGACGATACGGAAGTAGTGCTCCATGCCGTCGAATTCCTTGGTGACCTTGAAGCCAGACTCCGAACGCTTCTTCTGCATCAGAGTGATGCGAGGCTTCACAGGCTCCGCAGCCTTCTCCGAACGAGCCTGCTCAACCAGAGCGGCAAGTGCGAAGTTGAGCTCCTTGAGACCCTCACGCGAAGCCGCAGACACCTCGAAGACGCGGTAGCCGCGGCCCTCAAGCTCGGCACGGACGAATCCGGCCATGTCGCGACCATCTGGAAGGTCGATCTTGTTCAAAGCGATGAGCTGAGGACGCTCGGTTAGAGGTACTTCACCTTCAGGAACCTGGTACGCGGCAAGTTCCTTGAGGATGATGTCGAGGTCCTTGATTGGGTCGCGGTCTGGCTCGAGAGTGCCGCAGTCGAGGACGTGCAGTAGCGCCGAGCAGCGCTCAACGTGACGCAAGAACTGAAGACCAAGACCCTTACCCTCGCTCGCGCCCTCGATAAGACCAGGAACGTCGGCGATGGTGTAGCGGGTGTCCGCAGACTGAACCACGCCTAGGTTTGGGTGCAAGGTGGTGAACGGGTAGTCCGCAATCTTTGGACGTGCCGATGAAAGCGCTGCGATGAGCGAAGACTTACCTGCCGATGGGTAACCCACCAGAGCAATGTCGGCAACGGTCTTGAGCTCGAGGATGATGTCGCCCGACCAACCAGGAACGCCTAGAAGGGCGAAACCAGGAGCCTTGCGCTTGCTCGATGCCAGAGCAGCGTTACCTAGACCACCCAGACCACCCTCGGCGATAACAAACTCCATGCCAGGCTCGTCGAGGTCGGCAAGGAACTCGCCCTTGGCGTTCTTGACCACGGTGCCAACTGGAACAGGCAGCACGTGCGAAGCACCCTGCGCACCGTTCTTGAAGTCGCCGGCACCCTGAGAACCATCGGTTCCCTTACGGTATGGCTGGAAGTGGTAATCGAGCAGAGTGGTAACCGATGGGTCGGATAGCAGCGAAATGGAACCGCCGTTACCGCCGTTACCACCATCTGGGCCACCTAGTGGCTTGAACTTTTCGCGGTGCACGGAAACACAACCATCCGCACCATTACCGGCGCGAACGTGCAGAGTCACCTGATCTACGAAGCTGACCATGATGCCCCTTTCTTGGGTTGTGAACCTGTGTTTGAAGTTCTGGTGAATATAGCAATGTAGGCGAGCACGGAGGCTCGCCTACAGAGTTAAGTTTTGTTTGTCTGACTAAGCAGCAACCACGTTTACAACGCGACGGCCACCCTTGACGCCAAACTCAACCGAGCCAGCCGAAAGTGCAAACAAGGTGTCGTCCTTGCCGCGACCTACGTTTGCGCCCGGGTGGAAGTGAGTTCCACGCTGACGAACGAGGATTTCGCCTGCGTTTACAGTCTGGCCGCCGTAGCGCTTAACGCCTAGACGCTGTGCGTTTGAGTCGCGACCGTTACGAGTAGAGCTAACACCCTTTTTACTTGCCATTTGGGTTCAGTCCTTTACTTGATCTCGGTGACCTGGACGCGGGTAAGCTCGTGGCGGAAACCCATGCGCTTCTTGTATCCGGTCTTGTTCTTGTACTTCTGAATGATGATCTTTGGACCACGGAGGTCGTTAAGAATCTCAGCGGTGACCTTCACCTTGGCAAGTGCCTTGGCGTCGGTGGTGACCTTGTCACCGTCAACTAGCAGGAGAGCTGGAAGCTCAATCTTGCCGTTTTCACTCTTGACACGGTCGAGAGTCACGATGGTGCCTACCGACACCTTCTCCTGGCGGCCGCCTGCGCGGACTACTGCGTAAACCACAGATCTACCCTTTGTTCTAAAGACTTGATGAGTTGCAGCGCGCGAAAACACAGCGGGCAACAAAGATTTAGTTTACCGTGCTTATCGCGTGCGGTCAAACTCTTTTGATGCCGTGTTTGTTTTCGAGCTAGTTTTGGTCTGGGGTGACGTTGCCGCCAGTCGTTACACGACGTGACTTACGACGACCCTGACCTGGCGCCTTAGGCTCTGGCAGAGCCTCCAACACCGATTCCAAAAGCTTTTCAGCCTCTGGCTTTGCGCTAGTCTCCGTTGCCGAAGCTGGCGCCAAAACGATAGGCGATGGCTCGCCCGCGGCTTCGTGTGCAGCAACAGTTGATGCTGCAATCTTGCCGATAACGCTGTTTAGAGCGTTTGCGCTTTCTGGAGTAACCACCTTGGCAACTTCTACCGGACGGTTGTTGTCCTTCTTGCCCTTCTCACGCTTGCGCTGCTGCTGGTTCTGCTGCTTTGGCTCGCGGTCGTCGTTGGTGATGTGCTTGTTGCGCAAAACTGGTTCGTGGTGAACGATGACACCGCGGCCGGCACAAGCCTCACAAGGCTCACTGAAGGCCTCTAGAAGACCGATACCGAGCTTCTTACGGGTCATCTGGACCAAACCGAGCGAGGTGACTTCAGCCACCTGGTGCTTGGTGCGGTCGCGGCTCAGGCACTCGATTAGTCGACGCAACACTAGGTCGCGGTTCGATTCGAGAACCATGTCGATGAAGTCGACCACGATGATTCCACCGATGTCGCGCAGACGCAGCTGGCGAACGATTTCTTCGGCGGCCTCAAGGTTGTTCTTGGTGACGGTCTCTTCTAGGTTTCCGCCCGAACCAACAAACTTGCCGGTGTTGACGTCAACAACGGTCATCGCTTCAGTGCGGTCGATAACTAGCGAACCACCCGATGGCAGGTAAACCTTGCGGTCTAGCGCCTTGGCAATCTGCTCCCCTACGCGGTACTCATCGAAGACATCGCGAGTGCCCGAGTATTCCTCGACGCGCTCTAGAAGGTCTGGAGCAACCTGACCGAGGTAGGTGGTGATGGTCTCGCGAGCGTCGTCGCCCGAGATAACCATCTTCTGGAAGTCTTCGTTGAATACGTCACGAACAATCTTGATGAGCAGGTCTGGCTCCGAGTGCAACAGCACAGGAGCCTGAGAGGTCTCAGACTTCTTGCTGATTGCTTCCCACTGAGCCTGCAGACGCTGAACGTCTAGAGTCAACTGCTCTTCGGTAGCGCCTTCTGCTGCGGTACGAACGATTACGCCCGCGTCTTCAGGAAGGATCTCCTTGAGGATCTTCTTCAGGCGTGCGCGCTCCGAGTCTGGAAGCTTGCGCGAGATTCCGTTCATGCTGCCGTTTGGCACGTAAACCAAGTAGCGACCAGGAAGCGAAACTTGCGAGGTCAGGCGGGCACCCTTCTGACCAACCGGGTCCTTGGTTACCTGAACCAAGACGGTGTCGCCGCTCTTGAGAGCTAGCTCGATGCGACGTGGCTGGTTGCCGGTTTCGGCAAGCTCCCAGTCGACTTCACCCGAGTACAAAACTGCGTTGCGGCCGCGACCGATGTCGACGAAGGCTGCTTCCATCGATGGCAAAACGTTCTGAACCTTACCGAGGTAGACGTTGCCGATGAGCGATGCGTCCTGAGCCTTTGCCACGTAGTGCTCTACGAGGATGCCGTCTTCAAGAACACCGATCTGGATCTTTCCGCCAGCCGAGCGCACAACCATGGTGCGGTCTACGGCTTCGCGACGAGCGAGGAACTCACTCTCGGTGATTACGCTGCGACGACGGCCGGCATCGCGACCATCGCGGCGGCGCTGCTTCTTGGCCTCGAGACGGGTGCTGCCCGAAACGCGCTGTGGCTCGTTGCTTGGCTCTTTTGGCTCGCGCGGGGTGCGAACCTTTACGACTGTGTTTGGTGCGGCCTCGGCCGGAGCCTCTTCGCCTGCGCGACGACGAGAACGACGACGAAGGTGCGATTCTTCCGAATCCGACTTCTCGGTCACTACGTCTACAACTGGCTTGCCGCGCTTCTTGTCGATCTGCACGGTTGGAAGATCTGGAGCCTGGAACAGCAGCGATACTGCGGCTAGTGGAACAACCGGCTTCGAGTCGGTTGCTGCCTCTGCGGCTGAGTCAGCAAGGTCGAGAGCTGGAGCAGCCTTGGCAGGCGCTTCCTTCTTGGCTGCGGCTCCGCGCTTTGCTGGCGCGCGCTTGGTGGTCTTTGCAGGTGCCTCAGCCTCTGCAACTACCTGATCGATGCTCTTTGGCTCGGTCTTAGGCGCAGCCTTTGCCGCGGTCTTGCGGACAGGCTTCTTGGCTGCGGTTTCTGCCGCAGGCGAGATTGCTTCGATTGCCTCAACTACCGCATCGGTGACCTTCTTGGCCGCGCGCGAACGTGTTGGCTTCTTTGATTCGTTGTTATCTACCACGTGTGGTAACTCCAAGCCGCCTAAGGCTGAGCCACACTTCTCAAGCCTTTGGGCTCTAAAAATGTCTAGTGTTAGGGGCCGCAGCCACTAACGAAACCTGTGTCGAGGCATCGCACTTATACGTTTTGGACTGCCCCTTGGGTCTTATGTCGGCAAAGCGTAGGACGCTCGAAAAATCTCCGCCGTGAGCGTGTGGTTACTCACAACTGCTTTCAGTATGCCAGAAATCTGTGCATTTGTCTGTAGGCGGCAAGCCGAGTAGTTGAAAGTGCGATACTGAAACGGTGAACAGCGTTACCGAAGCCGCAAAGCCAACTGCCGAACCCCTCATCTCCGCCAGCAAGAAACTTGCATGGATTTGGATTGCGTTTGGCCTAATTGGCTGGATTGCCGCCATGAGCTTGGTTCTTGAAAAGCTGCACGTTCTTGAGCACCCATCCGATGCGCTGTCCTGCGACCTAAACGTATTCATCAGCTGCAAGTCGGTCATGGCATCTTGGCAGTCGCACATCCTTGGCTTCCCGAACCCACTCATCGGTGTTGCAGGCTTCGTGATTCCAATCGTGATTGGCTTCGCGGTTCTGGCCGGCGCAAAGTTTGAGGCCTGGTTCTACCGCCTGATGGTGGTCGGATTCGGCATGGCGTTCGTGTTCGTGCTGTGGCTATCGACCCAGAGCATCTTCGCCATCGGCGTGCTCTGCCCTTACTGCATGCTCGCTTGGTTCGGAACCATTCCGCTGTTCTGGCACACTCTGCTTTGGGCACTTAGCGAAGACATCATGGAGGGCCCGGTTGGGCTCACACCATTCTTCGACTGGTCGCACAAGCACGCTTGGGTTTACAGCTTCGTCACCGAACTGATCATGGTGCTGACCATCGTGGTTGTGTTCTGGAACTCGTGGCCGGCTACGTTCGCAGCCATCTTCGGCTAAAAAGCCTTTAGAACCAGAGCAGAAGTTCGCGCGCTGCGCTCTCTGGCGAGTCGCTTCCGTGTACAAGGTTCTGCTGAACCTTTAGTCCCCAGTCGCGGCCAAGGTCGCCACGGATGGTGCCAGGCGCTGCAGCGGTTGGGTCGGTTGCACCGGCGAGCGAGCGGAAACCTTCGATAACGCGGTGGCCTTCAAGCTTGATAGCCACGACATCGCCCGAACGCATGAACTCGACTAGCGGCTCGTAGAACGGCTTGCCTTTGTGCTCCGCGTAGTGCTCTGCAAGCAGCTCATCCGATGGGGTGAACTTCTTGAGGTCGGCAACAACATAACCCTTTGCCTCTAGGCGCGAAATAATCTCACCGATGAGGTTGCGACGAACGCCATCTGGCTTGATCAAAACTAGGGTCTGCTGAACTTCCGACATGGGAATCCTTACTTCTTGGTAGTTCTATTCTGCATCGTCAGCGACGATGGTGATTACGTCTTCGGCTGCAGCCTGCATGCTCAGGTAGGCGCGGCGAGCCTTGTCGATGGTGGTTCCGGCGATCATCGCCCAAGCCCAAAGACAAACGAAAATGGCGCCAACCAACCACATCAGCGGCACCCAGATGCCGGTGAGCAGGGTTAGGGCTTGGAGCGCCCAACCCCAGATGTAAGAGCCCTTCTTGCCGAGGATGGCAGGAGTGGCGATCATCGCGAGGGTGAGAGTTAGCCCCACAGACCAAACCGGAATCGGCTCAGCCACCTTTAGACCGAAGGCCACGAGGGTTGCGAACAAGACAACGAAAGATTCAAACGCGAGGAGCATCGATGCGAGGGCGCGCTGAGTCGAGGTCTCGCGAGCCTTACGAACGCGGCCCTTGCGAGCGCCGGTGGCCGGCTTTGCGTTGCTGTTACTGCTCATCTTCTTCGTCCTCTGCTTCTTCAGCTTCGTCTTCAAAATCGTCTTCGTAATCGAGGTCGCGGCTGTCCGGGTTTCCTTCGCCGTCGGCGTCGTCTTCGTCCCAGTCGTCGTCGCTATCAAGGAGCAGATCTTCGGTCTGCTGAAGAGCGAGGATGTCGGCAACTAGAGATACCGAACCGGCGGCGATGACGGCCTGACCGACACCTTCTCCGAGCATCTCCTTGGCAAGTTCCATAGCCTGCGAAACATTGTGCGCGGTGCGAACGCGGTGCTCGCCAAATACCTCGATTGCGAGGTCTTCGAGCACATCGATCTCGATTGCGCGCGGCGATGAGGTCTTGGTGATTACAACCTCGGTGAGCACAGGCTCGAGCGCGCGCAGAATGCCAACTGCATCCTTCTCGCCAAGAACGGCAAGCACACCGATGAACTGGTTGGTGATGAATGAGGTCTGGAGCGCACCGGCGAGAACCTGAGCACCCTGCGGGTTGTGAGCCGCATCGAGAACGATGAGCGGTTCGCGCGAGATGACCTGAAGGCGACCCGGCGACGAAGCATCTGCAAGCGCAACTCGCAAGACGTCATCCATGATGCGCTGGTTTCCGCCACCGATGAAGGCTTCAACCGCGGCGATTGCAAGCGCGGCGTTTTCGACCTGGTACTCGCCCAGTAGCGGTAGGTAGAGGTCGCGGTACTCCCCCGCAAGGCCGCGAACGCTGAAGCGCTGGCCGTAAAGTTCCTGCTCGCTGCTCAAGATTTCGAACTCGGTGCCTAGCTGTGCCCAGGCATCCGCGGTGGAGGCAGCAACTTCCTTGAGCACGGCCGATACCGAGTTGTGCTGGAAGGCTGAAACCACGATTGAGTTTGGCTTGATGATGCCGCTCTTGGTCTCGGCAATCTCCTCGAGGGTGTTCCCGAGACGATCGGTGTGGTCGAGACCAACCGGAGTGAACACAGCGACATCGCCGTCGGCAACGTTGGTGCTATCCCAAGCGCCACCCATGCCAACCTCGAGCACAAGAACGTCTACCGGAGCATCCGCGAACACGGCAAAACCGAGTGCGGCAAGCGCCTCAAAGTAGGTCAGCGGGTCTTCGCCGGCTGCGGCAAGTTCAGCATCGACAATCTCGAGAACCGGCTTGGTGTCTTCCCAAAGTTCGTAAAGAACCTGGTCCGAAATTGCTTCGCCGTTGACGCACAGGCGCTCGTTGATCTTGAGCAGGTGCGGGCTGGTGAAACGACCGGTGCGAAGGCCCATTTCGCGCAGGATGCGCTCGATGAAACGAGTGGTCGAAGTCTTTCCGTTAGTACCGGTGACGTGAATCACACGGTACGAGTGCTGAGGGTCGCCAAGCAGTTCAACCGCACGACGAGTTGGCTCCAAACGCGGACGGATCTTGTTTTCCGGCACGCGCAGCAGCAACTCGGCCTCGGCCTGAGCCGCTAGCTTCGCCCAGTAAGCGTCGGTCGATTTGCTCAAAGCTTCTTCACCTGAATGGCAACCGGTAGGTCGTCGCCAACGGTTGCGGTTGCGTCTGCCACTGCACCCTCGGTCAGGCTCAACTCAAGGGTGAGAGTCTCACTCTTGACTAGTTCCTGATGCGCGGTGGCGGCAGCGATAACCTCGGCCGAACCGGTCACCGCAAGCGCGATGCGGTCGGAAACGTCTAGGTCGGCATCCTTGCGGGCCTGCTGAACAGCGCGGATGAGGTCTCGCGCCAAACCTTCGGCGGCAAGCTCAGGGGTCACAACTGCGTCTAGCAGAACGAAGCCACCCGCAGGCAAGATGCCCACCAGGTTGTTGCCCTCGGCGTTAGAGGCGGCAACTAGCTCAAGGGTGTATTCGCCCTCAACAAGCTCAACTCCACCGGCTACAACTACGCCGTTGGTTTCGCTCCAGTCGCCAGCCTTTGCGGCCCCGATGACGGCCTGCACGGTCTTACCGATGCGAGGACCGGCGGCACGGGCGTTTACGCTAAGGCGCTTCTCAACGCCGTACTTAGCGCCCGAGTCGGCTGCAAGCTCGACTAGGTCGACTGCCTTCACGTTTAGCTCGTCGGCGATGATGGCCGCGAAGTCGTTCAGGCTTGCCGAGTTGGCAGAAACCACGGTGAGCTTTGCCAGCGGTAGACGAACGCGAAGCTGAGCACCCTTGCGGAGGCTATTTGCAACGCTCGAAATGCTGCGAACCTGGTCCATCGCTGCAACAAGTGCATCGTCGCCAGGAATCTCGGCGGCAACTGGCCAGCTCTCAAGGTGAACCGAACGACCGCCAGTTAGACCCTTCCAGATCTCCTCGGTGACCAGCGGAAGCAGCGGTGCTGCAACGCGAGTCATGATCTCGAGAACGGTGTAGAGGGTGTCGAATGCCTCTTCCGAGCCATCCCAGAAGCGGTCGCGGCTGCGGCGGACGTACCAGTTGGTGAGCACATCGGCGAAGTCACGAAGGTGACCAGTTGCCGCGTACGAGTCGAACTGGTTCATGGCCTGCTCAACGTTGGCAACCAGGTCGCGAGTCTTCGCGAGCAGGTAGCGGTCGAGCACATCGGTGCTTGCAAACGAGGTCTTGGCCTCATAGCCCGATGCGTTGGCGTACAGGGTGAAGAAGTAGTAGGTGTTCCACTTCGGCAGCAGCACCTGGCGGACACCCTCACGGATGCCCTGCTCGGTGACCGAGAGGTTACCACCGCGAAGAATCGGGCTCGACATGAGGAACCAACGCATCGCGTCGGCGCCATCGCGGTCCATGACCTCGTTGACGTCTGGGTAGTTGCGGAGGCTCTTTGACATCTTCTGACCATCGTTGCCGAGGATGATGCCGTGCGAGACCACATTCTTGAACGCTGGGCGGTCGAACAGTGCTGTGCTCAGAACGTGCAGGGTGAAGAACCAACCGCGGGTCTGGCCGATGTACTCAACAATGAAGTCGCCCGGGAAGTGGCTCTCGAACCAGTCCTGGTTTTCGAATGGGTAGTGAACCTGCGCGAATGGCATCGAACCAGATTCGAACCAGCAGTCGAGCACCTCAGGCACGCGACGCATTGTGCTCTTGCCGGTTGGGTCGTCTGGGTTCGGACGAGTCAGCTGGTCGATGTAAGGGCGGTGGAAGTCGGTGAGACGAACGCCAAAGTCCGCTTCGAGCTCTTCGGCCGAACCGTAAACATCGATGCGCGGGTAGTTAGGGTCGTCGCTCTTCCAAACCGGAATTGGTGCGCCCCAGAAGCGGTTACGGCTGATTGCCCAGTCGCGAACGTTCTCTAGCCACTTGCCGAACTGGCCATCCTTGGTGTGTTCGGGAGTCCAGTTGATCTGCTGGTTTAGCTCAAGCATGCGGTCGCGCAGCTTGGTGGTCTCTACGAACCACGAAGAAACCGCCTTGTAGATCAGCGGGTTCTTGCAGCGGTAGCAGTGCGGGTATGGGTGCTCGTACGATGCCTGGCGAAGCACGCGGCCGTTGCCCTTGAGCAACTGGGAGATCGGCTTGTTGGCGTCGAATACGTGCTGACCGACGAAGTCGGTGATGATGGTGTTGAACTGACCGCGCTCGTCAACCGAAACGTAGGTTGGGATGCCGGCAGCCAGACAGACACGCTGGTCGTCCTCACCGTAGGCAGGAGCCTGGTGGACGATACCGGTACCGTCACCCTCGCCAACGTAGTCGTCTGCTAGAACCTGCCAGGCGTTGGCGATGTCGAACTTGGTGTCATCCGCGTAGTAGTCGAATAGGCGCTCGTAGCGCAGACCCTTCAGGGCCTCACCCTGGTACGAAGCGGTGATGGCGGCTAGCGCAGCCTCGCCGGTCTCGTAACCGAGATCCTTGGCGTAGTTGGCGACGCTGCTCTTTGCGATTAGGTACGAAGCCGAACCCGAAACCGCGTTGTCGCCGGTGCCGAGCGGACCAGCAGGAACAACGACATACTCGATGGCCGGGCCGACCGCGAGCGCGAAGTTGGTTGGAAGGGTCCAAGGGGTGGTGGTCCAAGCCAGGATGCGAACTCCGGCGAGCGCCTCAAAGCCAGCCTGTCCGGCGGTTACCGGGAAGGTGACGGTTAGGGTCTGGTCCTGACGGGTTTTGTAAACCTCGTCATCCATGCGCAGCTCGTGGTTCGAAAGCGGAGTCTCACAGCGCCAGCAGTAAGCCAACACCTTGAAGCCTTCGTAGATAAGACCCTTGTTGTAGATGGTCTTGAATGCCCACAGCACCGACTCGGTGAAGTTGCTGTCTAGGGTCTTGTAGTCGTTTTCGAAGTCGACCCAGCGAGCCTGACGGGTTACGTACTGCTCCCAGTCCTTGGTGTACTTGAGAACGCTGGTGCGGCAGTAGTCGTTGAACTTGTCGATGCCGAACTTTTCGATCTCTGGACGGCCACTGATGGCGAGCTGGCGCTCAGCCTCAACCTCGGCAGGAAGACCGTGGGTGTCCCATCCGAAGCGACGCTCAACGCGGTAGCCCTGCATGGTCTTGAAGCGTGGGATGGCATCCTTGGCGTAACCGGTAAGCAGGTGGCCGTAGTGAGGAAGACCGTTGGCGAACGGAGGGCCGTCGTAGAACACGAACTCATCGGCGCCCGCAGCCTTGCGCTGGTCGATGCTGGCCTGGAAAGTGCCGTCCTTTGCCCAGAAGTCGAGAATCTGCTCTTCAACCTTCGGGAAGGCTGGGCTAGGGTTCACGCCGTTGGCGTTTACACCTGCGCGCACGCTGGCAGAAGCATCTGAGTTTTTGGGATACATGTGTGGCTTTCTGGGCTGACCTAAAAAGGATTTCCTTAGTCAATGTTAACCTTATACAAACCCACTTTTTGGAGACTTCTAGCGTGACTACTGCCTTGCCTGGCTCTGCCAACAACTATCTGGCCCCTGCGACCACCCCTGAGAAGGCTGGCGTCGAGGGATTAGAGGCTAAATGGGGTGCCATTTGGGAGACCGCCGGCACCTTCTCGTTCGACCGCACCGCTAAGCGCGAATGCGTCTACTCGATCGACACTCCCCCTCCAACAGTGTCGGGTTCGCTGCACGTAGGTCACGTCTTCTCGTACACCCACACCGACCTCGTGGCTCGCTACAAGCGCATGCAGGGCTTCGAAGTGTTCTACCCGATGGGCTGGGACGACAACGGTCTGCCAACCGAGCGTCGCGTACAGAACTACTTCGGTGTGCGCTGCGATCCATCGCTGCCATACATTGAAAACTTCGTGCCACCTTACGAGGGTGGCGACAACAAGAGCTCGAAGGCCGCAGACCAGGTTCCAATCGGTCGCCGCAACTTCATCGAACTTTGCGAGAAGCTAACCGCCGAGGATGAGAAGCAGTTCGAGCAGCTGTGGCGCCAGCTTGGCACCTCGGTCGACTGGGCTCAGACCTACCAGACCATTTCGCCAGACGCTCAGGCCGTATCGCAGAAGGCTTTCCTAGAGAACCTTTCGCGTGGCGAGGCCTACCAGTCGATGGCTCCAACCCTTTGGGACGTAACCTTCCGCACCGCGGTTGCTCAGGCAGAGCTAGAAGACCGCGAGCAGCCAGGTGCCTACCACCGCGTTGGTTTCCACGCCGACCCAGCCCTAGTTGAGGGTGGCGTCGTCTACATCGAGACCACTCGCCCGGAACTTCTTCCTGCCTGTGTGGCCCTAGTTGCCCACCCAGACGACGAGCGCTACCAGCACCTGTTCGGCAAGACCGTTCGCACCCCGCTGTTCGACGTTGAGGTTCCAGTGGTCGCCCACCACCTCGCACAGATCGACAAGGGATCGGGCATCGCCATGATCTGTACCTTCGGTGACATCACCGACGTCGTCTGGTGGCGTGAACTAGACCTTCCGAACCGCGCAATCATCGGCTGGGATGGCCGCATCATCAGCGAGGCGCCAGAGGCAATTACCTCGGCTCGCGGTCAGGAAATCTTCGCCGAGCTTGCCGGCAAGACCACCTTCAGCGCCAAGCAGCGCATCGTCGAACTGCTTCAGGAATCGGGCGAAATGGTTGGCGAACCTCGCCCAATCACCCACCCGGTCAAGTTCTTCGAAAAGGGCGACAAGCCGCTCGAAATCGTTTCGACCCGTCAGTGGTACATCCGCAACGGTGGCCGCGACGAGGCGCTTCGTGAGCGCCTGATTGCCCTCGGCAAGGACCTCAACTTCGTTCCTGACTTCATGCGCGTGCGCTACGAAAACTGGGTGAACGGCCTAACCGGCGACTGGCTAATCTCGCGCCAGCGCTTCTTCGGTGTGCCAATCCCGGTTTGGTACCCGCTAGACGCCGATGGCAACCCAGACTTCGACAACGTGATCGTGCCTTCGTACGAATCGCTTCCGGTCGACCCTTCGGCCGACGTGCCTGCCGGTTACACCGCGGAGCAG
>Ga0228702_1001260_pt1 | contig 16628 bp, 21 predicted proteins | sample McNCre217_Aug_MG_2_FD_178018 | JGI IMG/M metagenome (GOLD analysis project Ga0228702, IMG submission 178018) | Freshwater microbial communities from McNutts Creek, Athens, Georgia, United States - 20-17_Aug_MG | ecosystem: Environmental > Aquatic > Freshwater > Creek | place: USA: Georgia... | reverse complement strand
GTGGTCGCTGCCGCGGCTACCTGCTCCCCCATTGGTGACCTAGGCGTACGCGCCGCCCCCCGGAAAGGAGGCGGCCGTGCCGGTCGACCTTGCCCGCCGCAACGGCATCGAGCTTGTGAAAACAGGCCGGTGGGCCGCCATGTCCGGCTCGTGGGAGCCCACCCCGGAGGACTTGGCGTCCGCCGTGGACGCCCAAGCATGCCCTGCCATCGCGAAGCCGATCATCAAACTCGGACACGTCGACAGCCGGTTCGACGGCGAGCCCGCCTTCGGCTGGTTCGAGAACCTGCGCGTCGCCGACGGTGGGCACACCCTGCTCGGCGACCAGGTGACCCTGCCGTGGCTCGACTCGGTGCAGGCAGCCGCCTATCCGTCCCGCTCGGTGGAGGGCAACTACCGGCACACCTGCTCGGAGGGCCACACCCACCGTTTCGTGCTGACAGCGGTCGCCCTGCTCGGTGTCACCCCACCCGCGGTGAAGACGATCCGCAACCTGAATGACTTGCCGGCGATGCTCGGTGTCGCGGCCGGTGCGCCGGAAGTGCCGGAGGGCGCCCAGCACGTCCAGGTGACCATCATGGCGGGCCGGCACGCCTTCGACGAACACAAAATCCACCGCGATGGGGACGGAAAATTCGCCCACACCAGCAGCGGCAACGCACCCGACCTGCCCGCCGCCAAAGGCGGACCGCTCAAGGACGCCCTCAAACTCGACGGCCGGATCACCCTCGGCCGCGGCGAAACCCTCACCGGAACAGGATCGGTCAGAAGCGCCGGCATCGCCGTGGCCGCCATCAACGGGCAGGCCGGTCCTTCCGTCCGCCTCGGCGTGAACATCGCACCCGACGACATCAGCTCGTGGCGTGCCTCGAACAAGGGCTCCACCGCCGTCCTCGACAGCGACGGCGTGGCCGCGCTACGGGCAGCCCTACCGGACATGCTCGACTGGGGCGACCAGGGCAAAGCCCACCTGAAGTCCCTCGAGAAGCGGGACAAGGAGTTGTCCGCCCGGGAACGGGACCTGGTCAACCGCCAGTACCCGAATTTGACCAAGGCCGACGCGAAAGAGCTGGAACGCATCGACCGGGCACTACCGGAAGTCGACCGGAAGCTGACGTCGGTCGACGCGAACCAGCAGCGCCGCATCGGGGACCTGCCCGACCTGGCCGACCGGCAGCGTATGACCGACATCGACAGTCAGATCGCCGCGAAACGCGCCACCGGTGACACTGCCGCGGTGGCCGCACTCCAGTTGGAGCAGCGCGCCATCATGTGGGGCCACACCCCCGCCGAGGTGCAGGAGCTGAGCGATCTCCGCAGTCGCGGTTTCAACCTCAGCGCCACCCAGGTGGCCCGCAAGCGGGAACTGTCGACGCCGGGCAACGGCCTGGATTCGATTTGGCCGATGCTGTTCGAGCAGGACCAGGGCAGGGCTGATGGGCTGCTCGCTGAGCGGGCCGCTCTGGTGGCGCAGCGGGCGCAGCTCACTGCGGTGTCCAAGCCGCTGACCGCCAGCGACGCTGCGGAACTCGCGGCGGTGAACGCGGATCGGGCCCGGCTCAGCGACGAGCAGGCCGCTTTCGTCGATGATGCTCACCTGACTGACGGGATCATTCCGGGCACGGCCTGGGGTGATGTCGCCTATGAGGCGGTGATGACCGAGTCGGGGCCTCGCTACTACATGGCGGTTCGGCCGAAGAACGCGGGCCGGGAGTGGTCGATCGCGGATGCGGCGGAGGAGCCGCTGGAGTCCGGTGATCTGCGCAAGCTGGCGGCCCTGCTGGGCCGTGCGGTGCAGCCCGCCGAGGTTGCGGCTGCCGCAGCCGACGAACCGCAGCGCACCAGCATCGTCGTCACCCTCGTCCCCACCGCGGCAGACGCCGACCGCCTGGCTGTTGACGGCGGCGAACCGGCCGACGAGCTGCACTGCACCCTCGCCTACCTCGGTGACGCGGAAACGCTCGGGGCCGCCGGTCAGCAGGACGTCATCGACGCCGTGTCGGCTGCGGTCAACGGCATGCCGGTCGTGGACGCGGACATCTTCTCAGTTTCTGTGTTCAACCCGCCGTCCGACAACACACCACCGGATGCCCGCGACCGGTCCACATGCCTCGTGTGGGGCCTGTCCGGGGACCTCATCTCAGCCGTACACGACATGGTCGCTGCCGCGGTCGCCGGTGTCGGCTCGGGTGAACAGCACCAGCCGTGGCACGCGCACATCACCGCGATGTTCTCCGACGACCTGTCGTTACTCCCGAAGCTCGCGGATCGGGTGGGGCCTGTCGAGTTCGACCGGATACGGATATCCATCGCCGGACAGCACATCGACATCCCGCTCATCGACGTCGCCGACAACGAGGTGCCCGACTATCCCGACGCGGAGCTGGTTGCTGCTGCTGCGGGCGACGACGAGTTGAAGCGGTACTGGCTAGGCGACGGGCTCCACCGCTGGGCGGACAAACCGCACCCGTGGCGAACGCTGTACAAGCTCATCCTCGGCAAGGTCAAGAACGTCGAGAAAGCGAAGCGGATCGCTAGCCGCTGGTACATCGACCACTTCGGTCACACCCCCAACCAGCACGTCACCGCCTCGACCGGGGTGACCGATGCGCCTGCCCTGCCGGTGCACACCGATCCACCAGCGCCGCCCACCACGCCACCCGCGCCGCCTGCACAAGTGGGTCAACCCGCGCAGGCCGGGCTGCCTGCAACGCCGCAGACCGCGGCACCCCAACTCCCGGCCGCCGAGCCGGAGCCAGTAAATCAACCTGAGGAGGACCCTGTGTCCCTGAGCGAAGACATGCGCTCGCGGCTCGGCCTCGCCGACGACGCCGACGAGACCGCCGCACTCGCGGCGATCGACGCGCTGAAGGCCAAGGCCGACACCCCCACACCGACTCCGGAGATGGTCGCCGCGTCGGCCGCCACCGAAGCCGAGAAGGACGAACTCCGCAAGGAAGTCACCGTCCTGGCGTCGCAGGTGCAAACCATGTCCACCCAGCTCGCCGCCGCCGAAGCCGAGAAGGCCGCCACCGTCAAGGCTTCCGTGCTGGACGAGGCGATGCGACTCGGCAAGTTCTCCCCCGCCGAGCGCGAGCAGTGGGAGTCCGACTACGACGAGGCACCCCGGGCGATCACCCGCGTGCTCGCCTCGATCGCGGTCGGCGCGAAGGTGCCGGTCATGGCGTCCGGTCACACCGGCCCCGCCGAACCCGGCGCGGGCAGCGACACCGACTGGGATGAGCTGACCGCCATCCTCGACGGCCCGAACGCGAAGGCGGTCTGAGCATGGGCGCGTACGAACCGAAGTTCCTCTACACCGACGTCGTCACCGGTTCGGCGTCGGCGACCATCACCGGTGGCCAGACCCTGATCGTGTCCGGCAACGGCACGGTCGGACCGGCCGGCGCCTCTGCGGCGAACTTCGTCGGCGTGGCCGCGTTCGACGCTGTCAACGGTGACCGGGTGTCGTTCTTCCCCCGCGGAAAGGTCCACATTTCCACGGCGTCGGGTGCGATCACCGCTGGGGCGCGGGTGGACACCGGCGCGGCGGGCACGGTCGCTTCCGCGGCGTCCGGTCTGACGAACGTCGGTATCGCCCTGACGACCGCGGCCGACACGGCCTTGGTCGAGTGGATGGAGATCTAACTCCCTCCGCGTCACCCCTCCCCTGTCCTCTCGAGGCCCCACGCATTCCGCGTGCCGGGCCTTTTTCGCGTGCCCGGCAACCGGGCGTTCCTGAAAGGTGACCCCGTATGCCGGGCGCATATCCTGCCGCAGCGGCGACGCTGACCGGCAACCTGCTGGCGGTCGACCGCCTCCTGAAGTCCCCGTCGATGCTGACGCGCCGTCTGCGCGGGATTCCGGACCTTCGGTTCATCTCGGACCAGGTCCTGACCCGCAAGATCCGTTCCAACGGTGGTGCCGCAATGGCGGAGACCGGTGAGGCGATCGTGAACCCGCGGCCGATCGAGTCGATCGCGCCGGGCGGCGAGTATCCGCGGGACAGCCCGGCGGACGGCACCGCGATGCTCGTCAAGGTGTCCAAGTGGGGTGAGGCGACCCCGCTGACCGATGAGAAGATCAAGCGGTCGGTGTACGCCGGTGATGAGGTGAACCGGTCGCTGCGTAAGGCCGCGAACACCATCATCAGCAAGATCGACAAGCTCACCACGTCGGCGATGGGCTCGCTGGTGACCAACACCTCGGGTGCCGCAACCGCCTGGGACCAGACGTCGGCGCTGCTGTTCCGCGACGTCGAGAAGGCCGCCGCGAAGATCGTCGACCTGAACATGGGCTACATGCCGAACACGCTGCTCATGTCGACGACGAAGTACGCGATGCTGGTCACCGACCCGGCGATCGCGGCGCTGCGTCGCCGGGAGGACTCCACGAACCCGATCTACGGCGGGAAGATCGAGTACCTGGGCCGGTACCGGATCGTGACCACCTCGGTCGGCAACCTCCCGCGGGACAGTGTGTGGGTGTACGACGACCAGGAACTCGGCGGCATGGCCAACGAGGACGAGGTCGACCCGGGCTACGCCACCATGGACAACGGCCTCCAGTTCAAGGTGATCCGCATCGATGCCCGCGACGCCTGGGACATCCAGGCCCGCCGTATCACCGCGCCGATGGTGACGGAACCGGCGGCCGGGATCGAGATCACCGGCACGGGGAGCCTGGGCTGATGACTGAGACCCGCTATCAGGTGATCGCCGAGTGCGCCTACGCGATGACGGTGGACTCGGCCGGTAAGTCGTGGCGGCTGTTCGAGAAGGGTGCGCTCGTCGCGGCGGACACTCCCAACTTGGAGCATCTGCTGAATAACGGCTACGTGGCGAAGGTCGGCGGCGAGGCTACGGGCGGTCTGGACGCAGCGGGTATCCCGTCGGGCGCCTACGACAATCCGGTCCCGGGGGGCATCACGTCGACGCCGGTGGAGAAGTCGCAGGAGCAGCTTCAGGCGGAGCGGGAGGCTGCGGACAAGGTTCGGGCTGACGCCGATCTGGCGGAGAGGCGCGCGGCGGCGCAGGCGAAGCTGGCCGAGCTCGAGGACGGCCCGGACGGGCGCAGCTCGCAGGCGGTGTGGGTGGAGTACCTGGTGTCGCGCGGCAGCAACTACGCGGACGTCGCTTCCGCCACCAAGGCGGAGCTTCAGAAGCTGGCCGAGCAGCAGTCCTGAGATCGTGGGCGCCGGTTTCCCCCGAACGGGCCGGCGCCCCGCCTCCTGCCCGGGGGTGAGTATTGACAACGCCGATGGGTCCGATGGGGCAGGGCCAGGGGTACGGGTACGACACGATCGCCCGGAAGATGGCGCAGGATGCGTCCGCTGCGATGGACTTCAATTTGGCGTCGTTGACGGCGTTGGTGGAGTCGCTACGGCCGGGTTTCGGCACGGCGGCTGTTCCGGCGTTGTCGTTGGGTGCGTCCGCTCAGGTCACGGTGACCTTGTCGAAAGACATGGGCACCACGTCGTTTCAGCCGTTGCCGGTCCTGTTGGGCTCGGCGACCCTACTCGGGGCGCTGCAAGTCGGTGGTGTGGTGTCGCAGACCGCCACCCAGGTTGTGGTGTTGGTTCGGGCGCCGCTGGTCGCTGTCGCGGTCGGCGCCGTTTTGCAGGTTCTTGCGTTCCGCACTTCCTAGAGAGGAGGCGGGATGCCGACCGCCACACAAAACCCGGCGTACGTGACGCTTGTCGCGGACACGGACACGACGCTGACATTGGCCGCGAACTACGGGGCGGTGGAGGTGGTGTTGATCGCCAACCCGGCGGTCACCCAATTCAACACGACCAACACCGCCATCACGACGTCGACATTGACCGACGGCAACCACGCCGTCAGCTCCACGCTGCCTGCGAAGACCGTCCGGGATGAGTCCGGTGGCGGGCCTACCGTGGTCCGGCTCCGCAGTTCCGGCACTCCGACGGTGGGGGTGTACGGATCTTGACACGACCCAACTACGGCTACGTGCCCGCCGCGGGTTCGGGGACCGTCAGCGACGCCACGACGGGCGCCAAGGGTGTTCTCCAGTTGGCCGGGGACCTGGGCGGGACAGCGACAGCACCGACCGTGCCGGGACTCGCTGGCAAGGTCGGCAAGGGCGACCTTGTTCTGAACGTCAAGGACTACGGCGCTGTCGGCAACGGCACCGCGGACGACGCCGCGGCCATTCAGGCCGCAATCGACGCCAGCGTCGGCGGCACGGTGGCCGGCGGCGCGGCCGTTACCCGGTCGGCGGTCAAGCCGGTCTACCTCCCGCGGGGCACGTACAAGATCACGGCCCCGCTCAAGGTCTACTCAGTAGCCGGCTTCCATCTGTTCGGCGACGGCGAGGAAACCTTCCTGTCGGTTTCCGGAGCGCTCACCTATGCGCTCGACATCAACGGCAGCTACGTCGGGCAGTTCCGGGACTTCACCATCAAGGGCGCCACCGCGACCGACACGGTGACCTCCGCGATCGGCATGAACTGGGACAACACCCTCTCGTCGCGGTCGACCACCGGCAACACGCTGCGCAACATCATGGTCCGCAACCTCAAATACGTCAATGCGTTTGCGTTGGGTGACGCCACCGCGGGCCGCCAGATGGACAACGTGCAGGTCGATCACTGCTTCGCACAGGGGCAGTGGACGGCCGGCGAGACTACCTGGTGGCAAGTCGGTTTCATGTCCGGCAACGGCACCAGCGGCAACGTTCTCAACCACGGGTACAACGACTGCCACCCGTCGGCGAACCGGTACAACTACTCCGCTAACGGAACCAACGTCAACATCATTGGCGGTGACGTCGGGGCGGCCGAGGTCGACGTGCGGCACGTTGGTGCGCACCATGTGAACCTTCAAGGGATTCGGTCTGAGCAGTCTCAGCGGCTGTTTGAACAGGCGGGCGGGGCATCATATCCCTCTGTCGTCGCCTTGCGCGACATCCTGTTCGAGGCCGGCATGCTCAACGCCGACGGTCGATTCATCAAGATCGGCTACAGCGGGGCGGTGACCCTGGAGAACATCCGTGTTGGACAGCAGGCAGCCAGCCCGGTCATCTACGTTTCCAACGCGGCTACCCGCTCAGCACAGGTGACGGCAACCGGGCTGCTCACCCGCAGCGCCGTAAGCAGCCTGTTCGTTTCGGCCGGCACAACAACACCGGTATCGGTCGTGGTGGTCAACTACTCGCAGCTCGACTCGAGCGGACTGGTAACGGACCGGGTGCCGATCTGGACGAAAAATTTCCAGACGGCCACCAGTACACAGGTGCCGACTTTCACGGATGGTGTCATCGTTGGCGGGTCATCTCTGCAGATGGCCGATGTCTCAGCACCTCCGTCGGCCCCTACTTCGGGGGGCGTGCTCTACGCGCACGGCGGCACGCTCAGGTTCGTGGGCTCGTCAGGGACCATCACGACGATCGCTCCGGCTTGATAGCGCAGTCAGGCCCAGAATTAGCCAGAGTATTGTCCCGGCTCGGTTAGCGGTCAACGCTGGCGCTCCCGCGCTAGCCGCCGCCGCTATCAAGCCAAGCCCTGTCGCCAGGCGTCGGAATTCCGGCGCGCTCTTCCAGGCCGCTCTAACGATGAGGAGGGTGATGCCGACATAGCAGACGACGCCGACCAGGCCAGCCATCACGAGCGCCTCGACGGGACCGCTGTCGTAGGCGACCGCCAAGCCCTGAGCTCCAACTCCACCAAATGGCGCAATGGACATGACTGCGTCTACTGCCCCGCTGAGTGATGACTCTGAGCCGTAGCGTCCAGCTGTGAAGAGTTCGAGCGATCCATCCATGGTGAAAAGTCGCAATAGATAGTCTTCGCCGCTCCACGCGGGGAGGATGCTTGTTTGCGCCAGCGCCCCACCGGTCAGGAGAGTCACGATCGCCGCCACGGCACGGGACTTTCGGTTCCCTCGCACCTTGATCATCTGGTAGATGCCGACGGGGAGTCCCACAAACAAGAATGTCTTGGAGACGGTGAGGATGCCTCCCACGGCAAGAATGATCATGACTGGCACGAGAAGCCAGGGACGCTGGCGGTAGAGATGCACTACGGCGACTACGGCGATCGAAAAGAGAAGCCCAGCGTCGGTTGGCTGGGAGAAGATGCCGCAGAAGCGCCCCATGACTTCCAGCCGCTCTGCACTGGTTAGGGCTAGGGTCTGCGGACCATGCCATGACGAAAGGTCAATATGTCCGCCAGCCACAGCCCAGATCTCCAGGGCGGTATTGGCGGCCATAGCCCAAACCGTGATGCCGCAAACGGTACGGACGATGGTTTCGTTGTTTGCCGTTGAACCGGTTAGTGCCCAGGTGATGGCCAGGATAGCGATCGGCCCAAGAAGATTATCGATTCCGGCGAGCGGTCGCCCGAATTGGTATGGGCTGGTATTAGCCACAGGCGCGACAACGCCGATCACCGATATAACCAGCATAATTATCCAGAGCGCGGCCACGCCGCCGCCGTAAAGGTTTGGTCGATACCGAACCCACCCGATGGCAGCCAGGACTACGACGTAGCCGTAAATCGCCACCTGCTCGGTTCTGATGCTGCCCGTCAAGTAGGGCCCGAACGCGGCAAGAGTGATCACTGCGGTGATGACGATTGCGCGGCGGTTTTTCGCCGGGCTCACAGCCAGCTGGCTGGTTTGGCTCATGGAGCTTGGGCTCGATCCACCGGACCGGCACCGGATGGTGGCGGCCGCGCCGGTCCGGTACCACCACGACCACCGGGGTGCCCAACGTCTGACCCCTGCCGCTGGTGGCGCTGCTCGGCCGATCATCCGACCCCGGACGCGCGATACCTGTGCGCACTCATCTACTCCTGGGGGGTGACCGTGGCTGATCCGGTATGGTCCCCGACTGTCACGCAGGTGGCCGCGTATGTGCCGCATCGGACGTTGGTGGTGTCGGATGCGGTTACCGAAGCCGAAGACCAGTACACGTTTACGTTCGACTCGACCACTCGCCCCACCGCCACGCAGGTGGAGAGCCTGATAGCGGACGCGTGCGCCTGGGTAGGAGCGCGTCTCGCGCCCGTTCACGTGTCGTCTCAGGGGGCGGCCAGGGTAGTCGCCACACTGGCCAGCGCGGCGGCTGTGGAGCGAAGTTGGCCGAACGACGACGAGTCGCTTCAACGCGCCAACGATCTTGAGAAGCGGATGGGCGACATCCTGGCCGGGTTGCTCGTGTCGAACGAGCTCGCCAACGCGGGTGACGGCGACCCGGAAACCATCGACACTGTCCTACCTGTGTGGAGCTTCCCGCTACCCGACCCCCGCTACGACGACCCCCGCTACTTCTGACCAGCCAACCCGCTAACCCGCGAAGGAACCCGCATGCCCATCGACCCCGCCGACCTCGACAACCGCTTCCGCTACCACGCCCCCAAAGACGAGACCACCCGCGACGCCCACGACCGAGTGCGTGGCATGTGCGGCAACCTCGCCTACGAGCTCGACAAGATGATGCCCGACGGCCGGGAAGCAGCCCTCGCCCTCACGAAGATCGAGGAAGCAATGTTCTGGGCCAACGCGGCGATTGCGCGGCAGGAGTGAGCCGGCGTTCCTAGAGCCGCCACTCGCCCCGCCATCCCGGGTGGCCGGCGTACGGCTGGGCTAGCTGGAGCAGGATCCGCGACGACTCCGATTCGGAGCCGAGGAACCACTTCCAACTGCTCTGCGAGCCGTCGGCGACCGGGGCGTGATCAGCGAGCATCTGCCGCTTCAACTCCACCTCGGCCCGCCAACGTGCCGGGCTGACGAAGATGTCGACGCCCGCCAGCCAGTCCGGCGGATGATGCTGGAAGGCCGGGGCGGTCCGGGCGCGTTCCATCTCCCGCTCCATCCCGCCGATCTTGCGTTCGTCGTCGGCGAGCCGCGCAGTCAGGAAATCGATCAGCTCTCGCATTCCGTCTCCATCTCGAACCGGACACCATCCACCGTCACCGTGCCGACCGACTCGGCGAGATGCAGTCGGCCGTCGTGCTCGAACGAGATCACCGTGTCGGTGACCGGGACGATGTCGTCGGCGCCCACGGGCATAATCCACACATTGCCGGGTGTCGGCATCGACTCCTCCTCAAGGTTGCTCACTGATCCTCCGGTGCCCTTTTCAGCGCGTCCCTCAGCCTTCGCCGAACCTGACGCGGCTTCAGCCCCACGTCCGGGCAATCCGGGCCAGGAGAAGCGTTGCAGTGCGGGCACCACGGCGGGGACACGCGGGCGGGCATGCGGGGCATCAGCCCTCCAAAGCCCAGCCCGTGATCTCCTCATCCGACCAGCCCGCATCGAACCGGCGGTGCATCGCATCGAGCACCGACACAGCCTGCTTGCCCGCCACGGCCAAGTCGCACAACTCGTTCAGCAACGCCGCCATCAGGTCGGTGTAGTCGGCCGCAGCTCTATCGCACGGGACAATCAGGGACGCGCCCACATTCCACCTGTCCGGCCGCTTCAGGCGGACATACGAGCCGTCGCGGCCCCCGATCACAGTGAAACTGGACTCGACCAAGGCGGCCACGAGAGCGGCGGGGTCGATATGGTCCAGGTTCGGCACCTTGTCAGACATTCGCTTCTCCTTCGTGCGGGGTTGCTCTACAAGCTAACTGCGCACCGACGGCGAGGTAGGGACGGCCTGGGCTCGTCGCCTACCTCGCCGTCGGTGCGTCTTTGATCTTCAGGCTGCGACGTGTCCGCCGTTTCGGCGCTGGACGTACTCCTCGATCATCCGGACGTGGTTGCACCGGTTTGTCGCGAAGGACTCCTGCTTCAGCTTGTCGGGGAGCTCGTGGCTCAACAGGTATTCACCGCCCACGGGCCAGAAGAGTCCGCCGTCCGGGTGGTCCTTGACGTCCAGGTCGTGCAGCATCGGCGAGCCGTTGTACCAGCCGATGACAGCGCAGACGGAGGGGCTTCCGCAGTCGCCCTCGCCGTCGCCGCTTGAGTGGTCGTGCCACTCGTCCTTGTCGAACAGGGCGAACAGCGGGTAGCCCTGCGGGATGAACGGCACTTCCTCGTCGTAGCCCATGATCTTCCTCTCTCGCCTTCCTGATTCCTGCGACCTTCCTGCAGGCGGGTCGATCCTCCTTCCTCCCGGCTTCTTCCCGCTTCCTCCCGGAGGAAGGCTGCTTCGCCGGGAACGGCCAGTAGTAGTGCTCTGCTCCGCCCCTTAAGGCGGAGCACCACTACCTGCTCCGTGCTCTGCGGTGCTCTGGAGCACTTGGAGCACTCAGGTCAGATAGTGCAGTACCGACCTCGACGGACCAGGCTCCTTTCGGACGCCGGACACGTCAGCAGTCCTCTTGGTTCGCGACGGCCCCCAGCCGCAAGCGGTCTCGATCGCGTTCTGGGTACAGCCCGGGTTGTCGCGGACGAACTCCCGCAGCATCTCGACGTCGCGGTTCTTCGCCACGGTCTTGCGGTCCCAGCCGCCCAGCCGCAGCGACCGGTTCGCCTTCTCGTAGGTCAGCAACTCCTCGGCGACGTCGACATCTCGGCCCTCTGCGCGCAGGAACCGGCAGTCCGCCTCGTCCTTGGTGAGATACCAGAGCGTGTCCGGCCAGCCCTCCAGCCGCTGCGATCCGGACGCCGACTCATCGCCGGACTCGACCTTCGCTTTCGGCGTGTGCGCGGGCATGATCAGTTCCTCGACGCCTGACTCCGCCTTGATCACATCCAGGTGATCCAGGAACGTGCCCACCTGCATCTCGGCGTTGCCGTCGGCGACCGTCCCGACCGCCGCTCGCGGGTACGGGTCCAGCACCCACACCTTGATGTCCCGGGCGCGTAGCCACTTCACGATCCACTCCCGGACGCGCGGGTCGCCGATCGGGAGCCGCTTGCCACGCAGATGCAGCAACGACACCTTCTCCGTGTTGCGGATGCCGACATCGCGTAGCCACTTCCGGTACTGCTCCGCGCCGACCTCGTAGTTGAACACTGCGATCCGACCGTCAACTGGCGTTGTCTCGAACCTGCCGAGGAACGGCTCTCCGTCAGCGAGGCACCGCAGCGCGTGATTGACCATGGTCGTCTTGCCTGCCTTGCGGGTCGCGACCAGCAGCGCGTTGTGCCCCGCACCGAGCATCCCCTTGAACCGAAAACTCACCTCGGGCTCCGGGATCGCCAACTCGTCCGCGAGCGAACCAAACTCCTCCGGCGGAGACCACGACTTAGCGTGCTGCTCGTTCGCGAACAACTCCCGCGCCTCGTCGTCCGCCCGCCGGTAACGCAGCCGGTCGCGGACAAGGGCCTGATGGTCCGCGTGCTCACGGTCAGGCGCGGCACTCGGGCGACCGTCTAGGATGCTGCCGAGCTGGCCGTACGCCTCCCACGCCGTGTCGATGTTGCCGGACACGATCGCGTCGTCGAGTAGCCGGGCCAGCGTGCGGCCCTCCCGGACGATGCGCGCCTCGCGAACCTTCCCGGCGTAGTAGCCGAACTCGCGCTCGGAGAATCCGCGCGCCTGCTCCACGCAGTCCATCAGGTAGACGGTGATGTCGCCGTTCAAGCCGCCGAGGGCTCGCGGATTCAGGTCGATCAGCCGCTCGATCACGAGCGTGCGAATGTCCGGCTTGCCTGCGAACTCGACTGCTGCCCTGAACACGATCTCGTGCGCCGGGATCAGGAAGTCGCCAGGGTCGGACTGTGCGATCACGTTGCCGACGGTGTCAGTGTTCGCGGGGTCGAGGACGTATCCGATCAGCAGGCGTTCCCATCCCGCGAGAGCTTCGGTCGAGGGCCCAGACTCCTCGGGTGCTGCGGCCCGCTGTCCGGGCACGTAGATGGCCTTGTTGAGGTCGATGCTCATGCGCACCGCCCGGTTGACCCGTGGACAGACCTCGGGCGTGGGACAATTACCACTGGATGCCTCCTAGGGGCGTCCCCCCGGCGCAGGAGCGTTGCTAGCACTCCTGGTTCTCGGCCTTGGCCGTCGCCGGGGTTTTTGTTGTTTAGATGTCCCGCAAGTATCCCACAGCGGCCGATCTCGACTCGCACGCACACGCCTTGTCTGGAACGGCGGTGACGTGCCATGGCCCAAGTCAAGATCACATTTAAGGCGAATGGTTCCGGAGTACGCGCGGCCGGACGTTCAAACGGCGTATACCGCGAACTCGAACGCCGCGCCGACCGCGTCATCAAAACCGCCCAAGCCCTCTACGAACCCCACCGGAAAAGCGGGGACTACGGGCGCGGGTTTCGGAAAATCCGCACCCGAGTACGAGGCAAAGCCGCCGTCCAAGTCGTCAACATCGACTGGAAAGCCAAACTCCTCGAGTTCGGCTCGCCGCGCCACGTAATCGAGGCAAAAGGCCGAGACAACGGCGGCAAAAACGCCCTGTACTGGGCAGGAGCACGCCACCCGGTACGGAAGGTCGACCACCCCGGCACGCCCGCCTACCACATCCTCCGCAACGCCCTGCGCAAAGCAGGACGACTGTGACCAGCTACGCCGACCCGGAACTGTTGATCACCGGCTGGCTCAAAGCACGCGGACACCACGTCCGGGCCGACCCGCACCTGCCGGCCAACTCGTGGGCCAAAGCCCCCATCACCCACATCCAACGCGGCCAAGGATTCGGCGGACTCGCCCTCACCCTGGACGACGTACTACTCGACTTCGACACCTACTCCGCCAAAGCGGAAACAGCGCGGGAAGAAGCACACGCGCTGTGGGGGGTCATGACGTTCGAGCTGCCGCACGCGACGCTACCCGGCAACATTTTTGTGACCACAACATCCGTGCAGACCGCACCCCTATGGACGCCAAGCACAAACGGGGTTTACCGGCGGACTGCCGCCTATCGGGTCGTGCTGCACGGGGTTGTTTAAGCCGATCGGGGAATGATCTCCGCAAGTAATTCCGGTAGAATTTGACCCGGAAAGAAAGGTGCCCCAGCCAGCGATTCCAGCGCTGACCGGGGCCGCCGATTCCGACTCACTGAATCTAACTCAGGAGCAGAAACGACGTGTCTGAACGTACCATCACCGTGACCTGCCAGCACTGCCAGAGCGGCTTCGAACGCATCGTCCAGCGCGGGCCGTTACCCAAGTACTGCCCCAACTGCAAAGGGCGCGACGACCTCTTCGGCACCTGCACTGAAGATGAGTGTCAGTCAAATGCCAGCACCCTGACCCCGAAGCCGCTGTGCGCCAAGCACCTCTGGCGGATGAGGAAGTTCGGAACCACGAACCTCGTCGTCCAGCAAATCTCGTGCTCCGACTGTGGCGAACTCGTCTCGCCTGTCGGCGCTGGAGCCACGGTGCGTAAGCGCTGTGGGGTCTGTATCAAGAAGCGCAAGACCGAAGCGGGCCGCCAGGTCAGGGCAGCGCAAGAGCTGACGTGCAGAGATTGCGCTGCCAGTTACCCACAGCCCGAGCCTAAACGGGCCGGATGGACTAGACGCTGCGACGATTGCCAGGGCAAGCGCGCAGCCGCAAAGGCCAGGCCACTCCCCACCTGCAAGCACTGCGGCGAAAAGTTCGGCGACGAGACCACGAACCGCCACACCGCCTACTGCTCACCCACGTGCCGAGCTTCCGGCAAGGAAGCGAACATCAAGGCGATGAAGGCGCGATGCGGACCGTGCGACGTCGAGGGCTGCGAGAAGCCAAAGCGCACACCCGGAGCGGCCTTCTGCGAGCAGCACTACATCCGCAAGTGGCGACACGGCGACGAAAACACCGTTCACGTCCGCCGGACGGACGGTAAGTGCTTCCAGTGCAACAAGCCGGTAGGGCGCAAGCTCAAATTCTGCTCGATCGTCTGTCGTCGCCGCTATGCCATCCGTGCCGACGGGGGTGAGTTGGCATGCGTGGTCTGTGCGACACCGCTGCCCGAGCTTGCAATTTACGGAACGATGTATTGCTCGAACCCCTGCGAGCGGACGGCAAACCGGGCGAAAAAATACGGCGTCACCCCGGTGGAGATGTACGCCTTCTCCAGCTCGAAGACCTGTCAGTCATGCGGGCGTGCTGACGCAGAGCTGGTCGTTGACCACTGCCATGAGACCGGCCGCCTACGCGGGATGCTGTGCAGCCCCTGCAACGTGGGCATTGGGTTCTTCGCCGACGACATCGAGAAATTGCGCAAGGCGATCGCTTACCTGAAGCGCGACGCCAAACGAAACGAAGACGGCGAGCAGCTGATGTTGATCGGCTAAATCCAAGAATCACCCGAGAGGCCAAGGCGGCAAACGTCTTGGCCTCTCGGCTTTCAACCCTCTTCCGGCGCGGCAGCCGCGCCATTTCTCCTCGGAGGTAGTCATGCCGCGCGTTCAAGTGCCGGTCACGGAGATCAATAGGGCAGGCATCGTTCCCGCGACGGAGGTTGCCGGCGATGCGACCCAGAACCACTACATGAACAACGACGGGGTTTCCTGGCTGGAGATCCGTAACGCCGGGGCGTCGACTCGGACCCTGACGCTCGTAATCGGCACGACCGTCGACAGCCAGGCGGTCACGAACCCCACGGTCACGCTCGCGGCGTCGGCGACGAAGAAGGTCGGCCCGTTCCCGGTCGGCATCTACGGGTCCACGCTCAACTGCAACGTGGACCACACGGACATCAAGCTGACCGCCTACAGGCTCGCCAACTCCTGACGTCAGCCGTTTTTTCTCAACCCGGCCTTGTGCCGGGTTTTTTCTTGCCCGGCGACCGCCGGGTTCCTCGCCATGCCAGAAGGAGATGTGAATCATGGCGGTCGATATCACCAAGATCCGGGCCTACGTCAATGGCCTAGTCGCGGTTTCCGGGTACGGAGTCTCGAATCCGACGCTCCCGACGGACGCCACCACGGCCTTGAACGCCTCGATCTTCAAGGACTGTGGAGCCCTGACGGAGGACGGTCTCGCCGAGACCACCTCGCAGGACTTCAATGACGTCTATATGTGGCAGGGCAACGCGCTCGCTGCGTCGCTGCCCGGTCAATATTCCAAGCAGTTCAAGTTTGCGTGCCTGGAACAGAACGCCCAGACGCTCGGCCTGTACCACGGCGGATCGACGCTCACCCAGCAGGTGTGGGGCGTCTCCATCGCGGAGAAGGCTGGCGGCCGGGACATCCGGTCGTGGGTGTTCCACGGCATCGACGGCGCGCGCCTGTACCGGATCGTGGTCCCGCTCGGCCAGGTGGTCGAGAAGGAGGACGTCACGTGGTCGTCGACCGATCCCACGACGTTCGGTTTCACGGTGTCCTGTTTCCCTGATTCCTCGGGCAACGTGGCATACAGGTACATCTATGACTCGACCCTGACCCTCTGACCCACCCCGCACCTCTCAAGCGCCCCAGTGGCGCTTTTTTCGTGCCCACAAACGCGTCGGCGGTCCCGTGCGGGTGGCCGCCGACGCCCCAACCCGCACCCCCGCACAGGAGAAACATGCACATCCAACTCATCCCACAGCGAGGCCCCGCCTCACCCGGCACCATCAACCAGCGCACCCACGCCGTCCAGCGCCTCGCCAACCTCGGCCACCTCGACCCCGCCGACGGTGAACTCAACGCCACCGAACAGACCTGGACCCTGCGCATCGGCGGCATGGACATTCCGGTTCTCGGCTACGCGATCGAGCCGTCCGGCGACCAGATCGCGGTGTCCCTGACCGCTGTCGTCGACTCCGTGCAAGTGGGTGACGCCTCC
>Ga0228702_1001257_pt1 | contig 16638 bp, 12 predicted proteins | sample McNCre217_Aug_MG_2_FD_178018 | JGI IMG/M metagenome (GOLD analysis project Ga0228702, IMG submission 178018) | Freshwater microbial communities from McNutts Creek, Athens, Georgia, United States - 20-17_Aug_MG | ecosystem: Environmental > Aquatic > Freshwater > Creek | place: USA: Georgia... | reverse complement strand
CGCCAAGGAAAAGAAAATTGGTCTGCCTGGTGGATTATTACTTCCACCGTCACCTCGATGGTCGGGCTTTTAATCATGGTTAACTTTATTGGCGAGGCGATGCGCGAGGCTTTTGATCCCAAAAAATACGAACGATGAAGCTTTTATCCCCTCTCATCGCTTGGCTGATTCTTTTCGGATTATCGACTGAACTTTCCGCACAAGAAGTTTTCACCGACCCCCGCGCCACGGCTTACTACAAATCTAAACCTGAATTTTTTCAGTTTAAAACCCTAGCCGATTTACCATCCAACCTGCAGTGGCAATCAGACCCCCTCGAACCAGTCTTTGCTGACCCTCGAGCGCAACGGGGTGGCGAATTAAACTTTTTTTTGAATAACACTCCTCCCGTCCTCAGACGAGTTGGACCCAACTCTAATCATAGTTTTCGCGACTCGGCTTATGATACGAATGATTTTTCACTCTTATCAATGCACCCGAATTCACTGCGGTGGATTCCAGGATTAGCTACCGCATGGGCTGTTTCCGAGGATGGCTTAACCGCCTATTTCAAACTGAATCCCGCTGTACGATTCACCGATGGGCAACCCGTCAGTGCAGACGATTATCTTTACACTTTTTATTTCTATCAATCTCCCTGGATTAACGCACCTTGGTACAATGATTTCTACCATCGAGAGTTTGCGGGAATTACCAAGTATGATGACTATACCATAGCCCTACATCTCCCCAGTAAAAAGCCCGATCCACTTTATATCCTTGGGTCAATCAGCCCAACGCCGCGTCAGTTTTTCAAAGACTTTGGTCCGGACTACTGCCAAGTGTACTCTGAAAAATTCCAACCCACGACAGGCGCTTACACGATTGCACCCGAAGATTTTATTCGCGGACAGTCTATCACCCTACGTCGCCTACCACAGTGGTGGGGCGACACGGAACGCTATACGGCAAAGCGCTTCAATGTAGATAAAATCCACTTCAAAGTCATTCGTGAAGTAGATAAGGCATACCAAATTTTCCAACAAGGCGGACTCGATTTAATGATCATGGGATTACCCAAGTTTTGGTACGGCATTAATGACAGTAAGGCCTATCAAGCGGGCTTAATCCACAAAGCTCGATTTTTTAACGATGTTCCCCGTCCACCGCTCGGCCTGTACATCAACACACTGAAACCCCTCCTTGATCAAGTTGATGTGCGGATTGGCTTACAGCACGCGACCCATTTTCAGCGTGTCATCGATACATTTTATCGAGGCGATTATGAAAGACTGAATCAGTTCAATCAAGGGTACGGCGAATTCACTAACCCCACCATCAAAGCTCGAAAATATAATCCCACCTTGGCCAGAGCCGCTTTTGCGAGAGCTGGATTTACCGAAAGGGGCGCCGACGGCATTTTAAAAAGACCTGACGGGGTTCGATTATCGATTCGCCTAACGATGGATGATTCAGACCGAAGAAAGTTTTTACCCACGTTGATTGAATCCGCTTACGCCTGTGGCTTGGAGTATCGACCAGAAGTCTTGGAGCCTACGACGATGTATCGAAAAGTAATGGAGAAAAACCACGAGGTATGTTTTTGGGCTTGGAGCGCCAGCGGACTGCAACCCGAACTGTGGCAATCACATCATAGCGATAATGCGGTAGAAAAATTACCTTCCGGTGCATTGATCGCCAAGCGTCAGACAAATAATATTACGGGCACCCATCTCCCCGAACTCTCGCAACTCATCGACGATTTCCGTCGCTCGACCGATAAAGCAGAGATGATACAAATCAGTTTTCAGGCACAACAAATCATCCACGATGAAGCCTCGTTTATTCCCGGATTTTGTATTCCTGGCTATCGCTTGGGATATTGGCGCTGGCTTAAGTGGCCCGAGCATTTTGATGTTCGTACCAGCGACAACCCACTTTCCTCAGGCTTATTCTGGATTGATCCGAACGAAAAAGCCTATTGGCAAAAAATCTTACAAAGCCCGTTGGGCCTAGAAAATCTTAGGTCAGACGAAAAAACTCCGCCAAGTAACCAAACTTTTGATCGCTGGCGCACTGAATAAACTCGTTTCAGTCTTTCCCTTCTATCTCCTCGCCCTTATTTCTTTTCTATGCCCTCAGAACCGCTACTTCACGTTGAAAATCTGAGCATTACCTTTTCCTCTCACGGCCGCACCACGCAAGCGGTTAAGTCGATTAGTTTCTCGGTCGGAACGGGGGAAGTTCTCGCCGTCGTTGGCGAATCGGGATCTGGTAAATCAGTTTCCGCTCTCTCCCTCACGCGACTTTTACCCTCTCCCCCGTTGTGCAATATTCAGGGAAGTATTCTTTGGCGCGGAAGAGATTTACAAAAAATAACCGAGGAACAACTGACGCAAATTCGTGGCAAAGAGATTGCCTATATCTTTCAAGACCCTGGCACCTCGCTCAATCCTGTCTACACTATCGGCTACCAAATTGCTGAAGCCGTAAAGATTCACGAGCCTACCATCAAAGATATCGATGCGGTTGTTCATCAATCTTTGCACGATGTCCTGATTGATGATCCACATAAAGTCGCACAACAGTACCCTCACGAGCTTTCGGGAGGTATGCAACAACGTGCCATGATTGCGATGGCCCTCGCCTGTAATCCCAAACTTTTAGTCGCCGATGAACCTACGACAGCGCTAGATGTCACCATTCAAAAAGAGATTATCGATCTGCTTAAACGACTCCGTCAGCAGCGAAAAATGAGCATTCTCCTGATCACACATAACTTCGGAATTGTTGCTCACTTCGCCGACCGCGTTCAGGTAATGCGACAAGGGGAAATTGTGGAGTCAGGCGAAACCACCACCGTCATGCAAAATCCCGCTCACCCTTATACCCGTGGGCTCATCGCTTGTATCCCCCGCCTCGGACAACGTCGCCGCCGCCTCACAACCCTTAGCGAAGAAATAAAACCCTAATGCCTTATCCTGAAAACCTCTTAACCGTCAAAAACCTCTCGGTTCATTACCCGAGTCGTTCGGGATGGTTTTGGCAAAAAAAAGAGCCAAAGCGTGCGGTCAATGACATCTCCTTCACTGTTCCACGCGGAAAGACTGTCGGACTGGTTGGTGAATCGGGTTCGGGTAAAAGCACGACAGGAAAAGCGATTATCAAATTGTCCCCCCTCACCTCGGGTCAGATTTTTTATCAGGAAACGGAAATCGGTAAGCTCGATGGAGCAGCTTTCCAACCGTGGCGAAAAAAAATCCAAATGATTTTTCAGGATCCTTACAACTCACTGAATCCACGGAGTGATGTCCTCGGTATTCTTTCTGAACCACTGGAAATCCATTTTCCCAGCATGACCAACGCCGAACGCACCGAGCGTTGTGTCGATTTATTAAATTCCGTTAAACTACCAGCTGACTATTTACGACGGTACCCACACGAGTTTTCTGGAGGACAACGTCAACGCATTGGCATTGCACGTGCACTAGCCGTTCAACCTGAACTGATTATTTGCGACGAACCAGTTTCCGCATTAGATGTCTCGGTGCAGGCTGAAGTCGTAAACCTCTTACAAGACCTTCAAGAACAGCTCGGACTTACCTACCTCTTTATCGCCCATGATTTGGCCGTGGTAGAACATGTCAGCGACGAGATTCTTGTCATGTCACAAGGAAAAATCGTGGAAGCTGGCAATCCTACTTCTGTTTTGACCAATCCTCAGCACCCCTATACGCAGAAACTTCTCTCGGCGGTTCCACGTTTTTAAATGAGCACACCCCTCGCCCATCGTCCTAAACTGGATTCAACAACCAAAAGCTTAGCCTTTCTGGTTGTGGGCATGGCCATCATCACAGCTTGGGATCAGTGGTTTATTTGGAGCACCAAAGAGGATTACAATTTCGGTTTCCTTGTCCCGTTCTTTTCCGCTTATGTTCTCTGGGAAAGATGGGATGACCTAAAAGGATTACTCACGGGTGAAAAATCTCTCCCAGCCACTCGTGATTTTCGCTGGCTAAATTTTTCTGCCGGCACCATCGGTTTTATTTTTCTTCTTCTCTTCATTATCGGCGGAGCTACCCGAGCTATTTTTGGTACGGGCGTCGGCCCAACATTAGCCATCGCAGGCGGATTTATTGGTACAACCTTAAGCCTCACTTACCTATCGGTGCGAGGTCCTGAAAAATTTCCACCTACCTTAGGTTCTCGTTGGCAGGCCGTTGGGTTAATGTGCTTTCCTACTTTTGTATGGATGATTTCAGGCCCTTTCCTCTATCTGGTTGATAATAAAATCAAAGGCGAACTTCTCACCAATGTTACCGAGATCGTTTCTGGATTAATGCGACTCGCCGGAGAAACGATTACCGTTCGAGGCAATACCATCGTGTTTGCGAATCAAGATGCTGTCGGTATTGCCGATGCTTGCTCTGGCATTCGCTCTCTCTCCGCCTGTATCTTTGTCGGTGCATTTTTAGGAGCTATTTTTCTGCAAGGCGGATTTCCGGGAAGTCTTATTCGCCGGATTCTTCTCATCGTCTGCGCCGGATTTGCTGCCATTCTGATTAACATTGCTCGCAATGCCTTTCTGGCATTTTACGCTCTAAAAAATGGATCCCGCTCGCTCGAGCATGACTTCTGGGGAATGGAAATGGGTAGTCCGCAATTCTCGAAACTCGGCAACGTGCATGATTTTGCGGGCAACGCTTCCATGGTTCTAGCCTTTCTCTTACTGCTTGCCTGCGTGCCACTAATCAATCGATTGGGACGTAGCACGCCTCTGCCTTCCCAGTCCCCATGAAAATTTTACACATCACCCCAGAACTCACGCCCTGGTCAAAGGCGGGCGGGTTGGGAGATGCAACGGCAGGTTTGGTTAAGGCTCTCGCACAGGAACAGCACCAAATTCGTGTAGTAACCCCTCTTTACGGCTCTATCGCTGGTCGCGAAGATTTTTCTATTCTTATCCCCTCGCTCAAGGTTCATGTCGCAGGCGATCCCGCCAAAGCCCACTGTCGCATTCGTCAAACTAATGTTACGGAAAAATGTGAAGCATGGTTTATTGAGCATGAAGACTACTATGGTTCTTCTGAAATTTACCCTGCGCGGGAAGATGCCGGTGAAAGAGCTGCTTTTCTCAGCCGTGCGGCTCTCGATATTTGTTTAGCGATGGATTGGATTCCTGACGTGATTCATTGTCACGATTGGACCACTGGACTTGTTCCCGTTCTTTTAAACACCACCGCCAAAGGCACTTTTCTCGGACGCACCGCTTCCATTCTCACCATACACAATCTCCAACACCAAGGAATTCATGGACGGAGAATTCTACCTTTTCTCAATCTCCCTGAATGGCTTTACCATCCCGATGAGCTTGAATGCTTTGGTGGCATCAACTTCCTTAAAGGAGGAATTCTTCATGCCACTAAGGTGACCACGGTCAGTCCGACATACGCCAAAGAAATCCTCACCCCTGCTTATGGCTTTGGACTCGATGAATACATTCGTCGCCGCCAAAACGACCTCGAAGGCATTCTGAATGGTGTTGATGGTGACGATTGGGACCCCCAGACCGACCCTCATATTGCACAAAATTTTTCCGAAAAAAAGTTAGCCGGAAAAAAAGCCTGCAAAATCGAACTGCAGAAAAAGTTAAACTTAGACCCTAATCCTAACCTACCCTTGATTGGCGTGGTTTCACGTTTGTGGGAGCAAAAAGGTTTGGATTTAACCTTACACCCCCTGCGTCGCTTTTTACAGGAAGGTAAAATCCAGTTTGTTCTTTTGGGTAGTGGCGATATCGCACTCGAAAATGCATTTCGAAATTTAGCAGAAGAATTCCCCTCGCAAGTCGCCGTTCGCTTTGGGTATGACAATACCCTCGCGCATCAAATTGAAGCAGGGTCTGATTTCTTTTTAATGCCCAGTCGCTTTGAACCCTGTGGATTAAATCAACTCTACTCACTCGCCTATGGCACCGTGCCCATTGTCCGATCGACCGGCGGATTAGCCGACACCGTTAAACCTTGGACACCAGGAAGCAAAGAGGCGACTGGCATTGTTTTCCATGATGCTGACAGTAAAGCGATCGAGTGGGCACTCTCACACGCACTCGAGCTTTATGCTGACTCCAATGCATACAAAGCAGTACAAAAAAAGGGAATGAAGTGCCAGTTCAGTTGGAAATCTGCTGCTGAAAGTTATCTCGCCTGCTACAAAAAAGCCCTAAATCAAAGAACTTAATTGCATTTTTGCCTGTTTTTTCCTTAATTTTGGGCTATTTTTGGGCATTATGCCCATTTCTAGACCCCCATTGAGCCCGCATTTAATCAGGAAAAACTTTTGTTGGACATTGGCACGGAGATAGTTACGTAGGGACTCGCTTATGAAACATATTGCTTCTATCACCACCCTCACCCTCGTTGCTGCTTCAGCTTTCGCTGATGCCGCTCCTGCTGCCGCTCCTGCTTCTGCTTGGAGCCAAAGCGCTAACATCGCCCTCACCAGCAACTACGTCTGGCGTGGCGTTTCCCAGAACAATAACAGCATCGCCGTTCAAGGCGGCTTCGACGTTGCTCACTCCAGCGGTCTCTCAGCTGGCGTATGGGCTTCGAGCCTCTCTTCGGGCACTGAAGTTGACCTCTATGCTAACTACGGCTTCAAAGTTGGCTCCGTTGACCTCTCTGTAGGCTACATCGCTTACACCTATCAGTCTGACGTTTCCTCCACCTTCTCCGAAGTTAACGTTGCAGCTTCTTACGCTGGCTTAACCGCTAAGGTTTCGAAGGAAGTTCAAAATGCTAAAGGTTCACAAGGTAACTCCGATTACGGTTACTATTATGAACTCGGCTACGTATACAGCATCCCAGCTGTTAAAGGTCTCGATCTCGGCCTCCACTACGGCTGGAATGACTCTAACAAGGCCAACAAAACCATTGAAGACTACTCTGTAGGTCTCTCCTACCCTGTCGCTGGTTATGTTGCTTCTCTCGTGTACTCCAACGGTGACAGCACCATTGATGGTCTCACCGCTTTCACGCTGAAGAAGACCTTCTAATCCGCTAAGGATATCATAGCAAAGGGGCGTTCTCGGATAGGGGAACGCCCCTTTTTGTTTAAGTTGAAAAATATCGATAATCCGTAATGGTACTTAACTCCAATGATTGAGTCTGCCCGCAAACCTGAATGGCTCCGCGCCCAACTCCCCAGTGGACCCGACTACTTGGAGACGAGGAAAAATGTGGATGAACACAAACTCCACACGGTTTGCCAATCAGCTCAATGCCCTAACCTCGGCGAATGCTGGTCTCGTGGAACAGCCACGGTAATGATTCTAGGCAACATCTGCACACGCTCCTGCACCTTCTGTGCAGTTCTCTCTGGTCGCCCCAGCGAACTCGACCTCGGCGAACCAGCCCGTGTCGCTGAGTCGATTGCGCAAATGAAACTTCGCCATGTGGTCATTACCTCGGTTGCTCGGGATGACTTAAAAGATGGCGGTGCTTCCGTTTGGGCCGCAACCATCCGCGCCACACGCCATCGCAATCCTTCAACCACCATAGAAGTTTTGCCGGCTGATTTTCGTGGAGAGCAAGAGCACCTCGACACCCTGCTCGATGCCCGGCCAGATATTCTTAACCATAACCTAGAGACCGTTGAACGTTTACAACGTCCTGTCCGCAAAACCGCACGTTACGATCGCTCTTTTTGGGTTCTCAAACATGCAAAATCCCGAGGCTTCATCACCAAAACAGGCGTGATGCTGGGCATTGGCGAACGATCCGAAGAGATTGCCCAATTGATTCGCGATATCGCGACAGCTCAAGTCGACATTCTTACCATCGGACAGTACCTCTCTCCCAGCAAAGAGCACGCACCCATTGATCGCTGGGTTCACCCCGATGAATTTGCGGAGTGGAAAAAAGTGGCTCTCGCTGCTGGCATCAAACACGTTGAATCCGGACCCCTCGTGCGCTCATCCTACAAAGCAGATGAGCAGGTCGTTAAATTTGACCTGCTGGCTCGACGTCAACGCCTCGCACCCTAAGCCGTGGACGGACTACCCCCTGTCAATTTTCGTGCAGAGTTAAACGCTGAACAATACGCCGCCGTCACTTCTCCACGCGGACCAGCGTTAGTCCTGGCTGGAGCAGGCTCAGGTAAAACACGAACGCTCACTTATCGCGTCGCCTGGCTACTTCACCAAGGAGTTAAACCTTGGGATATTCTTCTTCTCACATTTACCAATAAATCCGCCAAAGAAATGTTGGAACGGGTTGAGGACTTAACCGGCGTACCACGCGGACAATTTTGGGGAGGAACATTTCACTCGATTGGACAACGCATCCTTCGTCGACATGCCGCCGTTGTTAATCGAAGTCCCGATTTTACCATCCTCGATCAAAAAGAGTCGGAACAACTTTTTTCAGGCATCATTAAAGAAGCAGATGGTGCTTTCATCAAAGATAAGACCAACCCTAAGGCACCCGTTATTTTAGATGCTTACTCTCATGCACGTAATACCCTGCGACCGGTTGAAGAGGTATTGCGTGAACGACTCGATTGGATGAAAGGTGGCTCGGAGAAATGCCTGCGTTTTTGTGAGGCCTATGAGAGTGCAAAAAAAGAGCGCAATGTTTGCGACTTCGATGACCTTTTAGTGCTGTGGCTTAAACTCCTGGAAACCGATGGAAGCGTCCTCGAGCACTATCGCCGACGTTTTCAATACCTTCTGGTGGATGAGTTCCAAGACACCAATCGATTGCAAAGTAAGATTATCGATCTACTCGCAGCTGAACATCAAATCATGGCGGTCGGTGATGACGCTCAGTGTATCTACACTTGGCGTGGTGCCGATTGGGAAAATATCGTCACCTTTCCTCAGCGACATCCGCATACTCAAATCTATACGATTAATACCAATTATCGTTCCACCCCAGAAATCTTAGCTTTTGCGAACGAAATCCTTTCTCATCGACCCGCCGTCGATGGGTTTGATCGCCACCTGCAAGCAGTGCGTCATTCAGGCAATAAACCTGTGGTTTTCAACGTAGGCGATACATCGCAACAGGCCAAAATTGTCGGAAGAAAAATTCTTCAACTTCATCAGGAAGGACACCCCTTGTCTGATATGCATGTTTTATATCGAGCTCATTACCAGTCGCTCGAATTACAAATGGAACTTAATGCCCTTGGTATTCCTTTTGTGATTACTAGCGGACATAAGTTTTTTGACCTTATTCACGTCAAAGATGTTTTGGCTCATTTACGCGTCATTCATAACCCCAATGACCAGGTAGCCCTCTCTCGTTTACTTTGTTTATTACCCAAAGTCGGACCTGTTGCGGCAGATAAAATTATTCGCGCAGCACAAGAAGTGGCTCTCCAACAAGGTCGCGGTCTCATCCGTGCCTTGCGAGACTCGGTTGTCTTAAAGAAAGTAACCGAGATAGCTAAAGACGATTTTCAAGACCTTACCATTACGCTGGAAGATATGCTGGAGGGCGTTGAGAATGCCCAACAGAAGGCACCGCCCGTCTCACCAGCTCGAGACCTTTTTCAAGCCGCCCGCGAAAAGGAAGAGGAAAAAATTGCCCGCACTCCGGCCGAAACAGTTCGTGTCTGCGTTGAGGGTTGGTATGGTTCCCACATCAAAACCCTTTTTCCGGATTGGAAAGACCGCGAACAAGACCTAATCAGTTTAATTGGGTTTGCGGCAAAATTTGAAGACCTCGGAGATCTGGTCGCCCAAGTCATCCTCCTCAATGGCGAGACTTCTGATAAAAAACCTGAGCCCGAACAAGATACCTTGCGTTTAACCACCATCCATCAATCGAAAGGATTGGAATTTCCCATTGTTTTCCTCATCGGAGTCGCCGATGGATTACTTCCTCTGACACGTGCCATCGACGAGGGGGATGTTGAAGAGGAAAGACGGCTTTTCTATGTCGCTTGTACACGGGCTGAAAACACCCTCTACCTATTCACTCCGCGTTTCACGACTGCCGGCGAAGGGTATCGCCCACTTGACCCTTGTCGTTTTCTTGAGGAAATGAGCCCAGAATGTTACGAATTAGCGGATTATACACACCGCCGATTTTAAGCCTTATGACAAGGGTGATTGGGTAGTGGCTTGCCATTGCCAAAGGTGGGCATTTATGACTCAAATCACTCATCCATTTCCCTGTTACCATGCCTAAAGTCCTTGTTGCTGATAAAATTTCCCCCACTGGAGTTTCCCTCCTCAAAGCCCAACCAGGCTACGAGGTCATTGAGGCCTATGGTTCCTCCCCTGAAAAAATCCTCACTCTCGTCGAAGATGTGCATGCCATTTTAGTTCGTTCGGAAACACAAATTACCCGTGAGGTTTTAGCCGCCGCCCCTCGTCTGGTGTGCGTTGGTCGAGCAGGCGTAGGAGTCGACAACATCGATGTCGATGCTGCCACTGAGCGCGGAGTTATTGTGATGAACACCCCTTCGGGCAATACCATCGCCACGGCCGAACTCACTTTCACTCACCTTCTCTCCCTCGCTCGTCCAGTACCCGAGGCGATTCAATCAATGCGCGAAGGCAAGTGGGATCGAAAGACTCTCTCTGGCACCGAACTCTTTGGTAAAAGCCTGGGAGTTCTGGGTTTAGGTCGAATCGGCGCAGAAGTCGCTAAACGCGCGATTGCTTTCGGAATGCGCGTACTCGCTTACGATCCTTACTTAACCGAAGCCCGTGCTAAAGCCCTCGGCGTTACGATGGCGACTCTCGATGAAGTCTTTGGTCTTTCGGATTACATTACCGTGCACATGCCACTGACCGCCCAAACCGAGGGCATGGTTGGCAAAGCCGCTTTTGCGAAAATGAAGAAGGGCGTAAAGATTGTGAACTGTGCCCGCGGAGGTATTGTTGATGAAGCCGCTCTCGCAGAAGCTTTACAATCAGGCCAATGTGGTGGCTGTGGTTTCGACGTGTTTGTTGATGAGCCTTTAGCCAAGGACCATGTTTTACGCACCCTTCCTAAAGCTCACCTTTCTCCCCACCTCGGTGCGTCAACCGCTGAAGCACAAGAAAATGTCGGCGTTGAAGTAGCCGAAGCCGCGATTGCTGTTTTAAACGGCGGTTCACCAGCCAATGCGGTCAACCTCCCGTCGGTCGACTCCCAGACACTCTCGACCATTCGTCCGTTCTTATCGCTGGCTGAAAAACTCGGCGCCATCGTGCGACAACTCGCGGCTCCTGGTCGAATTGAGTCATTAAGACTGACAACCTTTGGTACAGGATCCGAACAAGGTGCAGGCGCCATTTCACGTGCCGTTCAGCGAGGCTACCTTCGTGGCATTCTCGAAGGCGTTAATGACGTGAATGCCCCCAGCAAACTTAAGGCCTTGGGTGTTGAAGTTCAGTCAGTTCGCTCAACGGCAGAGGCTGATTACAAAGAACTGATTCTCGTTGAAGCTATCCTCGCCAATGGAAAAATCATCTCCGCAGCGGGCACGATTTTGGGTAAAGCACAATCCCCTCGTATCGTCTCGATCAACAATCGCACCATAGAGTTTATTCCTGAAGGTAAATTGCTCTTCATCGAAAACCAAGATCAACCAGGCATTATCGGGAATCTGGGAACCTTGTTATCCAAAGAGCGCGTCAACATCGGCAGCATGGCATTAAGTCGTATTGGCGGAGAAAATGCCTTGGCTGTTTACCAGTTGGACACCGCTCCGAGCGAGGCGACGATCAAAGAAATTCTGCGCAACCCAGCCATCGTGAGTGCATCGCTCATCGATGCGTAGGTGATATGGAAACGGCCCTACTCATTCTCGCTATTGGTCTCTGCACCGTTACGGGCTATATTCTTGGCTCCCTCAACTTCGCTGTCCTAGTCGCCAAATCTCAAGGTTTTGACATCCTCAAGGAAGGCTCAGGCAATCCTGGTGCAACCAATGTCAAACGCGTGGTTGGTAAACGCGCGGGTAATCTTGTTTTTGCGTTGGATGTTATGAAAGGTGCGGTTGGCACTTTTCTCCCTTTTTTCGTTTTCTGGGGCATTTCATCGAACTGGGGCGAGGTCAGTAAAATCCCTTTTGATTTAAACTCAGCCGCCACACTTTATCAGCTGATTGCAGGTTTTACTGGTACGATTCTCGGCCATTGTTTTTCGATTTTTCTCAACTTCAAAGGCGGCAAAGGTGTGGCCTCAACCATTGGCGGACTGCTCGTGATACTCCCCTTGCCGATTCTTATCGGTGCACTTATCTGGGTGATTTTATTTTTTACGACACGCTACGTTTCTGTCGCTTCAATCGGCCTAAGCACCTCCCTCCCCTTAACCTGCATTATTCTCCATCTTATTGAATCCAGCCCGAGCGATTTAACAAAAATCGTTTTTGCATCGATTATTGCTCTGTTTAATCTTTGGACCCATCGATCGAACCTAAGTCGCCTTCGTCAAGGAACTGAACTTCGATTTGGTGAAGGAAAGAAAAAATATCATTCATGAAAACCTCTCGTACTATCGGCATCGGTATTCTCGGCTTTGGCACCGTCGGCCAAGGTGTTTGGAAACATTTAACCGAAAAAAAATCCGACCTCGAATCCCGTCTCGGAGTAAAACTCGATTTACGCAAAGTCGCCGTCCGAAACTTAAAGAAGAAACGTGAAGTTAAAATCAGTTCCGCCAAACTAACCCCCAATCCTTTTGAAGTTATCGACGACCCCAAAGTTCATGTCGTCTGTGAATTAATCGGAGGAACCACAAAGGCTCGCGAGTGCACATTACGAGCACTACGCCAAGGAAAAGTCGTTGTTTCGGCAAACAAAGCACTCCTCTGCGAGCATGGACCTGAAATTTTCCAGGCTGTAAGACAGCACGGAGGACAATTCCTTTTTGAAGCCAGCGTTGCGGGAGGCATCCCCATCATCAAAGCCATTCGTGAAGGCCTCGCCGCGAATCATTTTGAACTCATTGTCGGTATTCTCAATGGCACCTGTAACCACATCTTAACCCGCATGGGCGAAGATGGTCTTTCCTTCGCTGATGCACTCAAAGAAGCGCAGGAACTCGGCTATGCGGAAGCCGATCCCACCCTTGATGTCGATGGTATCGATGCTTGGCATAAAGCATCGATTTTAGCTTGGTTGGCTCATGGTAAGTGGGCTCCGCGCAATCGCACCCTCGTCGAAGGCATTCGCAACATCGGTCCTGCCGATATCGATTTCGCCCGACGCTTCGGCTTCGCTCTGAAACATCTCGCGGTTATTCGACGCAATTTTGAGAAAGACTGGATGACCGTCGGCGTCTACCCTGCTCTTGTTCCTAATCGCGATATTCTCGCTCGTGTTTCGGGAGTGAATAATGGCATCACCTTACGTGGTGATGTGGTTGGTGCGACCACTTTGGCTGGACGTGGAGCAGGTCAAGACGCTACCGCATCAGCTGTCATCGGCGATATCATCGATGCCATCGCCTCACTCACGGGGTCAGCTCGCCAAGGTCTTTCTCTTGATGATTTACAGGCTCGAGAAAAACAGGGCCAAAAAATCCGCATGGCTGAGCTGGATGAAATTGTCTCCCCCTTCTACCTTCGCCTGTCTCTTTTAGATAAAGCGGGTGTTTCTGAAGGTGTTTATCGCATTTTTACCAAGCACAAGGTTTCTATTGCCCGCGTCATTCAGTACGAACACCCCAATCAAGGTCGTGGCACGGTGACGCTTTCAACTTATCCGGTCAGCGAACGCAAAATGGGGGCTGTTCTAGCTGAACTGAGACGTTTAAAGACTGTGCTTGAGGAACCCTTCCTCCTTCGCATCTTCTCGCCCGAATCATAAATCAGGATGGCACTCATTGTCCAAAAATACGGCGGTACATCGGTTGGAAATGTTGACCGCATTCAAAACGTCGCTGCAAAAATCAAAGAGCAGTGGTCCAAGGGTCACCGTCTGGTCGTCGTTGTTTCAGCCCGCAGTGGCGTGACCAATGAACTCATCGGCCGAGCCAAAGCGCTGATGCCCCTCGCCGATGAACGCGAAATGGACGTCCTACTTGCCGTTGGTGAGCAAGAGACCATCGCTTTAACAGTAATCGCATTACACGCTATTGGCGTCCCCGCTGTTTCCCGAACGGGAGCCCAAGCAGGTATTTTTACCGACGATGTCCACACTCGGGCTCGTATTACCCGCATCACGGGAGGAGATTTATTAGAACGCCTCGATGAGGGTAAAGTTGTTGTTGTAGCTGGTTTTCAAGGGGTAACCGATCAAGGCGAAGTAACAACCCTAGGTCGTGGTGGATCAGACCTCACTGCCATCGCCGTCGCCGCATCAATCAAAGCAGATATCTGTCAAATTTACACGGATGTCGACGGAGTCTATACCGCCGACCCTCGCATCGTTCTGGCAGCGAAAAAAATGCATGAAATTTCTTATGAAGAGATGCTTGAGCTAGCCTCGAGTGGCTCCAAAGTCATGCAATCTCGTTCCGTAGAATTTGCACAAAAATACAACGTTCCATTCGAAGTTCGCTCCTCTTTTAACGACCAACCCGGTACTATTGTGAAAGCCATCGACAAAACCCTCGAAGACGCCGCGATTGCAGGCGTAGCCCTCGACCGATTACAAACACGCGTCACGGTGACCGATTTACCCGACACGCCTCAAGCAATCGCTGCCCTCTTTGACGACCTTGGCGAAGCAGGTCTCAGCGTGGATATGATCATTAAAAATCTGGGTAATAACGGAAAATCAAACCTCACTTTCTCGGTAACAACCGATCAGTTTACCCGCGTTGAAAAAATTGTTGGGCAGACGCTTAAAAAACTCGGCTCGGGTTCTGTACGCTCAGCCGGAGAAATCTCTAAACTCTCCATTGTTGGCGTGGGCATGATTTCCCACCCCGGCGTTGCGGGAACACTCTTTAAGGCTCTCGCATTCGTTGGCATCAATAGCGAGTTAATCACCACTTCCGAAATCAAGATTTCCGTGGCGATTGACCCCGCTAAAGCCGATGCGGCCGTTCGTGCCGTTCATACCGCTTTTGGCCTAGATAAGGCCTAAGTGGCACTCGCCTCTTGCCCGTCGCCAAATCCCTCGCCACACTGCGAGATGATGAGACGATTCGGGATTATTTTGAGTCTTTGCTTCTGCCTTACTGCAGGAGGCTTGGCTTACGCACAAGATGTGCCCGTCCCCGTCATTGGTCAGACACCGTCCGCGACAGCCTCGACCACAGCCTGGCAACGCAGCCAGATGGAATTAGCCGATGATGCTCTCACGATTGGCTTAACGGCGACGGCTGCAGATTTATACACCAAAGTCTTAAGCCTTCCCCAACTCAGTGCCCAAGATCGCGAGACAGCGTCTCTTGGTCTAAGCACAGCCTACATCGAACGCTCCAAAACCAAAGAAGCACGAGAAGTACTTAATACAATTCCTTATTCTCCCGCCAAAGCTTTGCGCGAAGGTATGCTAGCAGTGCTGGATGATAACTTTACGGCCGCCATCCAATGGACAGAAAAAATTAATCCCAACCAACTAGTTCCCCAAGATGTTGCCTGGCTTCATGCCTTACGCGGATTCATTGCCAGCCATCAAGGAGACACCCTTAAACTCAATCAATCTATTCTCGATGCTAATCAATCCGTTGTTTCTGAAATTCAGAAGCAACGCATCGAAATTCTGAATTATCGTTCCCTGATTATGGCAGGGAAAATTGATGACACTGTCATAGCCAATTTAAGAGAAAAAGTAAAACTCAGTGTCGATACTCCTAACGCTTTTGCCTACCAGCGCAGTTTGGCTTTAGCCTTGGCCCGACAGAATCTTAAATCAGAAGCTGCCTCCATCCTCTTATCGTCGGCACAACGCTCGCCCACTGAACAAGCTGAAGCAGACTTACTCGCTGGTTTAATTCTTGGAATTGAAACAGCGGAAGGACGAAAAGCTTTAATGCATGTCGCCAAAAACCCAGCGACAACCTCTCTTCGCCTCACCGCATTACGTGCATTAGTCGCAGCAGCCGCGGAAGCTAAGCCGAGCGATACCCAATCGGTTGCCAACGAAATTTATGATTTTTTAATGCAGCAAAACGAAGGGCAGAACCAATTTGTCTGTCCGCGCGATCCTGCGGTTCTCGATGCTATCCACTTAGCCCGAGCTCAACTCATGCTCATTGCTGGCAATCGAGAAAAAGCCCGCCAAGCAGCCAGCGATTTAATCAAGGACGTTCCCGCTAGCCCCCTAGCTCGAGAAGCAACGCGTACCCTAGCCCTGGTTGCTTGGGGAGATGGCTCTTTCCGACTCGCCTCCTCTTTGCTCGACACTCTGGCCGAGGGTAAGGTCGGCATTCCGCGTGACATTTTGCGAACCGTGTCAGCCGACTGCTTGTTTCTTGCCGGTGATTACGCCTTAGCCGAAAAAGCTTATACCGCGATTCAAAATGAAACAGAAGGAGTCGATTTAGCCATCTCTGCGTTTCATCAACGCATCCTTTCCCTTCTACAAACAGCGAACGATAATAAAACTTGGTCGCAGGTCGCTGACATCATTCAACAAAGTCAGAAATCGAATAAAATTCCCGCTGAAAGAATCTGGATTGCCGTTTGGTGTCTGGTGGAAGACATTCGCAAAGCTAATCAACCTGATACAGCAGGACAAGTTCTCGAACGCCTAAACCCTTT
>Ga0228702_1001253_pt1 | contig 16694 bp, 11 predicted proteins | sample McNCre217_Aug_MG_2_FD_178018 | JGI IMG/M metagenome (GOLD analysis project Ga0228702, IMG submission 178018) | Freshwater microbial communities from McNutts Creek, Athens, Georgia, United States - 20-17_Aug_MG | ecosystem: Environmental > Aquatic > Freshwater > Creek | place: USA: Georgia... | reverse complement strand
CATGGGATCTGCCTCTTCTGGTAATAGTTTGACTTGGAACGCATCCTTGTAACCAATGGCCTCAAATGCTTGATTCCACCAGCGACCACCCTCCATTAAAGCAGAGCGAACGGGTTCTGGTGTACCGTTATCAAGGTAATAAATGATGGGTTTAATCGCCTCACTAATGGCGGCATTGGGGTCTTTTTTTTCTAAACGGTGGCGTGTAATCCATTGTTTTAACACGACTTCATTCACCGGAGAGGAGTAATCCTGAAAAGAAATCGCGTTCGCACCAGAACGTGGGTCGAATAGACGCGGCTGGTAATGCTTATCTGGTAATTCGATGAAAGAATGGTGTTCTACCACTGTCACATAATCGGCGTTAGGTGCTACGGAGCGAATTTCTGCACCGGTTCCATTTCCAGCAAAAGTCAGGCGCGCCTCGAACTCCGTGTTTTTAGGAAAGGATTTTGTATGCTCTAAGGCCAAGGAACTTTTGGACTTATCTACACTATAAGAACCCTGTTTTGCCTGTGTTAATCGCTTGAGCACGCCATGCGCATCCTGCATCAGAAAATCAGTGATGTCTATTAAATAAGCTCCTTCGGAAGTACTCTCAATTTTAAATCCAAATAATACGGATTTAGCGAAGGCTTGTTGCACCGATAATTTCTCCAAAGGATTACTGGTATTCGCCCGGTATTGTGTGTTGGGTTGAACGAGAAAGATTTTATTTCCTTGCTTCTCGAAGAAAACCACTTGTTCATTTCCCAGCTGGCCTCGATCTAAACCTAAATCATTGTTTCCCACGCCTTGAGCCAGGGAATAGGTGTAGAGAAACTCCTCATTTAGCTTTTTAACCTCTAAAAAGATTTTATCGTTCGCTTCGTCATAATAGAAATTGAAATAACCCGTATGGGCTTTCATTGATTTGACTTTCTCCGCGATTTGTGCAGAGACACTAAAGCTGATTAGGGCAATTAAAAGTAGCAGTTTTCTCATACTCGAATGTAAGGAATATTTTTGTGTTTTTACCAGCGATCTAATCCCAGTATTTTTCGACCCAGGTCATTCAAGTTCGCTGTTTCATACTTTGTTTGTTCCCATTTGCGGGGGTCGCCAGGGAAAGCATAACCTTCCGGAGCGATGCGATTGCGCCAAGAGTTTACTCGCCAATCGCGCAAAGAATCATTATCTTCCTCTGCCGGCATCATCGAAATATATTGAGCACAACGCACTTTGTCGCTATGATTAGCCCGAATCCCATGCGGTTGTGTGCTGTTAAAGATGAGTAGATCTCCTGCCTCTAATTTGACCTTCGTAGGAGTGAAACCTGTCGTATCTGGAAGGAAACGATTGCGATCTTCAGGTTGACTTAATTTCCAGGTATCATACGTTCTGAATAATTCCGGGATGCACTGAAATCCTCCCATATTTTCATCTAATTGATCCGCTAATGCCAATACCCCTTGCACATTGACGGGTTTCGTCTCTGGATCATAATCCCAGTGGATAAAGGCCTTGTATTCATGCCCCGGACGTATGGGAAAATTTAAATTCGCACGATCAATCGTTACCCATAATTTCTCTGTACCCCAAACATCGACAAAAGCATCGTACACGCGCTGTGTCGAGCGATTATCCCATTGAAGCTGGCTATTGTAGCATTCCACCATGCCCGTGTTCGCTAGTTCTTTCATTTTCATTTCGGCACGAGGAGCGGTATACCAAGTCGAGGAATCATTCGGGTCTTTTTCCTCAAATTCATACAAGAACGCGGCAGTCTTCAAGGCTTGTTCGCGCGGTACCGCTTGCTTGATGACTACATATCCATTGTGTCTCCAAAAGGCCCAATCTTCTTCACTTAATACCCGAAGCGATTTGCCGTTCGAACGGTCATTTAATTGCAGAGTACTACTTTTTGCGGTAGATGGATTGCCAGGAATGTCGTAATGTGCGTTGTTAGGGATGTCTGTTTTCATAGGTTCTTATTTTATATGCCAAAGGTAGCCCGCTGAGTCTTTTCATTTTTTAGCTATATTGATAATTATTTGTACTGTATTGATAATTTAATGCATATTTTGACCATTTTGAGCAAATGAAATTAAATCTTGAGCAAATTCAGCTAGATAATGATAGTTCGTTTAGGTTTTTGTTAACCCCTAAATTGAACGAAGTTTTCTATTGGCATTTTCATCCTGAAATTGAATTAGTCTATGTGGAGGCGGACAAAGGGATTCGCCATATAGGGGAGCATATTTCGACTTATGAAGGATGTGATTTGGCCTTGATCGGATCCTACATCCCCCACTTAAATTTTGACTACGGCGTTAAGACAACAGTAGAAACAGTCGTGATTCAGTTTCCGGAGAATTATTTTGAAAGTGGCCTGATTCGCATCCCCGAATTGAAAAAAGTAGTAGAGTTAATGGAGCGCGCGAAAACAGGGCTTGCCTTTACAGGAGAAACGAAGCGGATCGCAGGTGTTAGATTGAAAAAATTGCAACACTTGGACCGCTTTCATCAGTTTATGGAGTTAATGAGCATCTTCCAGTTTTTGGCAGAATCTGCAGAATGTGTCTCCCTTGACGTTCGACCTATCACTAGTCAAATTATCCTTAAACAGCAAGAACGGATGCACCGTATTCACCAGTTTGTCGAAACTCATTTTCAAAAGCCTATCGATACTCATCAAATCGCCAATGAAGTCAATCTATCCCTTCCTGCTTTTTGTCGGTATATGAAGAAAACAACGAAATTGACCTATACCGACTTTGTTAATCAATACCGGGTTCAATATGCGAAAAAGCTTCTTATACAAGACAAAAATGTCACTGAAACTTGCTTTGACTCTGGCTTCGAAAGCCTTTCTTATTTTAATCGGATCTTTAAAAAATGGACGGGGGAGTCTCCGTCAAGTTTCAGAAAACAGGCTTTAAAATAAAAGGCCGGAGAACATAGCTCTACGGCCTTTTAAAAATGTAACTGTACCTTATTTTTTCGGGCGAGAATATTGATCAATAGCTGAAATCTTTCCATTTAAATCAAATTGGAATAATTCTACTAAAGCTTTTTCCCAAACTGATCCATCTTTAGCAATTCTTTTTTCTGTTGAAGTAACTAAAATGCCTGATACAGGATCAGTATTGGCTATTTTGAATGGAAGGATACCCCAGATTTTCCAATCTAATGAAGTATAGCCATCCACCATGGCATGTAAATCTTTTTTGTCTAAGACGATTTTGTTACCATCAAAATCAGTTAATTTGATTTTGTCCGCAAAAAAATCAGTGATAGCAGCGATATCCATTGCATTGTAAGCTTTATTCAATTTTTCGATTGCCTCTACCTCTCCGCGATTAGAGAATTGGAATGGGCTACCATTGTTTGCATCTTTTGTGAAGATTTTTCCACCTGAGGTTTTCCCAAATTCATTTGATTTAGGAATAGAAGAGAATTGATTAAAATCAGAGATTTTGCCTGATTTGTCTACTTTGAATAATTCAAATAAATTCATTTTCTGCTTAGAACCATCGATTGCCTCACGGTCTTCTGTCGATTGTAACATAACAATTTCATCCGTTGATCCAGCTACTTTGATCGGTAGAATGGCATAAGGAACGTTGTTTAATTTCTTAGCATAGGCATGCCATTTCTTATTGAAATCCCCCATTTTCTTTTGCATTTCAGGACTATAATTAGCCAGGTCTTTCTCAGAGTCGTTTGAGTTGTAGGCTTTCACCATATCTAAAATTACTTGACTGCTTTTCTCCGATCCTAATTGAAAACCTTTTCCAACGTCAGGGCCAGAGAATATTTTTCCAGCGGTTGATTGTGCTGTAACACTAAGTGTCGATGCAACGAGCGCACCTAATAGAATGATTTTTTTCATGGTAATGTATTTTGATTAGGAAAGCAAGTACGCTTTTTAAAAGGGGCTTTAGAAAGAAATGGAAGCTGTATTTGTTCCCAAATGCGCAAAAGGGAACAGATTCGTTTTAGCAAATAAGGGAATTGAGAAGAAGCTTAACTAGGTTTGGCAAACAATTAAAAATAACAACAATGAAAAAAATCTTATTATCTCTATGTGTGGCGGCAGGATTATTCTCTTGCACGTCTGAAGCGGATCAAAACGCTACCAAAGCGGCTGCAAACGTAGCTTATTATTCTCGCGTTTGGGAAGTGGCTATTAATGAGGGGCGCACGAACATTTTAGATTCTGCTTATGTGGAAGATGCGGTATTGCACACTGTTCCAGAAGTAAAAGGGAAAGCGAATTGCAAGGCTTATTACGCGAATTTTGTGACTGGTTTCTCTGATCGTCAGTTTATCGTGAAAGAAATTTTTGCAGATGGCGATAAATTAGTGAAGTATTGGCAGTTCAAAGGGAAGCATACTGGATCATTCTTTGGGATTCCTGCTACTGGTAAGTCAGTAGACGTGATCGGTTGCACCATTGCCAAAATGAAAGACGGAAAGATTGCCGAAGAACAAGATTTTATGGACAACTTAGTGTTCATGCAACAATTGGGTCTTATTCCAACGAAATAAAAGGGGGGAGGGAGCTTAGGCTCCTTCCTTTTCTTTGATATACACAGAAGGAGTCACACCCTTTCTTGTCTTGAAAGCATCGATAAATTTCGATCGAGATACGAAACCCGCGTCAGTGGAGATTGCTTCGATGGTAATTTTCTTTGCATTTCCTTCATCCATTAATTGACAGGCATATTCAATGCGCAGGTCATTCTTCCATTCCCCAAAAGTCTTTTTCATCTCCTTATTAAAATAATTAGATAGAAATCGTTCGGGCATTTTTAGGTCAAAGGACATTTGGGACAAAGAAAAATCTTTTTTCACAAAGGGATGGGAGGCTAAATAGTTCTCTAATTCCCTTTCAAAGGCATAAAAACTGCTAGATTTCTTAGGTAAACTGGATTTGATATCTTGCAAGATCGTGGCAGGGCCTATTTCCACTTCGTAGGAAACGTTTCCGTACAGGATTTTGGGAAAAAGAAATAGGATAAAATTTTGTACAAAAAAACCTCCACCACATATTGCAAAAAATCGGGCCTCACTGAAAATAATGTTCGAAGGAATCCCTAAAATAGCATAGTTGTGGGAATATAGCGTAATCATGTGACCTAGGCTATTCCCAGCAATAACGATTTGCAAAAAGACCAGTGAAAAAATCCATTTCTGAATCAATCGGTGATTAGAGGGAAGTGTGCCGTATTTCTTATAGAGGTGTTTTTTATTCCACAAGAAATAAATGACTGATGCAATACAATACAAGATTAAATGAATGGATCGACCGTATAAAATTTGCTCAAAGGTCACCCATTGGAAGTTGAGATTATAATCTTCCGTAAAATTGACAATCTCATGGGCCATCGCCGTCTTAGTGGCTAGAGGCAAAGTGGTGAAAGGTAACGTTGCTAAAAATGTAAAAACGGCTGGAATGAGGTGCACTATATCATAGCCATGAAGTCGTTTGTCTTCTGATACGGTGTGTTTGACATAAAAAAACAAGGTAGGACCTAACAAGAATGAAAGAGGTAAAAAATGCACAAAACAAATTCCCTCCCAAAATATAATTTTACTATAGTGCAATCCGAAATAGACCATCAATACGGAATTGCAGCATAAGAAAAATAAGGCCAAAAACGTATTCGATCTATTCAATGAACTGAGGTAGTACAAGAGAATAAATGAGGTAAATATGCCGAACAACGGAGCTAATATGGCCAAAATATGATTTTTAACAGCTACAATATAAGAATAATCTGTTTAATTTACCCAAATGAAGAAGGTATACGCGTCTGCTACTGAAGCAATTTGGGATGTAACATCTGGCTCCTCGATGTTATTTGGTGGTTTTGGTTTGACTGGAATCCCGGAAAATGCAATCGATGCCTTGTTGGTTTCTGGTACGAAGGAAATTATTTGCATTTCGAACGAAGCGGGGATTGATGGTTTCGGGCTAGGTAAATTAGTGGCCTCCCGAGCCATTAAAAAACTCATTTGCTCTTATGTAGGAGAAAATCACCTGTTAGAGGATTTAATTATTGAAGGTCATTTATCCGTTGAACTCGTTCCGCAAGGAACTTTAGCGGAACGCATTCGCTGTGGTGGAGCAGGTATTCCTGCCTTTTATACTCCAGCTGGAGTGGGCACAGAAGTGGCAGTGGGGAAAGAAGTACGGGTGTTTGAAGGGAAAAAATACCTATTGGAAACAGCATTAAAAGCTGATTTTGCATTTGTCAAAGCCTGGAAAGGAGACACAGAAGGCAATTTGATTTATAAAGGAACTTCCCGCAATTTCAATCCAGTCATTGCGCCTGCCGGGAGAATAACGATCGCAGAAGTGGAAGAATTAGTGCCTGCGGGCACCTTTGATCCTAATGAAATACATACACCTGGCATTTATGTGCAACGTATTTTTCAAGGTTCAGCCTATGTAAAACCGATTGAAAAATTCGCGGTTCCGGCACACGCTGATGAAGAACAAAAGGAAATCATCGCCCAGCGGCTTGCGAAAGAAATCAAAGATGGAGATTATGTAAACTTGGGGATCGGAATTCCCACTCGCGTTTCGAATCATATTCCCCCAGGGATGAAAGTTATTTTACAATCAGAAAATGGATTGTTAGGAATTGGACCTTTGGCAGAACTAGGTCAGGAAGATCCTGATTTAATTAATGCTAGTAAACGGCCTATAACGATTTTGGCGGGCGGATCTATTTTCAGTTCAGCTGAAAGTTTTGCGATGATCCGTGGTGATCATATTGACGTGACCATTTTAGGTGGGATGCAGGTTTCAGAGCACGGTGATTTAGCCAATTGGAAAGTACCTGGTAAAATAGTGAAAGGGATGGGTGGAGCCATGGATCTAGTGGCTTCAGCGGATAAGGTGATTGTCGCCATGTTACATCTTAGTCCAGATGGAAAATCTAAATTAGTTTCGAGCTGCGATTTACCTCTGACTGGAGAACGTTGCGTCACGCGCATTATTACTAATTTAGCCGTAATTGACATAAACCCCGAAGGCGGCTTTCTGTTAAAAGAGCGCGCCCTCGGGGTTTCCATTGAGCAGATTAAAGCGGCCACTTCTGGACGATTAATCATTCCAGACGAGGTGCCTGAATTTTAGATTTTATAGTATTGTTCCCAGCCTTTTCTTGGTGGCGGACCTACTAAAAGGGAATTCGCAAGCGAGTTGTTTGTAATTTGTTTTGTCTTGCGATCGAATTGTAGTTTCGTGTTCAGTTTTTGTGCCATAACACCTAGGGAGAATACTTGGCTTAATGGGCCCGCGATTTCGAACGGTGAACGTGTCTTTTCTTGACCCATACACGCTTTTAAGAAGTTTGCGTAGTGATTTGAAGGACTCGCCTGTACTTCTGGTAATTTCAAATCCTTACCCGCATCGCCTAAAATCGAAAGTGTGCTTCCATGTGATCCACCTTTGAAAGTTAAATCTTTACTGTAGATCACCTTGCCAGGATTTAATTTAGCTGGTTGGATTTTACCATTCGCTGCTGGCGGGATATTAGGATCTAACTCATTCGTTCCATAATTCGCTGGTAGCGGTGGAATATTGTTCACTCCATCATACCATGTAATATCCATCGCTGGCATATTCTTGCGCTCTGGGAATTTAAATTGAATGGTCGAAGACATAGGGTAGAAGAAATGGTTGTGTCCATCTGCCCTCAGCATATTAATCTCAGTAGGTAAACCTAATTCCAAAAATTCGTGAGCTGTATCCATAATATGAGCCCCCCAGTCACCTAGTGCGCCTAAACCATAATCAAACCAGCAGCGCCATTGCCCGTTCACAAAATCCTTTTGGTAATCATGCGGTTGAACTACCCCTTGCCAAATATCCCAGTCTAAGGTAGATGGGATCGCTTCTGCCGCAGGGAATTTCGTTATTTTAGGATCCCAATTGTGCCAGCGTCGTGGGGAATTCATATGGGCCGTCATCGACGTCACATCTTTGATGATTCCCGCTTCTTTCCATGCCTTGAATTGGAAATAATTGCCTTCTGAATGGCCTTGGTTACCCATTTGGGTGACTAAATTCGGATGCTTGCGCGCCGCCGCCATCATCAATTCGATTTCTTGGAAGGTCCGCGCCATCGGTTTTTCCACAAACACGTGCTTTCCTAAACCTAGCGCCATCATCGTGATAGGGAAATGGGAATGATCAGGAACACCGATGGAAACGGCCTCAATCTTTGATCCCATTTTGTCAAACATTTGACGGAAATCTTGGAAGCGAGGAACGTCTGGAAATTTTTCTAGTACTTTCAACGTTTGTGGCGCCCCCATATCTACATCACAAAAGGCAACGATATTAGCGAGGCCCGTATTGTAAAGTGACATGACATCTAATCCACCTTGATTACCGATTCCGATACAAGCCAAATTGACTTTATCGCCAGATAATTTCGAAAGTATATTAGGGAAAGCTGCTGCAGCTCCAATAAGGCCGGCATTTTTGAGAAAATCGCGGCGTGAATTAAAGTGTTGATTCATATGAAATATAGGTTTGCTATTAAAAGCCAAAGACTTAGCGATTCTACTTAGCTAAAGCCTTTTGCAATAATTCTTTCATCACGATGCAAGCAAATTTGTTTACTGATACATCAGTCGGGCTTTTTCAATCGTTTTCTGTAGGCTATTTCTTAACTGAATAGGTTTGATTACTTGTAATTCAGTGGAATAGCGAAATAAAAAGTTTTCCAATTCCTGGTTGACTTCCAAGGTTAATTCGAAGTGCAAGTCATCAATGGCGTGCTGGGAAGAATGAATGGGGTATTTAGTCACATACTCTTTAATCCAAGAATCTTCCTGCACTTGGATTAGGATTTTTTCGACTTTGCGAGTACCTGGAAACAAACCCAGGCTATGTTTGAAAAAATCAGCTGGCTGGAAATCGGGATGAATGCGGGTTTTGTATTTTTTCGTGCAGGCTTTTACAGCATCGATTCGATCTAATGCGAATAGATGCAAGGTATCTAGCCGGACCTGGACCAGCGTTTCATCAGGAGAAATCTCTTGAAATAATAAATACCAGCCAGTGTACCAGCCATTATTGTATTCCTTTATGAGTAATGGCAGTCCAGTGACGGTTTTCGCCTTTGAGGTAGCCTTCAACCCTTTGTGTGATATTTCGATGACTTGCATCCCGGCGATGGCATCTACTAAGCATTTAACGTGTTCAGAGCCAGAGCGGTCTCCTTCATTGATTAATTCGATGGCCGGCCAAGCTGCTATTTCCTCGTGTTTTATAAGGTTGTTTTCCAAAGTAATTGCCCGCAGCTTATTCACAATTCCATTCCCATTTCCCCCCGTGAATAAGTGTTTGTTGAAATCGATGATGGAGGCGATTTGGTCTAATTCTTTTTCGGAAAAAGAAGGAAAGGCGCTGATGTCATCGCGGATATAATAGAAACGATTTTCTGATTTTGAATAACGAATCAAGTCACCCTCTGCCTCCTCCAAACGAGGATAGCGTTCCGCTAGTTTTTCTTTTAAGGCCTTTAAATCTCGGCTGAAACTACGTTCACTGTAGCTAATTTGATCAAAATGATCAGTGAAATAGGCGTTCACGGTGCTAGCACGTAAGGGGAAACTCTTGCGTAGGAAGAGATTGTTCAGCTCTTTGAGTCGATCGGTCGTTTGCATGGGTTGAATATACAAGATTTTTAGTAGTACGCCAATTTTTGGCGTACTACTAAAGCAATTTTGGGTATTCAAAAACGATAAAAAATCGAAAAAGCATGAAAAATATCAAATCATTACTCGTATTACCTTTCTTTTTTTACGCAACAGAAGGTTATTTGAAAGCCTTCCATGTGACTAAATCAAAGGGGGCTATTACCTTCTTTGTTATCTGTAATTTCTTCCTTTGCTTGGGCTTGATTCTAGCTGATTTTCAATTTTTTGGAGATACGGATGCAGATGGATTTTACACCCAGGCAGCGTTGGCAGAATTGCTTTACTTAGCAGTAGGGGCTGGCTTGAATCTATTCTCAGCATTAGAGTCGCGTTAATTGCCGCGCTCGAATTGGAATTTTAAAACGAATTCGTGGGTCTGATTCGTGATTTTAGAGATGGTATTGGTGGGCATCTCATATTGGTAGCCTAAGTAAACCGTTGGGCTAAATTGTACGCCCAGGTTAAATCCGATTGCATTTTGATTTCGGTAGCCTAATCCTACATCAAGTAATTCATAGAATGAGCCCGTCAAATTGACATCATAACTTAAGGGCAAATCAGCCGCAGCTCGGATGATGGCATTGGTATAAATACTGACAGCTTTGCTCAGCACTTGCTTTTTTCCGATCATACCGTAGTAGAAGGAAGCGTCTTTGTATTTTCCGTTTTGGAGCCCAAAATCATTCCAAAGCATCCTTGGCTGCGAAACACTTATATAAAACTTGTCTTCTTTGGCAAGGCGAATCCCCCAGCCAGAATTAATCTGTAATCCAGTAGAGTAGTTTTGGGTAAATAGTTCATCCGTTTGGTCTAATAAACTTAGGCCAGCAAAGTCCAAAGCTAAATTCGTCACTCCCACCCGAATGCCACCCGATAGTGCCCATTTGTCATTGATCAGGGAGTGATAGGCAAAATCACTATTCACAGAGGTAGCCTTTACGGGGCCTAATTGATCTAAAAATGCGGTAAATCCTACGCCCATTTTCTCTCCCCAATTGAAATTACCCATGAAGGCAGTTGTAACCGGTGTACCTGGCATGCTAGTCCATTGGTTACGGTTTACTAAAATAACTTCGTTTTTATCACTGGCGCCTACGAAGGTAGGGTTGATCACTTGGGGGTACAATCGAAATAAGGAGAACACGGGGTCTGTCTGGGCCTGAATTTGGCCAGAAAAAAACAACAAACACCCCAAAATCACTAAGCGTAATTTCATTTATTTCTTTAATCGATTGATGTAAATATAAGTAGAAACCGTAGGTCTTACTCCATTGTAGTCCAAAATATAGAAATATACTCCATCTGGCAGCAGTCCATCGCCAGCTAAAAGCGGGTTTCCGCGGTTAGTGTCCCCACCCCAATTATTTCCATAATCTTTTGCTTCATAGACAACATTACCTCCCCGGTCTAAGACCGTCAAGGTATTAGGTGTGGTACGCATCACGCCCGGAATCACTAAATAATCATTTTTCCCATCTCCATTAGGTGAAATTCCTTGGAAGGCTACGGGGTCACACGCATCCGGATCAATTCGGTTATCTACCCCATCGTGATCGCAATCCGGCAAACCGCCATAATTCAAGTCATTTTCCCACTCATCCTTAATTTCATCTCCATCAGAATCCAAATCATTGTAATCCGGAAGGCCATCTTTATCGGTATCAACAGGATTATTTCGGTCACCACCTATTTCCGCGATGTCAGTATAGCCATCTTTGTCCGTATCATAATTGACGTCTTCTAAAACCGTGATCGTTGTACTATCACGACCTGGTCCCGTAGAATTCGTTGCGGTGATGATGTAGGTTCTAGGCTTTGCTGGCCAGGTAGGTGTGCCTGAAATGAGACCCGTTTTCGTGTCTAAACTTAGTCCAGGTGGTAAAAGAGAATCAATTTTGAACACATCCGCAATACCCACAAGTGTAGGCTTAAAGCTGACAGGAACCCCTTGCTTAAATACCCCTGTCGTTGGATAATCGATTTCAGGAAAAGCAATCAATACCTTTATCGATAGGGTAAATTGATCAAAACCAGTAGAATTACTAGCCTTCACTACGTAATCAATAAAATCCTGTGCTTTCGTAGGTGTTCCCGTAATAGCACCTGTGGCTGGATTTAAAGTAAGTCCGGCTGGTAAAAGTTTATCTACTGAAAATAAAGTAGGATTCCCTTGAACACTTGGATTTAAGGGGCTAATCTTTATTTTCTCCGTATATATCTGTGGGTTAGGGTAGATTAAGCTACTCGGGTTTGGAATGACTGCCGCGATTCGAATCGTATCGGTGGTCGAAGCAGTACTATTCGTGATCGTAACCACATAGGTGGAGGGTGGACTTAGAATGGTAGGCGTACCCGAAATGACCCCGTTTGTTGGATTGAAAATCAAGCCAGCGGGTAGTGGTTTATCAATGGAAATACTGGCAATAATTCCTTTCGTGACGGGGATTAAATCGGTATTCGTTTTACCTGTGAAAAATAAATCGACTCCAGTGTAAACAGGATTTATTTGTGCTCCTAACACCGGTTCTGCATACCAAATGCGAGGTCTTGCTATGAGAATGGTGATTATTACTCGTGCGCGAGCAGCACCTGTCGAGTTGCTAGCGGTAACCCAGAACTCTGTGTAGGGAATCGATTGCAAAGGTGTTCCTGAAATAATACCCGTGACAGGATTTAGACTTAATCCAGTAGGCAAGGCTCTGTCAATCGTATACAAGTCCACTTTCCCAGTTACGGTCGGATTTAAGGGGCTAATGCTCACTTCTTCTTCATAGATGACAGGAGTGGCGTAAGAAAGATTTTTGGGAGGTGCAATTAGGACCTCTAAATCCAAGGGAGCTGAGGTAGAGCCTGTCGAGTTAGACGCAGTAACGATGTATCGAATTAATCCGGTATAAATAGTGGGTTTACCCGTTATTTCTCCTGTTGCTGTATTAAAAGTAAGTCCTAAGGGCAAGGGCTTGTCTATCGTAAATGCCGTAGCTAAGCCAGCATAAGTAGGTCTAACAGGGGCTAATGTACTGTCCTGAATGAGTTTTGTAGGGCTGAAATAGGCCAAATTAGACGGTGGCGCTATTACCACAGAAATGTCAATGCTGGCCGTAGTGAACCCCGTACTATTTCTAGCGGTGATGACAAACGTTTGCATAGAACTTAAAGTCGTAGGTGTACCGCTGATAATTCCAGTAGCTGAACTAAACGCAAGTCCTGCAGGCAAACTTCGATCAATCGAATAGGTGGCGACTGTTCCAGAAACGGTTGGGGCGATGTCTGGAATAACAAAATCTTGATATAAGACTTTGGGAGTTGCATAAATCAAGTTTCGAGGTCTAGCTATTAAAACCGTAATGACCACATTGGTCGAAGTAGCACCTGTTGTATTGGTGGCAGTGACCACATAGGTTGTGGTGGCTTTTGCTAAAGTAGGTATGCCAAAAATCCTACCTGTCGTTTGATCTAAAATCAACCCATCGGGCAAGTTAGGACTGACCGAATAAGCTGATACTAATCCTGTTACGGATGGGTTTAATGGCGAAATGTTTACCCCTTCTTCATACACATTAGGTGTATTATAGGATAAGCCGGTCGGTGCTGGGATCAAAACCGTAATGGGCAGGGCATACGAACTCGAGCCAGCGACGTTTGTTGCTGTAATGGTGAATACCGTAGCAGGAATGGCCTGTGTAGGTGTTCCTGTAATGCTACCTGTACTCGTATTAAAAATGAGCCCATCAGGAAGTGGCTTGTCGATAGAATAAGATGCCACAAAGCCAGTTACTGTTGGACTTAGCATACTAATCGGGGTACCCGTGTAATACAAAGGAGGATTAGTGTAAGTTAAATTGGTAGGTGGAGGAATGGTGACCGTAATGTCTACTAATGCGGTACCTATTCCTGTTGTGTTAGTGGCAGTAATGGTATAGGTAGTCCTACTCGATTGAACCGTAGCTGCCCCAGAAATAATCCCTGTGCTCGTGTCAAAATTTAGACCTGCAGGTAATGCCGGACTGATCGAAAATGAATTTACTGTCGTTCCGTTTTTATTAGGAGTTAATGGGCTGATCGCTACGGTCTCATAATATACATTGGGCGTAGTGTAAGAGATTTGTGGCCGGGCGATGAGTACGGTGATGTTAGTGGTGGCGGTAGTAAATCCTGTGGTATTTCTAGCTGTAATGGTATAAGTTGCGCTAGGGATCGCTGTAGTAGGAGTACCATTAATTTGTCCGCTGTTCGGATTTAAATTAATCCCAGCAGGTAGTGTTGGATATATTTCATAAATATCTGGATTACCCACAATTCCTGGGTTGATACCAGGGATAGGTACACGCTCTTCAAATACTAATGGCGAGGTGTAAGTTAAGCTTGACGGAGCTGCGATTTTAACGGCAATGGTAATGGGAGCAGTGACAAAATCCGTTGAATTCGTCGCTCGAATCGTGTATACCGTACTTGGACTGACAGCGGTAGGTGTTCCTGTTATTTCCCCCGTTGCAGCGTTTATGCTTAATCCAGCAGGCAAACTTGCAGCCGTAAAGGTAATGCCTGTTCCAGAGATACTCGGTGTAATACCGGTGATAGCTGTTCCTTGGGTAAATTCATGAGGGGAAGAATAACTAAATCCGCTGGGAGGAGGAATGACTACTCGAATACTGGTAGCATAGATAATGGAGGCAGTACTATTCGCTGCGGTAATGGTATAGATGGTAGGCGGACTTAATACAGATGGGAAACCGCCAATTACTCCAGTTACTGGATCAAATGTAAGTAATCCAGGTAGAGTGGGGCTAATCGTATAACTTGAAACGGTACCTGTTATCGTTGTAGGAGGGATGGGAGTAAATGCCGTATTTAAATAAAATGTGATGGGATTGGGATAACTTAAATTGCTAGGAGCTGGGATTACCACATCAAAGGAGACACTTGCAAAATAATCACCATTCGCATTTGTTCCTTTTATGACATAGGTATTGAAACCTGTTGTTTGAGTAGGTGTGCCTGAAATGGTACCCGTATTAGGATCTAAAATTAAACCACCTGGTAAAGGAGTGGTAGTGGAATATGTGCTTACCACGCCTCCTGTCGCCGCCTTAATGGGAATGATGGGAATAATGGCCGAACCTGTAAATAGTCGATTGGGGGCAGTGTATGAGAAATTGGGTGGAGCAATGATGACGGTAATGTTAATAGGAGAGTCCGTATAGCTCGTTGAATTGGAAGCTCTAATCGTATATTGTGTGGTAGGACTTGCAACTTGGGGAGTTCCAGAAATCCGGCCGTTTGATGGGTCGATAGTTAAACCACTGGGTAAAGTAGATCCTGGGGCCATATCAAAGGTGATTCCAGCACCAGAAACGGTAGGTTGAAATGGAGTGATGGTTGTGTATTGCTGAAATGTATAGCTGTTTGTCGGAAAACTTAATCCTGATGGAGGCGGGATGACAACCGTAAATACAACTGTTGCAGTGGTAGCGCCTTGACTATTTCTACCCTCAACCACAACGGTAACGGGTGAGGAATTTAAATTCGTTGGAGTGCCATAAATATCTCCTGTATATTGGTCTATGGACATTCCAGGTGGCAGCGTTCCACTGATAATGCTGAAGGTCTCAAAATAGCCAACAGAACTGGCAATGGGAACTAAATTTGATTGATTGACAATCAATTTAATCGGCGTATTATAGCTTAAAAACTCAGGAGCAGCAAGATTGATTTGAACCGTTTTGGTATAGTTATTTGAAACGCAGCCTGTTGTTGTATTTTTAACATTTACGTTGAAACTATAGCTTCCAATTTGCCCAAAAGGAATATTGACAGTTAATGATGTTCCACCCATTGCCGCATTTGAAATGGGTGTGAATCCATTCATATTGATAGCATTCACAGAAAATTGTGAAGGATCATTCGTGGTGGAGGTGTAAGGGATTTCAAATGAACGATTATTCGAAGTAATGTCCGGAACAGCCCCCATTGTTATCGTGGGTAATGGGTTGACGACAATGGTTATGGGATTACTTGCAGCACTTAGGATTCCTCCTACTGTCGATTTTGCGGTGTAAATACCTGCTTCACTTACGACTAAAGTTTGACTTGTCGCTGCGGGAATCACAACATTATCTTTATACCAAGTAATGGCACCACTTAAATTCGAGGTCAGGGTAGTTGTACTTCCCGCGCAGATAGATTCAGACCCTTTATTATACCAAGTCTCAAAAGTAAGACTTCCATTATTATCCCCTAAAGTAATATCGGTAAAAGTGTATTTAGAACCTCCCACCCAGTTTCCAATGTAATATTCATAGATGTGGTCCGCAGCATACCCAACTGGAAAGTTAGGTACCGGAGGGCAATTGGTCATCAATTTCCAAGTTACTTCTGTACAGGTGGAATTTAATATAGGAGAATCAGTTCCAATTGGGTTTGCAATATTGGAATTGTAATAGGCGGCATCCATGTAAAGTGCAGTTGAGGCTGCACTGGTACCGAAAGTACCTTTGACTTTAATTTTATAAAAATAATTGGGATTAGTGGACGAAGAAATTTGGCTTGAAGTTCCAAAATTAGACCTCATGTTTTTAGGATCTTCTCCTAATTTAAACCATTTAGAGTCATCGCCTGTTCCCTCAACCATAGGCGCTGGACTCACCGATTGGGCGCGCGCTATGAACTGTATAAACAGAAATAAATAGAGAAATAATTTTCTCATGTATTAATAGAACAGAAATTACACTAAAATTAACCTAAAAAATTGAATTTCTTAGCCTTAATTATTCAATGTTCCCTCCGCCACCCATGCTTTGATTTGGCTGATTTCACAAGCACTCAGACTAACTGTAGCAGATGGCATAGCAATGTAACCAGTGGAGTGGGATATAGAGCCTACTAGTTTGCCATTTGCTGCTTGCACTTTTACAGTGGCATAGGAATTCAAATCAATTCCAGCAGAAGGTGTTGTTCCACTGTGGCAGCCAGTGCAATTGGTTTTT
>Ga0228702_1001251_pt1 | contig 16708 bp, 16 predicted proteins | sample McNCre217_Aug_MG_2_FD_178018 | JGI IMG/M metagenome (GOLD analysis project Ga0228702, IMG submission 178018) | Freshwater microbial communities from McNutts Creek, Athens, Georgia, United States - 20-17_Aug_MG | ecosystem: Environmental > Aquatic > Freshwater > Creek | place: USA: Georgia... | reverse complement strand
GATCGCGGCGATGATAAAACCAATTCCCGTTGGAATCGATGGCATCAGAGCATTGATTGCTGCACCGGAAAGAATTGCATCCGAGGTGTTATACGCCCAGTAGTTCACTAGCGCAAAGATCCACACGGTAATCGCCGCGCCTAAGTATCCAAACTGCGCTCGAGATTGAATTAGCTGCGGCAGACCCATCTGTGGACCTTGGGCAGAGTGAAATGCCATGAAGAAGGTTCCAAATAGAGAACCGAGGACGATGGCAATCAACGTCCAAATTAGATTTGCACCAAGCGAGAGAGCAACGACACCGGTGGCCATAGCAGTCAAGTTGATGTTTGATACGAACCACACATTCCCCAGTGAACGCGGCTTACCGAATCTTTCTTCGTGTGGAATCCAGTCGACAGAACGCTTCTCGACCTGTGATGGAGAACTGCTCATTTGTTTCCTCTTTTCTTAATTCAGTCACGAGATGCGACTGAAAATCTCTTCCCCAGCACACCAGGTTGCTTCAACCTTTATTTCGTGAATCAGACCAGGCAAAACATCGAATGGATTTTTATCTAGCACCACGAAATCGGCACTCTTTCCAACCTCGATCGAACCCCAAAGATTTTCTTCGCCAGCCTGATATGCAACCCCGGCCGTGTAGGCGGTTAGGCTTTGGGCGACATCGAGCCTTTCCTCGGGAATCCAAGCGATACTGTTCGGATCATTTGGAACCGTTCTGGTGATGGCGATTTCCATGCAGGCGAGCGGGTTGTAATCGGTAACCGGCCAGTCGGAGCCCATCGAAATCTTTGCTCCGGCTGCAAGCATCGACCTCATGGGATATTGCCAAAGTGCCTTTAATTCACCCACGTGAGGAGTGGTTAGGTCTGCTTGAAGCGGGTCGTTACAAGCCCAGAGCGGTTCGAAGTTTGCAACAACTCCGAGCGCAGCAAACCTTTCGATTTCAGCAGGATTTAGTAATTGAACGTGCGTAATAACAGGTCTCTGGTGAGTCTTAGAGCCATTCCTCTGCTGCGCCAATTCGATTGCATTCAGAGCCTCCGATAGGCCCTCGTCTCCAATGGCATGAATATGTGGTTGGAAGCCCAGAGCATCTACGGCCGCAACTGCTTCTCGCAACTCCTGCCAATCCCAACACGGCATGCCATTGTTGTGAGGATCATCGTGATATCCACCGTTGATTGCGGCAGTGTGCCCCTCAATGACACCATCCGCGAAAAACTTAATGGTGTTGCAGGTTGCAAACTCATTGCCGTCAAATTTGGCCCTTGACGATTCAAACCAGGCAAGCTGTTCACGCCAACTCCTAGCGTCGGCACGCATACCTAGATTGAATCTGATTGAAAGTCGTCCCTGTTCAATTGCAGCAAGATAGGCTTCCGGCATTCCTGGATCAACCCAAGCATCTTGAACCCAGGTAATTCCAGCACTCGAGAGCTCCTCAGCCGCCAGCTCTAGGGCAGCAACCTGCTCTACCAAGGTTGCGGCAGGTGCGTTTTGAAGAACCATGTCAACGGCATCCCACTCGCGCAGGGTTCCGCTTGGGCTGCCGTCTTCGCGTCTCATTATCCAACCGAGTTCGGGGTCTTTCGTTTCGGCTGTGATTCCAGAAAGTTCAAGCGCCTTCGAATTGCACCAAATCGTGTGGTAGTCGGTGGCACGCAAAACCACGGCCTTATCAGCAACGACCTCGTCTAGCCATTTGGCGTCAAATTGCCCATTGGGAACAATCCACGAATCATATGAACCTCCGATTATCCATTCCAGATCCGGATTTTCAATCGCATACTCACGGACGGCCTCTTGAATCGCAGCGACGGTTGACTTACCTCTGATCTCCGGACCGAAAAACTCAAAACCTCCGAACATCGGGTGGGCATGGCCATCACCAAATGAGGCAGAAATAAAACGACCCCCAACATCAATGACGGTTGCGTCTGTTTGAGGTTCTTTATCGATGGCGACAATCTTGCCATTTTCAACGGTGAAAGAGCTTGCCCACGGTTGTTTAGCATTTCCCGTGAAAACTTTTGCACCCGTAATCGTAAAACTTCGGCCATCGCCGGAAAAAGACATCTTCGTCGCTTTCAATCAAATCTTGATGAAACACTACAACGAACTAAATCGATTTACCTTGGATATATGCGGCTTAACCAACTAATTCGATGAATCGTTGTCGGACCGATACTTTTGATCGCCTCGATGTGTGTCGCAGAGGCATATCCCTTGTGCGATTCCATACCGAAATTTGGGTGATCTTTGGCAAGTTCAACCATTAGTCGATCTCTCGTGACCTTGGCCATCACCGATGCCGCCGCCACAGAAACACAGTCTCGATCGGCTTTAGCCCTAACGGTAACTGGGATCCTAGAAACCACCGATTGGAGCCAATTGTGGGTTCCATCAAGGAGAATATGTGCACTTCCGCCTCGAACGGCATCTGTTAGTTCAGGAATATCGGCAAGCTGATTAAGTGCTCGTACCGCCGCTTGAGCCAGCGCCCAGACAATTCCGTTCAAATCAATGTCGATGGCATCTACCATCCCAACTGCATAACCTGGGCTCCAGGTTGCTAGTTCCTCAAAAACTAACTCACGCGAACGTTCAGTCATGAGTTTGGAATCTTGGAGTTTGGTTGGGATGTTCGCAACATCGAGGTTCTTCAAATCGATTACGAATGCGCCAACCGCAACCGGTCCGGCAATTGCCCCCCTGCCGACCTCATCGATTCCGATGACATATCGAGCAGGTGCCAAAGACCGTTCAACCTCAGTTGTTGGGTACGGCTTTGAAGACATTTGGATAGTTGTCTAGCCATTTCCAGTGAGAAAGTGGCCAACTGATTACGAATGCTCTGCCCACTACAAATTTCTTGTTCACAAAACCCTTGCTTGGAAGATTCTGGTGATAGCGCGAATCTTCGCTGAGCACTCTGTGATCTCCCATCATCCAATAGGAGTCCTTTGGAACTGTTACATCGAACTTCAGGTCAGATGGTTTTGAGTCTGGAGCAAGATAAGGTTCGGTGATCTTCACGCCATTGATAGTCAATTTGCCGTCGGTGGAGCAACAAACAACGTGATCACCAGGAACCCCGATTACGCGCTTGACGAGATGTTGCGCGGAGTCTGGTGCCGGAATCAATCCAAACGAAGATAGGAACCAATCGACACCTTGTTGGAACGACGACTTTTTAGATTCCTGACTAACTATGGTTGGAATCCAACCTCCCGGGTCTTGGAAGACCACAACGTCACCACGTTGAAGTGGGATTACGTTTGGAACTAGTTCGTTTACAAAGATTCTGTCGTTGATCTGAAGCGTCTCTTCCATGGAGCCGGAAGGGATGAAAAACGACCTAAGCAGGAAAGTTTTGATTAGAAGGCTGAGAAGAAGTGCTGACCCAACAACCGAGACGATGTCGATGATGAATGCCAAAAACACATTCTTCTGGGCACGGCGTAGGTAACGCCCCAAAGCCGTTTTCGGCTCGGGGCGTTCCTTAGTCATTCTAGAAATTAGTTCTTCGAAGCTACGTTGTCGCGCTTCTCGCGAATCTTGGCCTTCTTACCGCGTAGATCACGCATGTAGTAAAGCTTCGCACGACGAACATCACCCTTGGCAATGACCTCGAAAGATTCGATGATTGGCGAGTGCAGTGGGAAGGTACGCTCAACGCCGTAGCCTCCCGAGTCCTTACGGACGGTGAAGGTCTCGCGGACACCGTGGCCCGAACGACGAATTACGTAGCCCTGGAAAGCCTGGATACGGCTGCGGTTACCTTCGATGATGTTTACGTTTACCTTTAGGGTGTCACCAACGCGGAATTCTGGAATGTCGCTACGCAGGTTTCCTGCGTCAACGCTATCTAGGATGTGCATTTTTATCGCTCTCTGTTTTTGCACACAGGTCAAAAACGAATTTGTTGGTTTTTCGCTCATCCGCTCCCCTGCGGCAGAGACTACTGGGAATGAGCAACTTTCCAATTCTGCCACAGATGTGAACGGAGCGCTAGTCGCTAAGGAGGTCAGGTCTGACGTTTTTCGTTCGCTCGATCTGTTGCTGCCTACGCCAAGACGCGATGCGCGCATGGTTCCCGCTGGTGAGAACTTCGGGAACCTCAAACCCTCGCCAATTGGCTGGCTTGGTATAGCTTGGGTACTCGAGCAGGCCTTCTTCTGAGTGTGACTCCTCCAAAAGGGAATCTGCATTTCCGATGACGCCCGGAATTAGCCTTGCCAAGGATTCGATCATGACCAGCGCAGCCACTTCCCCACCGTTGAGCACATAGTCACCGATGCTGACTAAGCGAACCTGCGCCTTGGTTTTGGCATATTCAATCACTCGCTGGTCGATACCTTCGTAACGCCCACAGGCAAAGACGATGTGGTCAACTTTTGAAAACTCCAACGCGGTTTGCTGTCTGAAAACCTCCCCGGCTGGGTTGGTGAAAATTATCAGGCTTGAGCCATCAGGTCGAAGAATTTCATCGAGCGCCTGGCCCCATGGCTCTGCCTTCATAAGCATTCCTGCACCGCCGCCATAAGGGCTGTCATCAACGGTTCGATGCTTGTCGGTGGTCCAGTTACGAAGATCGTGAGTATGCAGCTCGATCAGGTTATTTGCCTGCGCTTTACCTAAGAGGGATAGGTTCAGCGCCTCGAAATAGTCGGGAAAGATTGTGATCGCGTCGATTCGCATGATTCGAACCTAGGCGATTTCCTCAAAGAGTCCAAGTGGTGGAGTAACGGTCAAAGTACCGTTTTCGATGTTGACTTCCGGCACGATAGCCTTCACGAACGGAACCAACACCTCAGCCTCGCCGAACTTCACCGCAAGTAAATCCTGGGCAGGCATGTGATCAACTCGAACGACTTCACCAATTTCAACGCCGTCGCGAATGACCTTTAGGCCAACCAGCTGATGGTCGTACCAAGCATCAGGTTCGGTTGGAAGAACTTCGGTGTCGTGGTTCACCAAGAGGATTGCCTTGATTAGGCTCTCTGCCTGATCGCGATCGGTTACCCCCTCGAGAAAAATGACCGGCGCCTGGTTGTACCAGCGAAGCTCGGTAACGGTAACTGATTTTCCAAACCAAGGAGATTCCTTGGGTACCTGAAGCTCAAAAACCGCACCTGGCACAAAACGTTCGTTTGGGCTGTCTGTGTACAGTTCGAGCTTGATTGCTCCCTTGAGGCCATGTGCCTTTAGCAGGCGACCAACTCGGAGCTGAGTCTTATTAGAAATCTGTGTCCACCACGTCGACACGGACTTTTTTACCGTCGGCCAAAGCCTTGACCACGGTGCGAAGAGCCTTGGCGGTGCGGCCACCGCGCCCGATCACGCGTCCGAGATCTTCGGGGTGCACGTTAACCTCGAGAAGCTCTTCGCCTCTGTTGGTCTTACGTGCGGTAACCGAAGCGTCGTCCGGGTGGTCGACGATTCCCTTGACTAGGTGTTCGAGCGCGGCAGCTAACACTTACTAAGCCTCTTCTGCAGGTGCTTCTGCTTCGGCAGCTGGAGCCTCTTCGGCTGCTGCTTCTGCAACGACTTCTGGAGCCTCTTCGGCTACAGCGGTCTCTTCAGCGGCAGGTGCTTCAACAGCCACTGGAGCCTCTTCGACCTTGGCCTTCTTCTCTTCCTTAGGAAGTAGAACTGGCTTCTTCTTGGTGTCTAGAACGAATTCAGCCTTAGCTTCCTTGGTCTGAACCTTGTTCTCAGCCTTCTCGCCCTTTGATGCCTGGAAGTCACCGGTGAGCTTTAGCAGAACAGCTACCTGCTCGGTTGGCTGTGCGCCAACACCTAGCCAGTACTGAGCGCGCTCAGAGTTAACTTCGATCAACGAAGGGTTTTCGGTTGGGATGTAACGGCCGATTTCTTCGATTACTCGACCGTCACGCTTGGTGCGTGAGTCGGCAACGACGATACGGTAGTGAGGCGCGCGGACCTTGCCGAGACGCTTTAGGCGGATTTTTACAGCCACAATGCTCCTGTTAGTTGTGTATTGGGGCGAACGTTCCACCGTGAGCGTGGGGTGCACACTCGGTAGAGAAGCTCTGGGGTTTGGCCAAGAAAACCTGATAGAGGGTCAGTTTCTAGGCAACCTAACCATTTTATGGCATTTAGCCACTATTTCAAATAGCTAAAGCCCGAACGACGAACCAGAATTCGTTTCTCCGAAGGTTTTTCCCGAATTTTCGGCAGCTCGTTTGGCTGGATTACCAGACTTCGAGCCCTTCTTCTTGTCGTTCTTTTTGGATTTTCCGCCGGCATAACCGCCGCCGATGCTCGGCATACCTGGCATTCCAGGCATCTGCGGTACGCCACCCTTGGCTACGGTTTTCATCATTTTCGCAGCCTGCTCGAAGCGGTTAACCAACGAATTCACATCGGTGACTGTCATTCCGGAACCCTTGGCGATGCGAAGGCGTCTTGAACCGTTGAGGATTTTTGGCTGGCGACGTTCGGTTGGGGTCATCGAACGAATGATGGCCTCGGTGCGCGTGATTTCGCGTTCGTCGAAGTTATCTAGCTGGTTTCGCATCTGGCCGGCACCAGGCAACTTGGAGAGTAAATCCTTCATCGAGCCCATCTTCTTGAGTTGCTGCATTTGCTCAAGGAAGTCTTCAAGCGTGAAAGCTTCCTTGGCTAACTTTTCAGCAAGCTTCGCAGCCTCCCCCTCGTCAAACTGCTTCTGCGCCTGCTCGATCAGCGTCAGGATGTCACCCATGTCTAGGATGCGGCTCGCCATTCGGTCTGGGTAGAACGGCTCAAAGGCTTCCATCGACTCGCCGGTCGATGCGAAGATGATCGGCTTGCCGGTGACCGAGGAAACCGAAAGTGCCGCACCGCCTCGGGCATCGCCATCAAGCTTGGTTAGAACAACACCGGTGATTCCAACACCGTCTTCGAAAGCTTTGGCAACATTGACAGCGTCCTGACCAATCATCGAGTCGATGACAAATAGGGTTTCGTCTGGGTTTACAGCCTTCGATATGTCTCTGGCCTGCTGCATCAACTCTTCATCGATGCCGAGACGGCCGGCGGTGTCAACGATGACTACGGAGAACTGCTTCTTTTCGGCAACCTTGATTGCCTCCTTGGAAACCTTGACCGGGTCACCCTTACCGTTTCCAGGCTCCGGAGCAAAAACCTCTACGCCTACGCGCTCACCAACGACCTGTAGCTGGTTGACTGCATTCGGCCTCTGAAGATCGGCGGCAACAAGCATTGGTGTTTGCCCTTGGTCCTTCAACCATTTTGCGAGCTTTCCAGAAAGGGTGGTTTTTCCAGAACCTTGAAGACCCGCGAGCATAATCACCGTTGGCGGCTTCTTTGCAAAAGCTAGCTTGCGCTGTTGACCGCCGAGGATCTTTACCAGTTCCTCGTTCACGATTTGAACAACCTGCTGAGCAGGGTTTAGCGCCTTGTTTACCTCATCACCGAGAGCACGGTCGCGAACAGCCTGAATGAAATTCTTTACGACCTCTAGCGCAACGTCGGCTTCGAGAAGAGCACGGCGGATCTCGCGAAGTGTTGCGTCAATGTCTGACGCGCTTAGACGACCCTTGCTTCGAAGGTTTTTAAAAGTCTCGACTAAGCGATCCGAAAGGTTTCCGAACACGTTGGCTCCTAGCTGGTTAGTCCGCGGGCAAATTCTCGTGGGTCAAAGAATGCGAAATCGGCGATGCCCTCGCCAACTCCGACCAGTTTTACGGGTATGTGAAGTTCATTTTGAATTGCGTAAACGATGCCGCCTTTGGCCGTTCCATCAAGTTTGGTGAGTGCGACTCCGGTGACACCGGCTACCTCAGCAAAGGCTTTCGCCTGAACCATGCCGTTTTGGCCCGTAGTTGCGTCGATAACAAGAAGGACCTCGGCAATGGTGCAATTTTTCTCAACCACTCGCACGATCTTTTCTAGTTCGTTCATGAGGTCGGTCTTGTTTTGCAAACGACCAGCGGTGTCGATAATCAAAACATCAGCCTGCTTGGCAATGGCCACCTCGGTAGCTTCAAATGCCACAGATGCCGGATCCTGGTCTTCGGACTTTGGCCTAACCAAGTGGGCGCCGGAACGTTCTGCCCAGGTTGCAATTTGGTCTACTGCCGCGGCTCTAAAAGTGTCGGCAGCAGCAATGACCACCGACGAACCCGCTTCGGCAAGATAGTTCGAAAGTTTGCCGATGGTTGTGGTCTTGCCAACCCCATTTACACCAACAACCAGCACGACGTATGGAAGCTTCCCAGAAGAGAGGTTTAGTTCACGATCATTTCTGTCCAATTTGTCGGCAATGAGATCAGTAAGAAGTTCTTTGAGTTCAGCCTCTGTTGAAGCACCGGATTTTTTGGCTCGAGTTTTCAACTCACCAACGATATTTTCGGAAGACTCGACACCGAAATCGGCCTGAATCAAGACGTCCTCTAACTCATCAAGGTTCTCAGGGTCGAACTTTACTCGCGAGAAAAGACTTTTGATGCCTTTCGAAAAAGATCTCTTGGGAAGAACTACTTCTTCAACTTTCGGCTCGTAAACGATCGGTTCTTCGACCGCTACCAAAGTTTCCTCGAGCTTGACAACAGGAAGTTCGACCTCGGTGGCCGCAACAACTTCATCAGTCTTGTCTTTCTTCTTCCAGAACAGGAAACCCATTAGGCGCGCTCCTCGAGTCGCTGCCCTACAACCGCAGAAACACCATCCTGACGCATCGAAACACCGTAAAGCGCATCAGCTATTTCCATGGTGCGCTTTTGGTGGGTAACAATGATCAACTGTGAATTTTCTCGAAGGTCCTTGAAGATTTCAAGCAAACGTCCGAGGTTTGCGTCGTCAAGAGCAGCTTCAACCTCATCCATGACATAGAACGGCGAAGGGCGAGCCTTGAAGATGGCAATCAAAAGTGCGACAGCGGCAAGCGAACGCTCTCCACCGGACAGAAGCGAAAGACGTTCAATGCGCTTACCAACCGGCTTCACGGTAACCTCAAGTCCTGTGGTCAACATGTTTTCTGGATCGGTAAGGAAGATGGAGCCGGAACCGCCTGGGAACAGAACTGGGAATACCTTTTCAAAGGCAGCTCTGGTGTCGTTGAACGCTTCGGCAAAAATCGTCTGCATCTTTTCATCGAGCTCCTCGATGATTTGCATGAGATCTTTCCTGGTTTCGGTGAGATCGGTTAACTGCTCCGTTAGGAACTTGTGGCGCTGTTCAAGTGCAGCAAATTCTTCTAATGCCAGCGGGTTGACCTTACCTAGTCGGTCAAGCAATCTGGATGCCTCTTGAAGTCGACGCTGTTGCTCGGCTCTCACGAAAGGCTTGAATCCACTTTCGGCGGAATCGTCTGGAATCATTTGGTCAGGACCAAATTCGGCAAGCAGGATGTGTTGCTCTAGGCCCAGTTCATCGTAAGCCCTTGTGACCAGGTTGGCTAGGTTCAACTTCTTTTCGTGGTTAACCAGTTCGATCTCGTGAACGCTCTGAGTTAGGGTACTCAGACGCATTTGAATCTCTGCGGTTTCACCTCTGAGTTTTACCAGTTCAGCGAGTTGGCCGCTGCGAGCGCTCTCGAGTTCTGCAACCCTACCCTTAACACCGGAGACCGCGAGTGCAATCTTCTCCAAAACTGCAGGCAGAGCAGCAATAACTACCTGGGCAGAATCAAGTTGTTTTGCCTGAGCTTCGGCAGCTGCCTTGGCTCGTTCTAGTGCCGCCTGAGCTTCAACAAGACTTCTCTTCAATGCGGTTGCTCGCCCGAGTTCAACGCGAAGACGTTCATTAGCTGCACCGAGTTCAACTCGAACGTCTAGTTCCGTCTGGCGTTCCTGTTCGAGGTTGTCAGAGAGTTTTGGACGCTCTGTCGCGTCAACCGTTGGACGTTCCTGAGATGCAAAACTGTCGTGAACCATGACAGCCTGAGCCAATCGCTGTTCGGCATCGGCAATTTTGGCCTTCGAGGACTCTACAGCCTGAGCCAGACGATCGCACTCATTTCCAACCGCTTCCACCGAAACCCTTAGACGACCAAGTCTCTCGGCATTTGATGCCAACTGAGCATCGTGGTCACTGAGCCTAGAGTGCGCATCTTTTGCACTTACCTTGGCAACCTCTTCTGTAGCTCTGGCCTGAGCTAGCTCGCCTTTGGCGTTATCGATTATGGAGTTAACCTTGGCCAAACGCTTTTCGGCGGCGTCACGCTCTGCTACTAACTCAACTTTTGAAGGTTTCTTCCCAGAACCTCCGCGCAAAACGCTTTCTGTAAGAACATCGCCATCAAGGGTGATTATGGTTTTGGTCTTCGCTGATGGCGTTGCAACGAGATAGGCCTTCGCTGCGTCAAGATCGTCAACAATGACTACGTTTTCAAACAGCGACAAGATCCCAGGTGCGGCCGAGACAACTTCGGCAGCCTTGCGAACCCCGCCGACAGAAATGGCGTCGGTTGCATTGTTTTTGAGATCCACGTCGGCCACGACCAATTCAACACGGCCACCGTCTTGGTTCTTTAGGTGTCTAATGGCTTCGATACCCGCATCGGACGAGTCTGCAACCATGGCGTCGGCTAGAGGGCCAAGAGCCGCGGCAATGGCCGCTTCGAAACCCGACGTAATCGTCATGTGGCTGGCAACTAGACCACGGATTCCCTTGAGGCCAGCTGAACTAAGAACGCTAGCGCCGTCCTTTTGCTCGAGGGTAAGGTTGAGCGCCGATCGTTTCGCCGAAAGCGAATCGCGCTCGCGTTCAGCTTCGTGAAGTTGATCTCTTAACGCCTCAATTTTGCTTGCTGCTTCTGTCACCGCCCGTTGTGCAGCTTCGTATTCTTGCTCAAGTGCGCTGTCTCCGGTAGAAGAATCCTTTTGAAGAAGGGTTTCAAGTTCTTGATATTCGCCGGTGGCCTTGGCAAGCCTGCCTTTTGCGTCCTCAAGCGCCGCCTCAGACCTAGATGCCTCGTCGACCGCAGAAGCGAGTTTGGTTTCAGCTACCGAGGCCTCGTTAGCAAGCCTTGACTTCTCTAGGTCAAACTGCGAGATCAGCGAGTTTTGCTCTGAAAGCTGAGCGTCGAAGGCTTCTAGCGCGTCCCTAGCGGCATTTCGCTTGGCTTCAGCCTCGGTTAGTTGTTCGCGAAGTCTGGTCACCTGATTTTCTAGTGACTTTGCGTTTGCTTCAGCCTCGGAAACCTCTGCCTCGATGGCAATCGGATCCAATTGTCCTGCGCCAAGGTCTGCTCGAGCGGCAAGCATTGCAACCCTCTGATTGGCCATGGACATGAGTGAGCGAAGACGTTCGGTAACCGAGTCGAACTCGAAGCCGAGAGCTCTTGCTCGATCCAATTCAGTTGAAACCTGAGCCGCTTCTAGAACACCTAGTCTCGCCGTATTTTCTGCAAGAACTTCCTGCAGGATGTTCTTTTCTGTCTTTCGATCAGACTCAGTCTTAGTCGCTTCTTCTAAGGCAACGTTTAAGGTCTGAATGTCATCGGCTAGCAGACGAGACTTAGCATCTCTTACTTCCGTTGCAATTCCCTGAGCCTGCCTTGCTACATCAGCCTGCTGGCCAAGGGGCTTCAGCTGCCTTCGAACTTCTCCAGCCAAATCATTTAGGCGAGTAAGGTTCGCCTGCATGGCCTCGAGCTTTCGAACCGTCTTCTCTTTGCGCCTGCGGTGCTTCAGAATTCCGGCAGCCTCTTCAATGAAACCGCGACGCTCCTCTGGAGTTGCCTTTAGGATTCCATCGAGCTGCCCCTGACCAACAATGACGTGCATCTCGCGTCCGAGACCTGTATCAGATAACAATTCCTGAACATCTAGCAAGCGACATGGTTCACCGTTAATCGCATACTCGCTGCCACCGTTTCTAAACAGCGTTCTCGAGATGGTTACCTCGGTGTACTCGATGGGGAGCGCGCCGTCGGTGTTGTCGATTGTGAGCTGTACCTCGGCACGACCTAAAGGCCCCTTGGTCGAGGTTCCGGCGAAGATTACGTCTTCCATCTTGCCGCCGCGAAGGGTCTTTGCACCCTGCTCACCCATCACCCAGGCAAGAGCATCGACGACGTTTGATTTTCCAGAACCGTTTGGACCAACCACGGCGGTTACGCCAGGTTCGAAATTAAAAGTTGTTGGTTGGGCGAAGGATTTGAACCCCTTTAGGGTGAGGCTTTTTAAATACAACGGTGCCTCACTTTCCTAGTGTTGTTCTTCCCGAAATTCTTCTAAAGTCCAAAAATACCCTATGATTTGGGCAATTTTTGACAGTTTGGGCAGTAGTGTGAACCGCGATTCATCCAAGCGTCTCTGACCATTGGTTTGCCACATCTTGCGCATGGTTTACCCGCTTGCCCATAAGCGTTTAGCGACACCTCAAAATACCCAGACTCACCGTTAACGTTCTTGTATTGCTCATCAAAACTCGTGCCACCGGCTTGTACCGCAGACTTCAAAATATCGGTTGCGTGCCCGATTACCTCATTCAGCTTCGCGATGCTCAGTTGATTTGTTGGGATGTCGTAGTGCAGTTTCGATCGCCACAAGGTTTCGTCGGCGTAGATGTTTCCAACACCGCTCATTACCTGTTGGTCCAATAGAACCTTCTTAATGCCGGCGCTTCGCTTCAGCATCTTCTCTATGACATTTGCTGAATTGAATCTCTCGTCGAGTGGATCTAAAGCAATGTGTGAAGCACTGTGCGGCACCTGTCCCCCGAGATTGTCGGATTCGAGGTCGTCAATCATTAGAGAACCAAACAGCCGTTGATCCACGAACCTGAGTTCTAGGTCTTCACCATCTCTCGAAGTTAGGGAAATAACAACTCTGGTTAGTTTGTCCTGAACAGTGTCTTTGAGTCGAACCAACATTTGACCGCTCATCCCAAGATGGCCAACCAGGGCCTTCGAATCGGAATCTAAAGGGATCCAGAGAAATTTACCGCGACGTTCAATCGAGGTGAAACGTGAACCAACCAGCTTGTCGCGAAAGTCCTGAGAGCCTGCCAGGTGTCGTTTAAGACTTCGCTCGTCCAACACGTCAATTTCGGTAACGATGGCACCGAGCAGATATTTTTCAAGTCCGGCGCGAACCGTTTCAACTTCTGGTAGCTCTGGCACTAAGCGAGTGCCTTAATCGCTGCAATGGCAGCCTCTGCTTCCGCATCTCGCTTGGTTCTGGCAATACCGCTTGTTTGCAACGAGCCAACAGTGACCACCGCAACAAACGTTCGATCATTGTCTGGGCCATCATGGGTGATTTCGTAGCTCGGTGCTTCCAACTTCAACTTTGCCGCAAGCTCGATCAATTTGGTCTTCGGGTCAGACTGCTCGAGAAGGGCCTCCGGCTCTGCGAGAAGAGGGAAAACCTGGTGCCTAACGAACTCGGTTGCCGCTTCAATTCCGGCAGAAATGTAAATGGCACCTAGGACTGCCTCAAATGCATCGGCGAGTAAACCAGACTTTGTTCGTCCTCCGGTGCTTTCTTCACCTTTACCAAGGCGAAGGTGCTCGCCTAGTCCGAGGTTTGCCGCCAAAGGCGCCAGTGCCTTGGCAGAAACTACGGCGTTCTTGAGTTTGCTTAATTCTGCCTCGCTGTAGTTGCTGAAATGTTCGGTGATATAGGCAGAAACGACAAAACCCAACACGGAGTCGCCTAGAAACTCTAGGCGTTCGTTGTTGGGTTGATTGCCGTGTTCGTAAGAATACGAACTGTGAGTAAGCGCTAGTTCGAGTAGCGAGGGTTCGATGTGTACACCGAGCCTCGAATCGAGCTCACTGCGACTCATTGTTCTTTAGGCGTCAGCGACCTTGCGGCCCTTGTACTCCATGAACAGAGCGTTGCCGGCTGAGTCTTCTACAACCTTGGCGCGGTGAGGCAAGCTGTATACGGTCTTCCCGTTCACAACGGTCTTCACTAGGGTGACCTCTGCGGCCTTCCACTGCGAACGACGAGCGTGGGTGCGGGCACGCGATAGGCGGCGCTTTGGTACTGGCATTTCTACTCCATCAAGTTCTTTAGTGCATTCCACCTCGGGTCTACCGGGGCATCATGCGCATGTTGCGGGTTTTCCGCCAGCTTCACTCCACATTCAGAGCACAGACCTAAACAGTCTTCGCTACAAATTGGTTGGAAGGGGAGGCTAAGAACCACCGCATCTCTGACAACCTGTTCCAGGTCGATAATCTCGTCTGAAACTATAAGGTCATCTTCTTCTGTTAAAGAATAGGCGAAAAGTTCTTGAAATTCCACATCAATCTCAAGGTTTAGCGGATCTAGACATCTCGAACACTCTGTTTTTGCCTCAGACGCAACGTTGGCGCTTACCAAAATTCCTTCGTGAACTGACTCAAGTCGTCCGTTAATCACTATTTTGGTCCCCTGAGTCACCGAGACCACCGAATTATCGAGGGCCTCAGGAACCTCAAACTGCAGATCGATTCTGCGAAGCGAACCAGGTTTGTGCATGAGGTCATGTACTGGAATTAGATACGGACTGCTGGAACTCATTTTTTACCTCGAAACGCTTCGATTACAGATTGTGGCACGTATTTGGAAATGTCTCCCCCAAGGTTTGCAACCTGTTTCACCAGACTCGATGAAATGTGGGTATTGGCTGGGTCAGAAGGCAAAAATACGGTTTCGATTCCGCTCAGGTCGCGGTTGACTCTAGCCATCGGCAACTCGTATTCAATGTCTACGCCTGTTCTGAAACCTTTTATCAGAGTATCTGCGCCAACCTTTTTCGAGTAATCAATTAGAAGGCCCTCTGAAAGCGATGCGACCGAAACTTGACCATCGATTGAGCGTTCGCCAAGAGCCTTTACAATCATTTCAATTCGTTCGTCGATGGTGAAAAACGCCTGCTTCGATGGGTTGTGAACTACCAGGACCTGTACGCGGTCAAAAATGGCAAGCGATCTCTCGATGATGTCGAGATGACCTTTTGTGATCGGATCGAATGAGCCGGGATAAACGGCAAACTTGCTCATAACTCAAGGTTAGTGCTTGGCTAGTTTTTTGTGATATTTGCCTGAAGTTGTAGATCCATGAATTCCAGAGTTTTGGAAAGCGCCACATTCTTTTCCAAAGTTGGATCTTCCTCCAAAACTTTTATGGCTGCAGCCCTCATTCGTTGAATCAAGGCCTGATCTCGAATCACTCGAAGTAGTTTGAGGGAGCTTCTCCCACCAGATTGATTTGAACCGAGAACGTCTCCCTCGCCACGTTGCTCGAGGTCTATCTCTGAAAGCTTGAAGCCATCGAGTGTCGCAGCAACCGCTGAAACTCGCTCAAGAGCCAACGAGTCGTCTTCTGCGCTGGTTAACAGCAGACACAGTCCAGCATTCCCACCGCGACCAACTCGACCACGAAGCTGATGCAGTTGAGAAACACCAAAACGATCGGCATCGAGGATCACCATGACGGTTGCGTTTGGTACGTCAACCCCCACCTCGATTACGGTGGTTGAAACCAAAACATCGATTTGCTTGGCCACAAACTTTTCCATGACCTCGGCCTTTTCGGCTGCAGCCATACGCCCATGCAGCAGCCCTATCTTCACATTGGAAAAAACCTCGAGATTAGAAAGTTGAGCGTGAATCGTGGTCGCCGCTGAAAGGGATTTGGTTTCATCACCGACGAACTCCGAATCCGCTTCAACAGCCGTTTCGTCGATGCGTGGGCACACTACAAAGGCCTGATGACCGGCTGCGACCTCTTCTGCGATCCTGCTCCAAGTTCTCGCAACGAGCGCAGACTGAGAAGCCCTCACCACGTGCGTCTGAATCTCCTTACGGCCGGCTGGCAGTTGGTCGAGAGTAGAAATGTCCAGATCACCGAAAACCGTTACGGCAACGGTTCTTGGAATCGGAGTCGCCGTCATTGTTAGAACGTGAGGTGGAACCTTGCCTTTGAGCCTTAATTGTTCCCTCTGCTCAACACCAAATCTGTGCTGCTCGTCAACGATGATTAGACCTAGGTCGTAAAACTCTACTTTCTCGGCAATCAGTGCGTGCGTACCAACCACTAGTCTGGCTTTACCCGAAACGATCGACAGCATTGCCGCCTTGCGTTCAGTTGTTCCCATTTGACCGGTGAGCAGGGTTAGCCCTAGCTCCTTGGCAAGGTTTTCTCCAAGAGTTTTACGAATCGAATCAAAGTGCTGCGATGCCAAGACTTCTGTCGGTGCAATTATCGCCGACTGTCCACCACTTTCTGACACCAGCAGCATAGCCCGCAAGGCAACCAGAGTCTTGCCGGAACCAACTTCCCCCTGCAAGAGCCTATTCATTGGGTGAGGCTTAGCGAGGTCGGTGGAAATCTCGTTTCCCACAGTGATTTGCCCATTGGTTAGCTCGAATGGCAGAGATTCGTCGAATTTTGAAAGTATCCCGCCCTTCACGAAAGTTCTAGCCGTTGCCGTCAAGCGCGAATTTTCGAGCTTTCGCTTAACCAAACTTGCCTGCAGGTCGAATGCCTCATGTACTCGAAGTGTGTCTCTGGCATTTTGCCAATCCTTGGCAATCTTCGGCTTGTGGAGGCAATGGATGGCTTGGTTCAAACTCAGGAGATTTTCGTGTTTTACAACCTCAGACGGAAGTTCATCTTCGAGTTCGTCCAAGGTGTCAAGGATCACCCCAACCGCTCTCCCAATTGCCCAGGTGGTTGCCGATGAACTTGCCGGATATATCGGAATCGGGAGATCCGCCCAAGCTTTCGCT
>Ga0228702_1001250_pt1 | contig 16709 bp, 13 predicted proteins | sample McNCre217_Aug_MG_2_FD_178018 | JGI IMG/M metagenome (GOLD analysis project Ga0228702, IMG submission 178018) | Freshwater microbial communities from McNutts Creek, Athens, Georgia, United States - 20-17_Aug_MG | ecosystem: Environmental > Aquatic > Freshwater > Creek | place: USA: Georgia... | reverse complement strand
GTGATGGAGTTGTCAAACATCCAGATGATGAGGGGCATCAACAAAAACATCAGGAAACCGCTGATGCGGTGCAAGATGGAGACGATGCCAGCCACCGGCAAACGGTAAGTGGGCAGGTCTTTCAGGGCGTTGATGTTGCGGAATTCAGGCCGCTTTCTGGCGAGTTCAGTCATGTTGGCACTTTCTGGGAGGTGACTCGGGTGTCATTTTTGAATGACAAACCGAAGGATTCTATTGCAACGCAGCAAACTGACATGATCATTGCAGGGTCTTTACTTTAAAAAAGTTCGACCGTGCTTTTTTAGCTCAAAGCGTTGTGATAGTGGTGGTTGTCCGTGCGGTAAAAGCCGCGACGCAACTCCATGGGGGTGTCGTTGTAGGTATAGGCCACGCGCTCGACGCTCAGCAATGGGGTGCTGTGCGGCACCCGCAGGAGCTGGCTTTGGCTTTCGTCGGGCAGCACGGCACGGATCTTTTCATCGGCACGGACCATGCGCACGCCAAACTCTGTCTCAAACAAAGCGTACATGGGGCCGTGGTAGTCGGCCAGGCGTTCGGCAGTCAATCCTTTGAAGGGCCCCCCTGGCAGCCAGAGGTCTTCCAAAATGGTGGGCACGCCTGCAAAAGAAAGGACCCGGCGTACCTGCAAAACGGCGTCCCCAGTACGCAAAGCCAGTGCACGGGCGACTTCGGCGCTGGCGCGCAGACGCTTGCAGTCCACAATGGTGCGCTGTGCCGGTATTTCTGTGTTCAGGTCACCTTGGTCTGCAACGAGTTTGAGGAAGCGGTATTGAACGTGCTGCTCAGCATGGGTGGCCACAAAAGTGCCTTTGCCCTGACGGCGCACCAGCAGGTTGTCGCTGGCCAGTTCGTCGATGGCTTTGCGCACGGTGCCCTGGCTCACGCGGTAGCGGGCCGCCAGTTCCATTTCGCTGGGGATCGATTCGCCAGGTTTCCATTCGCCCGATTGCAGGCTTTGCAGGATCAAGCCCTTGATTTGCTGATACAGCGGGCTGAACGCGGGCGTGAGCGCCGACGCATCGGAGGTGGGGGTGTCGGCCAAGGGCAGGGTATTGTTCATGCGGATGAATCCGGCGCGTGGTCAGGATCGTGTCAGACGTGCAATCATATCTTATATAAGACATAAGACAAATTGACGAATGAGGGTTTTCGCGGGTACACTCGAAAGCTGTTTGCTTGCTTGGGGGTTGTGCTGATCGGCTGCCCATGAGCGGGTCCGGTGTTCCGGACAGACCTGTCGGCAATGGATGTCGGTTCAGGGCTGCGACCTCTTGTTTTCAACCTTCTGGAGTTCTCCACATGAAAAAGCCCGTCCGCGTTGCCGTTACCGGCGCAGCAGGTCAAATCGGTTACGCACTGTTGTTCCGCATCGCCTCCGGCGAAATGCTGGGCAAAGACCAGCCCGTCATCCTGCAATTGCTGGAAGTGCCTGTTGAAGGCCCACAAAAAGCGCTCAAGGGCGTGATGATGGAACTCGAAGACTGCGCATTCCCATTGCTGGTGGGCATGGAAGCCCATGGCGACCCGATGACCGCATTCAAGGACGCCGACTACGCTTTGCTGGTCGGTTCGCGTCCACGCGGCCCCGGCATGGAGCGTGCCGAGTTGCTGGCCATCAACGGCGCCATCTTCACCGCTCAGGGCAAGGCCCTGAACGCTGTCGCTTCGCGTGACGTGAAAGTGCTGGTCGTGGGCAACCCCGCCAACACCAACGCCTACATCGCCATGAAGGCAGCGCCGGACCTCAAGCCCGGCAACTTCACCGCCATGCTGCGTCTGGACCACAACCGCGCCGCTTCGCAAATCGCTGCCAAGACCGGCAAGGCCGTGGCCGACATCGAAAAACTGTGCGTCTGGGGCAACCATTCGCCCACCATGTATGCCGACTACCGTTTCGCCACCATCAAGGGCGAATCCGTCAAGGCCATGATCAACGACCAGGAATGGAACGCCAATGTGTTCCTGCCCACCGTGGGCAAGCGTGGCGCGGCCATCATCGAAGCCCGTGGCCTGTCCTCGGCTGCTTCGGCTGCCAACGCCGCCATCGACCACATGCGCGACTGGGCCCTGGGCACCAACGGCAAGTGGGTCACCATGGGTATCCCATCGCAAGGCTGGTATGGCATTCCTAAAGATGTCATGTTCGGCTTCCCAGTCACCTGCGAAAACGGCGAGTACAAAGTCGTTGAAGGTCTGGAAATCGACGCGTTCAGCCAGGCTTGCATCGACAAGACCCTGAAAGAGCTGACCGACGAGCAAGCTGGCGTGGCTCACCTGATCTGATTCAGACCGGGTTATCCAAGTGAGTCATCCTCGCAACGTCCTGTTGGGTGCACAAGCCGGAAGCGTTCAGCTGCCGGTTTGTGACCATTACAGCGGTGTCGAAGCGAGGATGCGCAAAAGCCTGCAACTGCAGGCCGAGATGGCGCAAGAGTTCGGCACTTGCGTTTTTGATGTCACCCTGGACTGCGAAGATGGCGCTCCGGTGGGTGGCGAAGCCGAGCATGCGGCACTGGTCACCGAATTGGCATTGACCACGACCGCAGCCAGACCGGACGCCCGCGTTGCGGTGCGCGTTCACCCTGTTGATCACCCCAGCTTTGAGGCCGACATGGCCCTTATTGCAGGCCAGGCTGGTTCCTGCTTGTCGCACATCATGGTGCCCAAGGTGGAGACCGTGGCCGATGTCGAGCGTGCCCAGACCGCTTTGGTGCACGCGGGCGCAAGCGATTTGCCTTTGCATGTCCTGATCGAGTCGCCCGGCGCCGTGCACCGCGCTTTTGACATTGCAGCGCACCCGCGTGTGCAGTCGATCAGCTTTGGTTTGATGGACTTTGTCTCGGCCCATGCAGGTGCGATTCCCGCCGATGGCATGGGCATTGATGGCCAGTTCACGCACCCTTTGGTCCTGCGTGCCAAACTGGACATTGCCAGCGCTTGCCATGCTTACGGCAAGGTGCCTTCACATTGCGTGGTCACCGAATTCAAGAACACCGATGCGATTCGCATGGCCGCCCAAAAAGCAGCACGCGAGCTGGGTTACACCCGCATGTGGAGCATCCACCCCGATCAGATTCGCCCGATCCTGGAGGCCATGGCCCCCAGCGAAGCCCAGATTGATCAGGCCAGTGCCATCATCCTGGCGGCACACGCCGCCCAATGGGCGCCCATCAGCCACGCGGGTCAGTTGCATGACCGTGCCAGCTACCGGTTTTTTTGGCAATTGCTGGAACGTGCGCACCAGACCGGACGCCGCTTGCCAAAAGAGATACAGTTATTTTTTGCGGAGACGGGTGTTTCGGCCCGCAACCCAGCATGATGCCCATTTCTTTGAAAGGGATTGCGATGCAAAAAGTTTTTTCAGTTGCTGTGCTGGCTTGGGCGGTGTCACCTGTATGGGCGCAAGCCCCAGCGACGCCCCAGTCGATGAAGCACCATGCCAAAGTCGAGGCCAAAACACTTGCAAAGAAGGTGCCGACCAAAGCGGCTGTGCAGGCCAATGCTTCGGCTCAAACCATCAAGACGCCTGCTGTGCTGCCTGCTGCATTGGCGGCCATGCCCATGGGTGAAATACATTTGAGCAACGACGAAATGGCGATTGCCGAGCGCGTGCACAAAGGCAACTTGTCTTGTGAACTGGGTGCCACAGTGCGGGTGGATGCCGATGCGAGCCGTCCAGGTTATTTCAATCTGCATGGCAAAGGCTTTCATTACCACATGCATCCTGTGAGCACCTCGACGGGTGCGATCCGCCTGGAAGACAAAAAAGCGGGCGCCGTCTGGCTGCAGTTGGCCAACAAGTCCATGTTGATGGACCAAAACAAAGGTCGCCGCATTGCCGACGAATGCGCCAATTCTGAGCAAATGGCATTTGCTCAGAACATGAAAAACAACCCACCCCCCAAGCTGTTCGACACGACCGGCATGGGGCGCCCTGATTGATTTTGACTACCGGAGAAAGAAACCATGTTGAAAGCCTACCGTGAACACGCCGCCGAACGCGCGGCCCTCGGCATCCCCGCGCTGCCCCTGGACGCCAAGCAAGTGGCTGAGCTGATCGAGCTGATCAAGAACCCACCCGCTGGCGAAGACGCCTTCTTGATGGACCTGCTGACCCACCGCGTGCCCCCAGGCGTGGACGATGCGGCCAAAGTCAAAGCATCCTTCCTGGCCGCTGTGGCCCACGGTGAAGTGCAGGTCGGCCTGATCTCCAAAGCCAAAGCCACCGAGCTGCTGGGCACCATGGTGGGTGGTTACAACGTGCACCCCCTGATCGAGTTGCTCGACGACGCTGAAGTGGCCGGTGTGGCCGCTGAAGGCCTGAAGAAAACCCTGCTGATGTTCGACTTTTTCAACGACGTCGCAGAAAAAGCCAAGGCCGGTAACGCCAAGGCCAAAGAAGTCATGCAAAGCTGGGCCGATGCCGAGTGGTTCACCACCCGCCCGGAAGTCGAGAAAAAAATCACCGTCACCGTGTTCAAGGTGCCCGGCGAAACCAACACCGACGATCTGTCGCCTGCGCCCGATGCCTGGAGCCGTCCTGACATCCCGCTGCACTACCTGGCCATGCTCAAGAACACCCGCGAAGGCGCAGCGTTCAAGCCTGAAGAAGACGGCAAACGCGGCCCCATGCAGTTCATCGACGACCTGAAGAAAAAGGGCCACCTCGTGGCCTACGTGGGCGACGTGGTGGGCACCGGTTCCAGCCGCAAATCGGCCACCAACAGCGTGATCTGGGCCACTGGACAAGACATCCCGTTTGTGCCCAACAAGCGTTTTGGTGGCGTGACTTTGGGCGGCAAGATTGCCCCCATCTTCTTCAACACCCAGGAAGACTCCGGCGCACTGCCCATCGAAGTGGACGTGACACAGCTCAACATGGGCGACGTGATCGACATCCTGCCCTACGAAGGCAAGATCGTGAAAAACGGCGCGACCGTGACCGAGTTCAAACTCAAGAGCGATGTGCTGTTTGACGAAGTGCGCGCCGGTGGCCGCATCAACCTGATCATTGGCCGCAGCCTGACCGCCAAAGCCCGCGAATTCCTGGGCCTGCCCGCATCGACCCTGTTCCGCCTGCCCACAGCGCCTGCCGCTTCCAAAGCCGGTTTCACACTGGCGCAAAAGATGGTCGGTCGCGCCGTTGGTTTGCCAGAAGGCCAGGGCGTGCGCCCCGGCACTTATTGCGAACCCAAGATGACCACCGTGGGCTCGCAAGACACCACCGGCCCCATGACCCGTGACGAACTGAAAGACCTGGCTTGCTTGGGCTTCTCGGCCGACATGGTCATGCAATCGTTCTGCCACACGGCCGCTTACCCCAAGCCCGTGGACGTCAAAACCCACCGCGAACTGCCGGCCTTCATCAGCAATCGTGGCGGCGTGGCCCTGCGCCCAGGCGACGGCGTGATCCACAGCTGGCTCAACCGCCTGCTGTTGCCCGACACCGTCGGCACCGGTGGTGACTCGCACACCCGTTTCCCCATCGGCATCAGCTTCCCAGCCGGTTCTGGCTTGGTGGCCTTCGGTGCGGCCACAGGCGTCATGCCTCTGGACATGCCCGAGTCCATCCTGGTCCGCTTCAAAGGCGACATGCAGCCCGGCGTGACATTGCGCGACTTGGTGCACGCCATTCCGCTGTACGCCATCAAGCAAGGCCTGCTGACCGTGGCCAAGGCTGGCAAGATCAACGAGTTCTCCGGTCGCATCCTGGAAATCGAAGGCCTGCCCAACCTCAAGGTCGAGCAAGCGTTTGAGCTGTCTGACGCGTCTGCCGAGCGCTCTGCCGCCGGTTGCACCATCAAACTCAACAAAGAGCCCGTGGCCGAGTACCTCAAGTCGAACGTGGTTCTGATGAAGAACATGATCGCCGACGGTTACGCCGACGCACGCACTTTGGCTCGCCGCATCGAGAAGGTCGAAGCCTGGTTGGCAGCGCCCAACCTGCTCGAAGCCGACAAGGACGCCGAATACGCCCACATCATCGAGATCGACCTGGCCGACATCAAGGAACCCATCGTTTGCTGCCCCAACGATCCTGACGACGCCAAGTTCCTGTCGCAAGTCGCGGGCACCAAGATCGACGAAGCCTTCATCGGTTCGTGCATGACCAACATCGGCCACTTCCGTGCAGCGGCCAAGCTGTTGGGCAACCAGCGCGACATCCCCGTCAAGCTGTGGGTGGCCCCACCCACCAAGATGGACGAGAGCGAGCTGATCAAGGAAGGCCACTACGCCGCCTTTGGCACCGCCGGTGCCCGCACCGAAATGCCCGGCTGCTCGCTGTGCATGGGCAACCAGGCCCAAGTGCGAGAAGGCGCGACCGTGGTCTCCACCTCGACCCGAAACTTCCCCAACCGCCTGGGCAAAAACACCAACGTGTACCTGGCCTCGGCCGAGCTGGCCGCCATCACCTCCAAGATGGGCCAGTTCCCCACCGTGGCCGAATACCACGAAGCCATGGGCGTGGTGAACAAAGACGGCGCAGCCATCTACAAGTACCTGAACTTCAACCAAATTGAAGAGTACGTGGAAACCGCCAAGGGCGTGACAGCCTGATCAACTCCCGAGTTGACAACAAGCCCTGCCAGTGAAAGCTGGCGGGGCTTTTTTGTCTGCGCAGGTGACACACAAGAATGGGCAATGGGCGTAGGCTTGTGCCTTCATCCATTTGCGTCAAAGGGTTGTCATGCAATACGCCAATCTGGGCAAGAGCCCGCTCAAAGTTTCGCGCCTGTGCGTGGGCACCATGATGTTTGCCGATCAGACGCCGTTGGATGAAGCGCGAAGCATCCTGGACCATGCCCTGGACATGGGGTGCAATTTTCTGGACACCGCCGATGTCTACAGCACCGGTCAATCGGAAGCGATGCTGGGTCAGTTGTTGCCCCCTCAGCGGCACCGCTGGGTGCTGGCCAGCAAGCTGGGCAATGCCATGTCGTCCTTGCCCAACGAAGGGCAGTATTCCCGCAGCTGGGTGATGCGTGCTTGCGAGGGCAGTTTGGCGCGTCTGGGCACCGATCACCTGGACATTTATTACTTGCACCGCGACTTCAATGGCATGCACCTGGAAGAGCCTTTGCGGGCCATCGAGGCTTTGCTGCGTGAGGGCAAGATCCGTTATTGGGGCGTCTCCAATTTTCGAGGTTGGCGCATCGCCGAAATGGTCAATATGGCACGGCAAATGAACATGCCCGGCCCCGTGGTGTGCCAGCCTTATTACAACTTGCTCAACCGCATGCCCGAGGTGGAAATTCTGGAAGCCTGCGGGCATTACGGTTTGGGCGTGGTGCCCTACAGCCCCATCGCCAGGGGCGTGCTGACAGGCAAATACGCGCCCGGTCAAGCGCCACAAGAGGGCAGTCGCGCAGCCCGGGCCGACAAACGCATCATGGAGACCGAGTTCCGCGAAGAGTCCCTGCAGATTGCGCAAACCCTGCGCCAGCACTGCGAGCGCAAAGGCGTGTCACTGGCACACTTTGCCACCGCATGGGTGTTGGCCAATCGTCACGTGAGCGCCGTCATTGCAGGTCCGCGCACGCTGGCGCAATGGCAAGACTACGCCGGAGCACTGGAGGTCCAGATCACGCCGGAAGACGAAGCGATGGTCAACAGCTTGGTGGCGCCGGGCCATCCCTCGACACCCGGTTACAACGACCCGTCTTATCCCTTGAATGGTCGTTGATGGCAGTGTTCAGAACATCCGTGCAATCAGCGCGCCTTCGGCCGGGCGGTCCAGCGGAATCCAGACTTTGAGCGGGCTGCCTGGCGCCACGTCGATGGCTTGGCCTTTGGCGTTTTTCATGGCGTTCAGCTGCACTTTGCGGTTGCCGCTGGGGTGGATGATTTCGATCGTGTCGCCCACCGAAAACTTGTTTTTGGTCTCGACCTCTGCCCAGCCGCCCTGCACGGCGCGCACTTCGCCCACAAATTGGCTGCGGTGGCCGACCGAGTGGCCGGTTTCGTAGTTTTGGTAGTCCTGCGCGGGGCGGCGCTCCAGAAAGCCCGAGGTGTAGCCGCGTGAGGCCAGGCCGTCGAGTTCGCTGATGAGTTCGGGGTTGAAGGGGCGACCGGCCACGGCGTCGTCGATGGCGCGGCGGTACACCTGCGCGGTGCGGCTCACGTAATAGAGGCTCTTGGTGCGGCCTTCGATCTTGAGCGAGTCCACGCCGATTTTGACCAGGCGCTCGATCAGCTCCACCGCCCGCAGGTCTTTGCTGTTCATGATGTAGGTGCCGTGCTCGTCTTCCATGATGGGCATGAGCTGGCCGGGGCGGCCGGCTTCTTCGATCAGGTACACCTTGTCGGCGGCGGGGTGGCGCTGGCCGTCGCCACAGGCCGAGAAGTTTTTCTCGGCCGCTTCTTGTTCTTGCTCAAAGCTGAAGTCGCTTTCCATGCGGGTGGGTTGGACTTCGCCGGAGTCGGTCTCGTCGGTGGCTGCTTGCGTGCCGTAGCTCCAGCGGCAGGCGTTAGTGCAGGTGCCTTGGTTGGGGTCGCGGCGGTTGAAGTAGCCCGACAGCAGGCAGCGGCCCGAATACGCAATGCACAGCGCGCCGTGCACAAACACTTCCAGCTCCATGTCGGGGCATTCCTGGCGGATTTTTTCGACTTCGTCCAGGCTCAGTTCGCGGCTCAGGATGATGCGGGCCACGCCCATTTTTTGCCAAAACTTGACCGCCGCCCAGTTGACGGTGTTGGCCTGCACCGAGAGGTGAATGGGCATCTCGGGCCATTTTTCGCGCACCATCATGATCAGGCCGGGGTCGGCCATGATGAGGGCGTCGGGCTTCATGGCGATCACGGGTTCGATGTCGCGCAGGTAGGTACGTACCTTGTCGTTGTGCGGCAGCAGGTTGCTGGTGACGAAAAACTTTTTGCCCCGGGCGTGGGCTTCGGCAATGCCGATGCCGATTTGTTCGAGCTTGAACTCGTTGTTGCGGGCGCGCAGGCTGTAGCGGGGTTGGCCGGCATAAATGGCGTCGGCACCAAAGTCGTAGGCGGCGCGCATTTTGTCGAGCGAGCCAGCTGGCAATAAAAGTTCGGGGGATTTGATCGTCGTCATAACCTTCGATTGTCCAATTTTTTGAACGCCCCAAGCCCCGGGCACAATTGACGCATGACAAGAAACGAGCCCAAACAGGTGGTGATTGCAGGCGGCGGCATTGGCGGGCTGGCGGCGGCGCTGGCGTGTGCGCGGCAGGGCCTGCCGGTGCAATTGATTGAACGTGCCCCCCAATTCAGCGAGGTGGGCGCGGGCATCCAGATCGGGCCGAATGTCACGCGCATCTTGCAGGCTTGGGGCTTGCAGGGTGCCTTGGCCCGCGTGGCCGCATTCCCCCAGCGTTTGCAAACCCGCGATGCCCAGACCGGCCAGGTGCTGGGCAGCTTGCGTCTGGGTGAGCGGGCGCAGGCCTTGTACGGCGCGCCCTACGCCACCATCCACCGCGCCGACTTGCATGCCCTGTTGCTGGACGCCGCGCAGGCCGCAGGGGTGCAGACCGCCTTGGGGCAAACCGTTGCAGGCTGGACCGAAACCACTGAGGGGGTGCTGGTGCAAAGCGCCAGTGGGCAGACCTGGCAGGCCGATGCACTGCTTGGGGCCGATGGCGTGTGGAGCGCCGTGCGTCAACAGCTTTTGGCCGATGCACCTGCCCGCTTCACGGGGCATCTGGCGTTCAGGGCCCTGGTGCCGCAGGCCGATTTGCCTTCGGCCTTGCGGTCGGACGAGGTCACGGTCTGGATGGGGCCGCGTTTGCATGTGGTGCATTACCCGGTGCAAGCGGGGCGGGCACTGAACATGATCGCCATCGTGCACGGCGAGAAACCGGCCAACCCCAATGACTGGGACCACGCCGGACACGCCAACACGCTCATGCAGGCCGTGGGTCATGTGGGTGTTGATTTGCGCCAACGCCTGGAAGCCGTTCCGGCTTGGCGCTTGTGGGCCTTGCACGACCGCGCACCTGTGAGCGCGGCCAGCCAAATGGCACAAGGTCGCGTGGCTTTGCTGGGCGATGCGGCGCACCCCATGCGGCCTTATCTGGCGCAAGGCGCGGGCATGGCCATCGAAGACGCGCAGGTGCTGGCGTCATGCCTGGCGAATGGCGCTGGCAGCGTGGCGCAGCGCCTGCAGGCCTATGCCGAGCAGCGCTGGGCACGCAACGCCCAGGTGCAGGCCCGGGCGATCCGCAACGGCAGCATCTTTCACGCCCAAGGCCTGGTGGCCATGGGCCGTAACCTGTCCATGCGGCTCATGGGCGAGCGCTTGATGGATGTGCCTTGGCTCTACAGCGGCATGGTGTAGGTCGGTGGCTTCAGCCCCGACATTCGCCAGTGCCGAAGTCAGCCGTATCGGAGCTAAAGCTGCCGATCTACAAGAAGCGTTTGTAGTCTCTGTAGATCGGCACCCATAGAGTCCGACATGAGCCTTTTAAACCACCAGCGGCAAAGCCCGCTGCCGCTTGCCTGTCAAAGCAAACAAGGCATTGGCCACGGCAGGTGCCACGGGCGGCACCGCCGGTTCGCCCACGCCTGCGGGGTGGCGGGTGCTGGGCACGATGTGGGTTTCCACCAGCGGGGCCTGGCCGAGCGTGACCATCGGGTAGCTTGGGAAGTTGCTTTGCTGCACCACGCCGTTCACGATGTCGATTTGGCCAAAGAGGGCGGCGCTCAGGCCGTAGACCACGCTGCTTTCCACTTGCTGGGCCACGGTGCCCGGGTTGACCACGGTGCCGCAGTCGATGGCGCAGACCACGCGGTACAAACGAATCTGGCCGTCGTTCACCGACACCTCGGCCACTTGCGCCACGATGGAGCCAAACGATTCGTGCAGGGCGATGCCTTGCGCATGACCGGCTGGCAGAGGCTTGCCCCAACCCGCTTTGTTGGCGGCCAGCTTCAGCACGGCGGCGTAGCGTGGCGCGTCTTTGAGCCAGTTCAGGCGGAAGGTGAGTGGGTCTTGCTTTGTGGCCAGCGCCAGCTCGTCCATGAAGCTTTCGGAGAAGAAGGCGTTGTGCGAATGGCCGACCGAGCGCCAAAAACCCACCGGCACGCCCGATTGGGTGGCCACATGGCTCATGTGTTGGCTGGCAAAACCGTAGGGCAGATCGAACAGGCCTTCGGAGGCGGTTTTGTCGGGCATGTCGATGGGGCCAGACAAGTTGGGGGCTGCCCGAGCCATCCAGCGCGGGGTGATGGCGTCGCCCGCCGACTTGATGCGCAGGCTGCTGACCTCGCCTTGCGCGTCGATGGATGCCTGGAACTTGGCCAGGTGCATGGGCCGGTAAAAGTCGTGTCCCATGTCTTCTTCACGCGACCAGCTCAACTGCACGGGCAGGCCTTCGCAGGCCATGGCCACTTGCACGGCCTGGCCGACAAAGTCGACTTCGAGCCTGCGGCCAAAGCCACCGCCCAGCAGCGTCACATGCACGGTGACTTGGCTCTCTTTGACACCCGCCACTTTGGCCGCCATGGCACGGGCCATTTGCGGCACCTGTGTGGGCACCCAAATCGCTACTTTGCCGTCCTTGACTTGTGCGGTGCAGTTCATCGGCTCCATGGTGGCGTGGGCCAGATAGGGTGCTTGATAGAGCGCGTCGATGCGGCTGGCGGCAGATTTTTCGGCCTGGGTCGGTACGCCTTGTTCGTGGAAGGTGAAACCGCTTTCGGTGTTCAGGGCTTTCAGCAAATCGGCCTGGATGCGGGTCGTGTCAGCCGCACCCGTGCCGGGGCTTTGCCACTGCACCTGCACCGCCTGCGCACCTTGGCGGGCATGCCAGGTGCTTTGGCCCACCACGGCCAGGCCGCCGGTGCCGCCGCCCCAGGCGTCGATTGGCACGACTTTCTTCACCCCAGCGATGGCCAAGGCGGCTTTCGTGTCCAGGGACGAGGCCGTGCCGCCCAGCACAGGGCTCATGCGTGCGGCGGCAAACAGCATGCCGGGCAGGCGCACATCGGCGCCAAACCGGGCCTGGCCCGTGACTTTGGCCGGGATGTCGGTGCGTGCGGTAGATTGGCCGATCAGCTTCCAGTCTTGGCGGGCTTTGGGGGTGATGTCTTTGGGCGTAGAAGTTGCAGCGCCTGCGGCCATCTCGCCGAAATGGGCGGTCTTGCCCGAAGCGTGCCTCATCATGCCGTTTGCCACGGTGATTTCGTGGGCAGGCACTTGCCATGCCGAAGCGGCTGCCTGCACCAGGCTGGCCCGCGCTGTGGCTGCCGCCATGCGCAGGGGGTCCCACAGGTCGGCGATGGTGGACGAGCCGCCGGTGGCGTTGATGCCCAGTTCACGGGCCAATTTGCCCACCACCCATTCGGTCATCTTGATTTTGGTGGGCTTGTGCTCGCCCTCGCTGTCCAGCGGGTGAAAGGGCAGGCTGGCCACCAGCATGGCGACGTTGCCGTAAATGCTGTCGGCACCGGCTTGCTCCAGGCGCACGCGGCCGAGGGGCACATCGAGCTCTTCGGCCACCAGCATGGCCAGTGCGGTGTGCACGCCCTGGCCCATTTCGCTGCGGGGCATGGCCAGCACCACAGCGCCGTCTTTGGCCATCTTGATCCAGCCGTTCAGGGCCACATCGCCTTCGGTTTGAAGCATCAATTCGGGCGAACCCAAGCGTGAGCGGGCGGGCATCACGCCCCAGCCGACGACGAGTGCGCCGGTTGCGCCCAAGGCGCTGAGCAACCAGGTGCGGCGTTTCATGCGGCACCGCCTTTCTTCATGGCTGCAGCGCGGTGGATGGCGGCGCGCACGCGCTGGTAAGTGCCACAGCGGCACAGGTTGGTCATCGCCGCATCAATCTCGGCGTCGCTGGGGTTGGGGGTTTTGTCCAGCAAGGCGGCAGCGGCCATCAGCATGCCGCTTTGGCAGTAGCCGCATTGGGGCACTTGCTCGGCGATCCAAGCTTCCTGAAGCGGGTGTGGCTTGTCCGGTGTGCCCAAAGATTCGATGGTCCGGATTTTTTGATTCACCACGGCAGACGACGGCATCACGCAAGAGCGCACGGGCTGACCGTCCACATGCACTGTGCAAGCCCCGCAAGCGGCCACGCCGCAGCCAAATTTGGTGCCTGTGAGGTTCAGTTCATCGCGCAGCACCCACAGCAAGGGCATGCTCGGGTCGGCGTTGGTGTTTCGGCTTTGGCCGTTGATGTTCAGTTCCACGCTGTCTCCTGAAAATGGTTCAGGCGATGGTAGTGCAAAAGCTCACAGGCCAGATGTCACGGCCGTGTGCATCGGTTCACAAAGGGTCGCTCAGTGGCGGCAAGCCTTGGCGTTGGCGTGCACGCTGGCAGGCGTCGCTGCCTTCTTCAAACTCGCGGCAGGGCGATGGCCGCCATTCGTAGATGCCGCAAGTGGCTTTCTCGCCAATGCGTCCGTAAAGTGCCGCGCAGCGTGGCGGGCTGTGGTCGGTGCCGCGCATGCGGCAGGTGCTGTCGGTGATCGGCGAGGCCAGGCCTGCAGGCACATCGCCGCCGCCTTCTTCGTACTCGTACAAAGAAAAGTCCACACGGAAGCTCACGCAGCAAGCGCCGCAGGTGGTGCAGTTGGACATGGGGTGAAAAGAGAGGGGGATGGACCCCGGATCAAGTCCGGGGTGACCGATCAGGCTGTCACGCGGCCCAGCAGCAGAAACTCCATGAGCGCTTTTTGCACATGCATGCGGTTTTCGGCTTCGTCCCAGACGACCGATTGCGGGCCGTCGATGACTTCGGCGCTGACTTCCTCGCCGCGGTGGGCGGGCAGGCAGTGCATGAACAGGGCGTCGGGCTTGGCCACTTGCATCATGGCTTCGTCCACGCACCAGTCGGCAAAGGCTTTCTTGCGTGCTTCGTTTTCGGCTTCGTAGCCCATGCTGGTCCACACATCGGTGGTGACCAGGTCGGCGCCACGGCATGCATCCTGCGGGTCCTTGAAGATCTTGTAGCTGGCGTTGCTGCGCAGGCCTGCAATGGCCTGGTCCACTTCGTAGCCGCTGGGGGTGCTCAGGTGCACGGTGAAGCCCAGCAACTCGGCCGCCTGCAGCCAGGTGTTGGCCATGTTGTTGCCGTCGCCCACCCAGGCGACCACCTTGCCCTGGATGGCGCCACGGTGTTCGATGTAGGTGAAGATGTCGGCCAGGATCTGGCAAGGGTGGAACTCGTTGGTCAGGCCGTTGATGACGGGCACACGCGAGTGCGCCGCAAAGCGCTCGATCTTGTCCTGGCCGTAGGTGCGGATCATCACCAGATCGGTCATGCGGCTGATGACGCGGGCGCTGTCTTCGATGGGCTCGGAGCGGCCCAGTTGGCTGTCGCCGGTGGTCAGGTGCACCACCGAGCCGCCCAGCTGGTACATGCCCGCTTCAAAGCTCACACGGGTGCGGGTGCTGGCTTTTTCAAAGATCATGGCCAGCGTGCGGTCGGCCAGCGGGTGGTACTTTTCGTAGGCCTTGAACTTGCGTTTGATCTCGGCGGCACGTGTGAGCACATGCGCGTATTCGTCGGCGCTCAGGTCGGTGAACTGCAGGTAGTGCCGCACCGGCACGGGGGTCTGAACGCTCATGCTTGTTCTGCCAGGAAGGTTTTGATCAGGGGCACCAAAATGGCCACCACTTCGTCGGCTTCGGCAGCGGTCATGATGAGCGGTGGCACCATGCGCACCACATTGTCTGCCGTCACGCTGATGAGCAAACCGGCTTCGGCTGCACGCAGCGTCAGGGCGCCGCAGGGCTTGGCCAGTTCGATGCCCAGCATCAGGCCCTGACCGCGGATCTCTTGAACGCCTGTCACGTCGGCCAGTGCTTTTTCAAGGCTGGCTTTCAGGTGCGCCCCCACTTTGGCCGCGTTCTCCAGCAAGCCGTCTTGTTCCATGATGCGGATGGTTTCCACGCCCGCACGCATGGCCAGCGGGTTGCCGCCAAAGGTGGTGCCGTGGTTGCCAGGCTGGAAGATGTTGGCGGCCTTGGGGCCTGCCACCACGGCGCCAATCGGCACGCCCGAGCCCAGGCCTTTGGCCAGGGGCATCACATCGGGCACGATGCCTGCCCACTGGTGGGCAAACCATTTGCCGGTGCGGCCCATGCCGCACTGCACTTCGTCGATCATCAGCAGCCAGTCTTTTTGGGTGCACAGCTCACGCACTTGCTTGAGGTACTCGATGCGCATGGGGTTCACACCGCCTTCGCCCTGGATGGTCTCGAAGAACACCGCCACCACATTGGGGTTGCCTTCGGTGGCTTTTTTCAGGGCATCGATGTCGTTGACCGGCACGCGCACAAAACCTTCGACCAGTGGGCCAAAGCCCTCCTGGATCTTGGTGTTGCCCGTGGCGCTCAGGGTGGCGATGCTGCGGCCATGAAAGGCTTTTTCATAAACCACGATCTCGGGGCGCTCAATGCCTTTGTCGTGACCGAACTTGCGTGCCAGCTTGATGGCCGCTTCGTTGGCCTCCAGGCCCGTGCAGCAGAAAAACACATTGCTCATGCCCGACAGTTCGACCAGCTTGGCCGCCAGCTTTTCAGCGTTGGGCACGTGGTAGTAGTTGCAGCTGTGGATGATCTTGCCGATCTGGTCTTGCAAGGCGGGCACCAGCTCGGGGTGGTTGTGGCCCAGTGTGTTCACGGCGATGCCGCCCAGGGCATCGAGGTACTGCTTGCCATTGACATCCCAAACTCGGCAACCCTGGCCATGGCTGAGTGCGATCGGCAGTCGGCCATAGGTGTTCATGGTGTGCGGTGAGGCGGCTTCAATGAAAGCGGACATGCGTGAACTCCAAAAATAAAAATCGGCCCAACGAAGAGGGCCGTTGAAACGAGATTTTAGAGGCAGTTTGATGACGGCCTGAAGACGGCTGTCACGGGATTGAAGTCTTATATAAGATACAATACTCGGGTAAACCAGAGCTCGGTGATCCCGGTCTCTGGAAAGTTCCCTTTCACACCTCTATCCGATGGTTTCCAACAACGCCAAAGAAGTTTTCATCCAGGGCATCACCCAGGATGGCAGAACGTTCCGCCCCAGCGATTGGGCCGAGCGTTTGGCGGGTGTGATGAGCCAATTCCGCCCCGGCGGCGCCAGCCCCGGCAGCCACCTGAGCTACTCACCCTGGTGCATCCCCACCACCTTGGGTGGCGTCAAATGCGTGGTGGTCCACCGCGATCTGCGCGACTACGACGTCATGGCTTGGGACTTCGTGATGAACTTTGCGCGTGACAACGGCCTGCAACTGGCTGAAGCCTGCTTGCTGCCTGATCCGCCGCCCACCCAATAATCCCACCCAAGAAACCAAACCGCCTTCGGGCGGTTTTTTTATCTGCCATCAGGTACGGGAGCAGGGGTATGGGTCGCCGTGGGCGCCGATTTTATGAGCGAAGCGAATCATGAGGCGCACACGGCGACCCATACCCCTGCGCATCGGAGCCAGACATGAAAAAACCGCCCGAAGGCGGTTTTGTTTCGCTGACAGCGCACCCGTTTCAAACGGCGGCCAGATATTCCCGGCCGGGCTGTTGATCTTTAAAAGCGGATCAGACTGCAGCCAGGGCCAAGCCCTTGACTTTGGCGCTCAGGCGGCTCTTGTCGCGAGCTGCCTTGTTCTTGTGGAAGATGCCCTTGTCGGCGATCGTGTCCACAACAGCTTGCATCTTGGCAAACAGTTCAGTGGCTTTGGTCTTGTCGCCAGCCAGAACAGCCTTTTCGACGTTCTTGACAGCG
>Ga0228702_1001246_pt1 | contig 16747 bp, 15 predicted proteins | sample McNCre217_Aug_MG_2_FD_178018 | JGI IMG/M metagenome (GOLD analysis project Ga0228702, IMG submission 178018) | Freshwater microbial communities from McNutts Creek, Athens, Georgia, United States - 20-17_Aug_MG | ecosystem: Environmental > Aquatic > Freshwater > Creek | place: USA: Georgia... | reverse complement strand
CCGGCACACGGCCGCCGATCAAATCCATGATGTGCGCGTTGCCGCCCTTGTAGGGCACATGCGTCATGTCGATCTTGTTTTGCGAGGTGAACAACTCGCCCGCCAGGTGCAGCGGCGAGCCGTTGCCCGATGAGCCGTACATCACGCCCTTGGGGTCTTTGCGGGCAGCGTCCACCACGTCCTTGAGGGTTTTGTAGGGCGATTCGTTGAAGGTGATGGCGATGATGGGCGCGCTACCGATCATGCCGACAGGCTCGAAGTCCTTGAGCGGGTCGTAGTCGGCTTTGAGCAGGTGGGGGCTGGCCGCGTGCGTGGCCAGGCCACCGATCAGTACCGTGTGGCCATCGGCCGGGGCACGGGCCACGGCGGTGGCGCCCAGCAGCGCGGCCGCGCCGGGCTTGTTGTCGATCATGGCGGTGCCGCCCAGGGCGTCGGCCATCTTCAGACCGATCAGGCGGCCCAGCATGTCGTTGGCCCCCCCGGCCGGGTAGGGCACCACCACGGTCATGGTTTTGCTTGGGAATGCGGCCTGCGCCCATGCAGGCATGCCCAGACTGCCCAAAACAGCCCCGCCGAGGGCGGAAGCGAGCAGGGTGCGGCGGCTTGGCGTTATTTGACGGATCATGGCTTGGCTCCTGGTTTTTGCACCATATCTGTGCTTTTGTGTGCTTGATTTTGCCAAATTAAATCACGATCAACCACAAACGATCATCATCGATAACCCTGATGCGCGTTTCTGGCATCATCGCCATGATCCTGCCATCGCCGAATTTGCATCCTTCATGAACACCGCCACCCCCACCGAGCCGAGCGTCCCGCCTCTGATGGCCGCCCAAAGGCGCCAGTGCATCATTGACTTTCTGCAGCGCCACGGGGCCGTGACCACGGGCCAGCTGGAGCAGGCGCTGGGGGCTTCGCTGTCGACCCTGCGCCGCGATCTGGACGCGCTGGCCGCCGAAGGCGTGGTGGACCGCACGCATGGCGGTGCCCTGCTGCGCCAGCAGGCATCAAGCTACAGCACTTTCGAGCCCGAAACCGAGGCCGCAGCCGAACTCTCGCCGCTGGAAAAAGCCGCCATCGGTCAGGCCGCAGCGCAGTTGCTGGTGCCTCGGCAAAGCGTGATTTTTGACAGCGGCACCACCGTGCTCGAAGCGGCCCGCGCCGCCGTCAAGCGCGGCATCCCGCTGACGGCTGTGACCAACGACCTGGCGATTGCCCAGGCGCTGGGCCAGTCGCCCCTCATTCAGGTGCATGTGCTGGGCGGCATGCTGCGCCCGGGCAGCCCTACCGTGATCGGCCAGCCCCTGATCGAGCAGGCCGCCAGCCTGCGCGCCGAGCTGCTGTTCATGGGCACGCACGCGGTCACGCAGGGCGTGATGTCCGAGACCTCGGCTGAGGTGGCTGCCGTCAAACAGGCGCTGATGCGTGCCGCCAACCACCGCTGCCTGTTGGTGGACAGCTCCAAATTCCGCCCCCGTGCTTTCATGCAGGTGGGTCTGATGCAGGACATTGAAGACGTGATCACCGACCGCGGCCTGCCTGCTGCCGAAGAAGAACACCTGCGCACCCTGCCGCTGCGCCTGACGGTGGTGAACCCGTGAGCAATGCGCAACGCCTGCGCATCCTCGCCGACGACCTGACCGGCGCGCTCGACTGCGCGGCCGCTTTTGGCGCGGGCGTGCCGGTGCATTTGGGTCAGCCCGCGAGCCTGGACGTGGGCGGCATCGACATCGTGGCCACCGCCACCCGCGACGTGCCCGTGGCCGAATTGCCGCCGCTGCTGGCCCCTTCGGTGGCCTGGCTGCAGGGGGCCGCTGTGGCTTTCAAAAAAGTGGACAGTCTGCTGCGCGGCAACACGTTGGATGAGGTGGATTGGCTGGCGCGCCACCCCCCGTTTCAGAGTCTCGCGCTCGTGCCCGCCTTTCCCGCGCAGCAGCGCGTGACCGAGGGCGGCCAGCAATGGTGGCGGCAGCCCGATGGCAGCCGCGCCCCCGTGGCCACATCCATTTGTGAAAACCTGCAAGCGCGTGGCTGGCGAGTGGAGACCAGCGCCACGCCACCCGATGTGCAGGCAGGCCCCGTGGCCTGGGTGCCCGATGTGTTGAACGACGAAGCACTGGACGCGGTGGCCGCACATGCCCTGCATGCTGGCAGCCAGTGGCTGTGGTGCGGCAGCGCGGGTCTCGCGCACGCGCTGGCGCGGTGCTTGCCGGAGCGCATGCAACCCGCGCCCGTGTCGGCGGCCAGCGGTCAGGTCATGCTGGTCAGCGCCAGCCACCATCCAGTCTCACGCGAGCAGTGGCATGTGCTGCGCGCCGCGCACGGCGAGCGCTGCCACGCGGGCGAAGACCCGCGCACCCTGCAGGCCGATGCCGGTCACTACCCGGCGCTGATCGACTTGTCGGCTGCCGAACGCATCACGCCCGAACAGGCCGCCGCCTTGCTGCACACCCAGACACAGGCCATTGCTACCCACGCGCCGCGCCCGCGCACGCTGGTGGTGGTGGGCGGTGACACTTTGCTGGCCCTGTGCCAGGCACTGGGCGCCACCGGACTGCAATCGGAAGTCGCACTGGACCGCCCCGGCTGGGGCTGCGCCCGCATGGTGGGTGGCCGCTGGGACGGTCTGATGTGCCACACACGCTCGGGTGCGTTTGGTGGACCGCAGGATTTGCAGGACGTGCTGGCGTGTGTGGGCTTTTCCTGATCCTGTTGATTCGGCTCTGTGAAGTTTTCAATGCTCAAAGATGTTGCATGTCGGGGCTAAAGCCACCGACCTACGGGGTAGGTCGGAGCTTCAGCTCCGACGGTGGCCGCTACGGCACAAGCACATGTCGGGGCTAAAGCCCCTGACCTGCGAGATGACTGAGCTCACACAGTTCAAACTTCAGCGTGCCGGATCAACAGGGCCGCCAGCGATCAGAACGCGATCTTGCCCGTCCAGATGTCCTTGTACATGACCCAGTCGCCCATGAAACTGTAGAGCGGGCGTTTGAAGCTGGCGGGTTTGTTCTTTTCGAACACAAAGTGCCCGACCCAGGCACAACCGTAACCGCACAGCAGGCCGTATAAAAAGTACAGAGGCTTGCCGGTGATGGTCAACATGGCCAGACACAGCAGGGCCAACGTGCTGCCCACAAAGTGCAGGCGGCGGCAGGTGCGGTGGCTGTGTTCGCTCAGGTAAAACGGATAAAACTCGGCAAAGCTGGCGTGCCGGGTGGGCGTGATGGTTTCGGCGTGGGGCATTTTTGTCTCCTGCGGGCAAGCATGAACGGGCATCCGTTCAGGGTTTCAATGCGCGTCAATGAACGTCAAAGGGTGCGCTCAAAAAGCCCCGAAAACGCGCCCGTCCTCCGCGCTCCGGGGCTTGGGTGAGGCGGTAATCGGGAAAGCGCTGCAAAAAGCGCCCGATGGCGATGCGGCCTTCGAGCCGCGCCAGGCTCAAGCCCGCGCACTGGTGCACGCCAAAGCCAAAAGCCAGGTGCTTGTTGCCGGTGCGGCGCAGGTCCAGTTGTTCGGGGTTTTCGTACACGGCCGGGTCGCGGTTGGCCGCGCCAATGCACAGCGTGACCAAAGCGCCTTCGGGCAAGTCCACGCCGTTGACCTGTGTGGCTTGCAGGGCGCGGCGGTTGCCCAGCTGGTTGGACGATTCAAAGCGCAAGAACTCGTCCACTGCCAGGCCCAGAATGCTTTGTTCGGCTTCTTCGTCGGGGGCTTGTTGCAAGTCTGACAGCAGGCGCATGCGTTGATCGGGCCACTCCTGCAAGGTGATGAGGGCGTTGCCAATCAGGTTGGTGGTGGTCTCGTGTCCGGCGTTGAGCAGAAACACGCAGTTTTGCAGCAGCTCGACTTCGCTCAGGGCGTCGCCGCCCGTTTCCCCATCTTTTTCGCCTTGAATCAAGCGGGTCAGCACATCGTGCTCCGGGTCGCCCGGGTGTTGGCGGCGCTTGGCCACCAGCTCGCGCAGGTAGGCCAGGAACTCGGTCACGCTGCGGTTGCCCAGCGCTTCTTGCTCGGGCGTGAGGGCAGGCTCCAGTGCGCCCAGAATGGCCAGCGACCAGCCACGCAGCGGTTCGCGGTCGGCGTGCGGCACGTCCAGCAGGTTGCCAATGATCTCCACCGGAATGGCCGAGGCGAAGTCCTCGATCAGGTCGCCACCGCCACGTGCTTCGATCTTGTCGAGCAGGCTGTCCACCAGCGACACCAGGCCGGGCTCCATGGCTTCGATGGCGCGGCGGGTGAGGGCGCCCATGATGAGGCGGCGCACCCGGGTGTGCAGCGGCGGGTCGTTGAAGACCAGGCTGTTCGTGTGGTGCTCGAACAGCGGGGCCACGCCACCAGCCGTGGTGTAAGGCGGCTGGGTGAACGGCGCATGGTTGTATTTGGGGCCGAACTCGACTTGTTTGTCGGAGCTGAAGACCTTGGCATCGCGGTACACGGCCACCAGATCGGCATGGCGCGTGAGGAAATACGAACCATCGGGCATGCGCTTGAACGGTTCTTTTTCGCGCAGCGCGGCATAGACCGGGTAGGGGTTGTCCAGAAAGTCGCGTGGCAGGTTGCGCAGGTCCAGCGTGCGGGCGATCTCCTGCGCCCTGTCAGTCGACAGAGGTGGGGTGATGTGGGAAATCAATGTGTTCATGTTGTAGGCGCGCACCCCTGTGCGCGAATGTCCGTGAGGATCACAGCTTCAAAAAATCCTTGAGCGCTTGCAGCACCCCCTCGGGCGCTTCGGTCATGAGTGAATGGCCTGCCGGGAGCTTCACCACCTGGGGCTGGGCGCACAGCCCGATCAGGCTTTGCGCGGCTTTGGGCGGCGTCATCTGGTCCGCAGTGCCCAGCACAAACAAGGTGGGGCAAGTCACTTGCGGCATGGCCGCTTCGCCACCGCTGTAACTGTCGCAAGCCTTGAAGCCGGTGTGGAACACATTGACCTGCGTGTTACTGGCCAGCACGCGGCGCATGAGCGCCTTGCTGCCGCCATACAGCCAGGTGCCGGGCCCCAGGGCCGAAGGCGGTGGGGCCAGGGTGGAATGCGAAAAGCTGTTGACCATGTCAATCGCTTTGAACGGTGCGCTGACCGACAAGTCCAGCAGGGCAGGCGAGACGCGCATCGGGTAGGCCGTGCCGACCATCACCAATTGGCTCACCCGGCCGGGATGGGCCTTCGCATCGCGTGCTGTGGCTTCCAGCGCAATCAGCGAGCCGAAGCTGTGGCCAATCAGCGCGGCTTTTTCGATCTTCAGCGCATCGAGCAGCGCGATGACGGTGTCGGCCGCTTCTTCGACGCTTTGCGGTGGTGTGCCTGCGCTTTTGCAGTGCCCGGGCAGGTCAATGGCCAACACGTTCCAGCCGTGGTGGGCCAGGTAGCGGGTTTGCAAAATCCAGACGCTGTGGTCGTTGAGCACACCGTGGATGAACACGGCGGTCGGTTGCGCGGGGTTGAAGTCTTTGCCGCCGGTGTAGGCGTAGAGCTCGTGGCCTTGGACAGAGATGTTCATGCGGTTTTCTCCGCTGCCTTCAGGGCCTTTTTGAGGTCATCAATCAAATCGTCGGGGTCTTCCAGACCAATCGACAAGCGGATGGTGCCGGGGCCGATGCCGCTGGCAGCCAAGGCCTCGTCGCTCATGCGGAAGTGCGTGGTGCTGGCCGGGTGGATCACCAGGCTGCGGCAGTCGCCCACATTGGCCAGGTGGCTGAAGACTTTGAGGGTCTCGATGAACTTCTGGCCTTGGGTCCGCGAGCCCTTGATGTCGAAGCTGAACACGGAGCCCGCACCGCGTGGCAGCAGTTTTTGCGCCAAAGCATGCGAAGGGTGGCTCTCCAGCATGGGGTGGCCCACTCGACTGACCAGCGGGTGCGCCGCCAGAAATTCCACCACCTTGGCGGTGTTGTCCATGTGGCGGGCCATGCGCAGGGGCAGGGTTTCGATGCCTTGCAAAATCAGCCAGGCGGTGTGCGGGCTCATGCAGGCGCCAAAGTCGCGCAGGCCTTCGCGCCGCGCACGCAGCAAGAACGCGCCCACGGTGCTTTCCTCGCTGAAGACCATGTTGTGAAAGCCTTCGTAGGCTTGGCTCAGCTCGGCGAATTTGCCGGATTTGTCCCAGTCAAAACTGCCGCCATCGACCACCACACCGCCCACCACGGTGCCGTGGCCCGAGAGGAATTTGGTGGCCGAGTGGTAGACCAGATCGGCCCCGTGGTCAAAAGGCTTGATCAGCCAGGGCGAGGTCAGGGTGGAGTCCACCAGCAGCGGCACACCGGCCTCGTGCGCGATGGCGCTGATGGCCGGGATGTCCAGCACATCCAGGCCCGGGTTGCCCACGGTTTCGCCAAAAAACAGCTTGGTGTTGGGCTGCACGGCGGCTTTCCAGGCGTCCAGATCGCCCGGCTTGACGAAGGTGGTGCTGATGCCAAAACGGCTCAGGGTGTAGTGCAGAAGGTTGTGTGAGCCGCCATACAGGGCGGTGGACGCCACGATGTGTGAGCCCGCCCCCATGAGCGTGGCAATGCTCAGGTGCAGTGCCGCTTGCCCGCTGGCGGTGGTGATGGCGCCAATGCCGCCTTCGAGCGCCGAGATGCGTTGCTCCAGCACCGCGTTGGTCGGGTTGCTGATGCGGCTGTACACATGCCCCGGGCGCTCCAGGTTGAACAGGGCGGCGGCCTGGTCGCTGGACTCGAACACAAACGAAGTGGTCAGGTGGATCGGCACCGCACGGGCGCCGGTGGCCGGGTCGGGGCCAGCGCCTGCGTGCAGGGCGAGGGTGTCAAATCCGGGGTCGCTGTAACCGGCCATGAAAATCTCCGAAAAAAGAAAGTGTGCGGCAAGCTTGATTCGCTACGCTTTGTATCCATTGTGGGCTATATTGATACTCAAATTCACTGCGACTCGACCCTCAGGAGACACAACATGAAAGTCAGCGACATCCTCCGCGTCAAAGGCAACACCTTGTTCACGGTCAAGCCCGAAGAGCCTTTGTCCGAAGCCATGAGCTTCATGGCTGAAAAAGACATCGGCTCTCTGGTCGTGATGGCCAAGGGTGAACTGGCCGGCATGCTGACTTTCCGAGAGGTGATCCAGCGCATCGTCAAGAACGGCGGTCAGGTGGGCAACACCACCGTCAATGACGCGATGGACAAGCAACCCCTGACTTGCACCAGCGAAACCGATCTGGACGAAGTGCGCCGCATGATGCTGGACCGCCATGCGCGCTACATGCCCGTCATGGACGAGCGCATGCTGATGGGCGTGATCAGCTTTTACGACGTGGCCAAGGCCGTGGTGGATGGGCAGAACTTTGAAAACAAGATGCTCAAGGCCTACATCCGCGACTGGCCCGACGAGGCCAATGCGGTGCCAGACGTCAAGATCTGAGCCATGGTTTGATGCACAGGGCCTGATGCCGTCAAGGGATCAGGCCCTTGTCTTTGGGGCGTGCCCATTCGGGGATAATCCCTCACATGAGCGGCAATACCTTTGGAACCCTATTCAACGTCACCAACTTTGGTGAATCCCACGGCCCGGCCATTGGCTGCGTGATCGACGGCTGCCCGCCGGGCATGGCCCTGTCGGAGGCTGACATCCAGCCCGATCTGGACCGTCGCCGTCCGGGCACCAGCAAATTTGTGACCCAGCGCAATGAGCCCGATGCGGTGCAGATCCTCTCGGGCGTGTACCAGGGCAAGACCACGGGCACCCCGATTTGCCTGCTGATCCAGAACACCGACCAGCGCAGCAAGGACTACGGTGACATCCTGCAGACCTTCCGCCCTGGCCATGCCGACTACAGCTACTGGCGCAAGTTCGGCATCCGCGATCCGCGCGGTGGTGGCCGCTCTTCGGCCCGACTGACGGCGCCCACCGTGGCTGCTGGGGCTGTGGCCAAGAAGTGGCTCAAGGAAAAATTCGGCACCACTTTTGTGGGCTGCATGACGCAAATTGGCGATGTGCCGATTGGCTTCGAGAGCTGGGACCATGTGCCCCATAACCCGTTTTTTGCCCCGGTGGCCGATGTGTCGGCGCTGGAAGACTACATGAACGCGCTGCGCAAATCGGGCGACTCGTGCGGCGCGCGTCTGCGCGTGGTGGCGCGCGGTGTGCCGGTGGGCCTGGGTCAGCCGCTGTATGACAAGCTGGACGCGGATATCGCCTACGCCATGATGGGCATCAACGCTGTCAAAGGCGTGGAGATTGGCGCCGGGTTCGCTTGCGTCACACAAAAGGGCAGCACCGCGGGTGACTCGCTGACGACAGACGGTTTTGTCGGCAACAACGCGGGCGGCATTCTGGGCGGCATCAGCAGCGGTCAGGACATCGAGGTGTCGATTGCCGTCAAGCCGACCAGCTCGATCCTGATCCCGCGCGAGACGATCGACTCCGAGGGCAAGCCCACCGAAGTCATCACCAAAGGGCGCCATGACCCCTGCGTGGGCATCCGGGCCACGCCGATCGCCGAGGCCATGCTGGCGCTTGTCCTGATGGACCATGCCTTGCTCAACCGCGCACAGTGCGGTGATGTGGCGCATGCCGTGGCCCCGATCGCCGCCGCCAAACCCTGATGCCTGACAGCCGCAAGCCGCTGCTGCCTTTTGCGGCCATGTCGGCTGCGTACTTTGCGCACATCGGTTTTTTCAACCCCTATCTGCCCCTGTGGCTCAAAGACCTGGGGCTGGGCCTGTTGGCCATCAGCGTGCTGACCTCGGTGCAGGCGGCCACCCGTTTGTTTGCGCCCTATGCCTGGGGCGCCTTGAGCGACCGCACGGGCGAGCGGGTCAAGCTGCTGCGCCTGGGCGCTGTGGTGGCGTTTGCCTCGGCTTGCCTGCTGTGGCTGGACTGGGGGCCGGTCGGGCTGGGCCTGGTGCTGCTGGTCATGTTCACCCACACCAGCTCGATGATGCCCATGAGCGAGGCGGCCATGGCGCACCTGGTCAGCCAGGGCGGGGGCTTTGATGCCAAGCGTTATGGCCGTGTGCGCCTGTGGGGCTCGCTGGGTTTTCTGGTCACGGTGTTTGTGGCTGGGGCCTGGTTTCAGGCTTTTGGCATGCACCATTTTCCGGGTTGGACGGTGTTCAGTTTGGGCGCTGTGCTGCTCAGCGCTTATTGGCTGCCTGATTTGAAAGAGGCGGTCCATGCAGAGCATGTCCACCAGCCCGTCGGGCCGGTGTTGCGCCAAAAGCCGGTGCGCTGGTTTTTTGCAGCGGCCTTTTTCCATGTGCTGTCGCACATTGGCATTTATGTGTTTTTCTCGCTGTACCTGGATGCCTTGGGTTACAGCAAAACCATGATCGGCGTGCTGTGGGCGGTGTCGGTCGCGGTTGAGATTGTCTGGTTCTTCACCCAGTCGCGCTGGCTGCCGCGCCTGCCTTTGACGGGCTGGCTGGTCGCTTGCTCGGCGGCCATGGTGTTGCGCATGGTGCTCACCACCGTGTGGGCCGATGTGCTGTGGGTGCTGCTGTTGGCGCAAGCCATCCATGCGCTGACTTTTGCAGCGCACCACACGGCTTGCATTGCCTTGTTGTCGCACCATTTCCCCGGTCGCTTGCGTGGGCGCGGCCAAGCCTTGTATACCGTGATCGCCTATGGTTTTCCGGGGGTGTTGGGTGGCTTGCTCGGTGGTGTGCTCAGTGAGCGCTGGGGTTTGCAAAGCGTGTTCGGGGCCAGTGTGCTGACCAGTGTGGTGGCCACCCTGGCGGCCTACAAGGTGTGGCGCTTGCAGCACCCGCACACGGCTTCCATAAGGGCCCTGCCATGAATCTCTTGCCTGAATTTTTGCCACCCAAGCTGCAGCACGAACTCGCCGGTGTGCAGCGCCATGTCACGCAGCACGAGGGGGCCTGCACGGTCTGGCATGCGTGGGGGGGTGCCGATCGGCCGGTGGTGGTTTTGTTGCACGGCGGCAGTGGCAGCTGGACGCATTGGGTACGCAACATTGCGCCTTTGCGTGATGCAGGCTGGCGCGTGCTGGTGCCCGATTTGCCGGGCTTTGGGGACTCCGATTTGCCCGCAGGCAGCACCGATGTGCCGCAGTTGCCTGCACACTTGCATGCCGGTCTGCAGCAGCTGGCACCGCAGGGGCCGGTGCAGGTCGTCGGTTTTTCGTTCGGGGGCATGACGGCAGGGCTGTGGCTGGCGGCGTATCCGCAAGACGCGCAAGCTCTGGTGCTGGTGGGCGCGCCCGGTCTGGGCCTGTCTTCGCCCCAGCGCACGGCCCTCAAGGGCTGGCGGCACCTGAACACGCCCCAGCAGCAAAATGAAGTCCACCGCCACAACCTGATGGCGTTGATGTTCGAGCGCCCGGAAAGCCTGGACGATCTGGCACTGGCCCTGCATGCAGCGAACGTTGCACGCGACCGCATGCCACGGCGCAGACTCTCGTCCACCCCCATCGTGGCCGAAGCGCTGCCACGCGTGCAGGCCCGGGTGAGCGCCATCTACGGCGAGCACGATGCCCTCTACCGCCAGCGCCTGCCCGAAGTGCGCGAGGCTCTGCCGCTCTGGGCCTCGAACTGGGGTCAGTGGCACACCGTGGCAGGGGCTGGGCATTGGGTGCAGTACGAGGCGGCGGATGAATTCAATCTGGCGTTGTCCGGCATCTTGACCTCGCAGCTTGTTTGAGGGCAGCGCTTGCTTGTCCCTGCGCCGCATTGGGTTGATGGGCCAGCTTGGCGCCGTTCAGGCGAGCTGCGTTCAGAATAGTGCCCTTGTCTTCCCCGTTTTTGAATTTGCGAAAGCCACCCATGACCACCCCCTTGAAAATTGATTTCGTCTCTGACATCGCCTGCCCTTGGTGCGCCGTGGGTTTGAGCTCGCTCGAAAAAGCGCTGGAGCGTTTGCAAGGCGAGGTCCAGGCCGAGCTGCACTTTCAGCCTTTTGAATTGAACCCCCAGATGCCACCCGGTGGTCAGGATCTGGGTGAGCATTTGACAGAAAAATACGGCTCCACAGCCGAGCAGCAGGCGCAGATTCGCCAGACCATTGCGGCGCGCGGTGCCGAGGTGGGTTTTGAGTTCCATCCCGGTGGGCGTGGCCGCGTGTACAACACGTTTGAAGCGCACCGCTTGCTGCATTGGGCCGAGGGGCAGGGCGCTGGCCTGCAGCACGCCTTGAAAAAGGCTTTGCTGCGCGCTTACCAGGGCCGAGCCGAATGTGTTGAGGACCCCGAGGTGTTGCTGGCTGCGGTGGCCGAAGCCGGGCTCGATGCCGAGGCAGCGCGTGCGGTGCTGGCCAGCCAGGACAACGCCCTTGCGGTGCGCGAGCGTGAGCACTTCTACACGCAGGCGGGCATCCGTTCGGTGCCTGCGGTCATCATCAACGACCGCCATCTGATTTCAGGCGGCCAGCCGGTTGAGGTGTTCGAGCAGGCTTTGCGTCAGATCGCAGCGGGCCAAGTGTCCTGAATCGGGCCAGTCATTCCAGGAAATTTCAGATGCCTGCTTCCAGAACGCCCGTCCTGTTCGTCTCGCATGGTTCGCCCATGTTTGCGCTCGACCCGGGCACCACCGGCCCTGCCTTGAGCGCCTGGGTGCAAGCGCAAGCGCCCGCCAGCCAATTGCGCGGCATCGTGATCATGTCGCCGCACTGGATGACGCGTGGCATTGGCGTCATGAGCACGCCGCAGCCTGAAACCTGGCACGACTTTGGCGGTTTCCCCGAGGCGCTGTACCAGCTGCAGTACCCGGCCCAGGGCGACCCGGCGCTGGCCAAGCAAGTGCTTGCGCTGTTGCAAGCCGCCGACTTGCCTTGTGGCGAAGACCCTGAACGGCCTTATGACCACGGCGCGTGGGTGCCCTTGCGCCACATGTACCCCGAGGCCAATGTGCCGGTGGTGCAGGTGTCCTTGCCAGCGTATGTACCGACATCGGTGATTTATGCCATAGGCCAGGCCCTGGCACCGCTGCGCGAGCAGGGCATCTTGCTGATGGGCTCGGGTGGCATGACGCACAACCTGCGCGAGTTGCGCCGCGTGCAGGGACCGACCGAGCCGTATGTGACGGCCTTTTGCGATTGGGTCGAGAGCACCTTGCAAAGCGCTGACCTGAGCGCCATGCTGGACTACCGTGCCCGCGCGCCCGGTGCCGAGCGCGCACACCCCACGGATGAGCATTTCCTGCCGATCTACTTTGCCTTGGGCGCGGCCGGTTGGGGTCAAAGCCCGGAAGTCTTGCCGCACTACATCAGCCACGAGGTGGTGTATTCGTCCTTGTCCATGGACGCGTTCAGCTTTTCATGACAAGCGCACTGGCGCTGTTGTGATATGTGATGCTTTGACTTGGCCGAGTTACCCCCGTGCACTGTGCGTCAAGCTGTGGATAAGCCCATGAACAAGCTCTGAGACCCGCATGCCTGTTGGGTTTAAAGCGATTGCTTGATATTTGTGCAGTGCCTTGATGTGGGCAGTCGTCGGAGCTGAAGCTCCGATCTGCGGGCTTTCAGCAATGATTGGATTGGCATCCAGGCGGTTTTTTATTTGTAGGTCGGAGCTTCAGCTCCGACATTCGTGGGGCTATCACAGGCTCATGTCGGGGCTGAAGCCGCCGACCTACCGATGCAAGCCGGTTTCAGCCCAGCGCTTTGGCGATCTTGTGGCGCGGCACCGTGGTCTTGGGGCACTGGCCTTTGGGCAGATCAAACCACTGGCGCACATCGGTGTCCACCCCCACGCCGTGCATGAAGTTGTAGATGGCTTTTTTGAGGCCCTGGCCCAGCAGGTCGTGGTCCACCCCTGGGGGCATGCGTGTGGGGTCGACAAAGCCCACATCGTTCTTGGCAAACGTGCCTTCGGGCAGGGGCAAGAGCTTCACGCCATAGGCCTCGGGGTTTTGGCCCACGGGTGAATGCACGGTGCAGACAAAGCGGTGGAAAAAGCCGCTGTGGATGCAGCCGTTTTCAAACAGCTGGCGCACGTATTCGAGCGCGTCCACCGTGTCCTGCACGGTCTGCGTTGGAAAGCCGTACATCAAATAGGCATGCACCAGCACGCCTGCATCGGCAAAGCCTTTGGTGACTTGCGCCACCTGCTCAACCGAGACACCTTTTTTCATCAAGGCCAGCAAGCGGTCGGACGCGACTTCGAGCCCACCCGACATGGCGATGCACCCGCTTTGCGCCAGCAGCTCGCACAGTTCGGGCGTGAAGGTTTTCTCGAAGCGGATGTTGCCCCACCAAGAGATTTGCACGCCCCGGCGCAGGATCTCTTCGGCCAGGGCCTTGAGCATTTTGGGTGGCGCGGCTTCGTCCACAAAGTGAAAGCCGGTCTGGCCCGTCTCGGCCACGATGCGCTCGATGCGGTCCACCAGCGTGCTGGCCTGCGCGGTTTCGTAGCGGCTGATGTAGTCCAGGCTCACGTCGCAAAAGCTGCACTTCTTCCAGTAGCAGCCGTGCGCCACCGTCAGCTTGTTCCAGCGCCCGTCGCTCCACAGCCGGTTCATGGGGTTGAGCATGTCCAAAAGCGACAGGTATTGGTGCAGCGGCAGGCCGTCCCAGGTGGGCGTGCCCACGTCTTCAAAAGCGATGTCGGGCTCTTGCAGGTTGATGTATTGCACTTGGCCCGCGTCGTTTCGGATGAAGGTGCGTTGCAGGCGCTGGGCGCTGCGCTGGCCTTGCAGGTGCTCGATCAGGCTGAGCAGCGGGCGCTCGCCGCCGTCGAGCGTGACGTAGTCCACATGGTCGAACACGCGGGCGTCTTTCAGCTCGCGCAGCTCGGTGTTCACAAAACCGCCGCCCAGGCCGATGCGGATGTGCGGGTGTGCCCGCTTGATGCATTGGGCCACACGAAAGGCCGCATAGACCGAACCGGGGAAGGGCACCGATAGCAGCACCAGTTGCGGCTGGTGCCGCTCAATGGCTTGCAGGGCCAAGCGCTCCAGCGTGCTGTCGATCAAATTGGGCGGCTGGGCCAGCGCCTCAGCCAAAGCGGCAAAGCTCGGCTGGCTGGCGGCCAGGCGTTCGGCGTAGCGCACGAATTCAAAACCAGCATCCACCGCATCGCGCAGCACATCGGCCAGGTCGTTCAAATACAGCGTGGCCAGGTGCCGGGCGCGGTCGGTCTGGCCCAAAGCGCCAAAGGCCCAGCCAATCGGGTCACCCGTGCCGTCGTCGTCATAGGCGTCGAGCGCCGCAAAGCGCGGGCCTTCGGGCAAAAAGCCCCGGCTGGCAATGCGATGGCTCAGGGTGCTGTCGCGGCCTTGCAAAAAGGCGATCACCGGGTCGATGCTGACGGCGTAGTCGTTGAAGTGGTCGAGGAAAAAATTGACTGGCCCCGAGCGGTCTTCCTCCGGCAAGGCCAGCGCTGCATCGCGCAAATCCGTCAGGCCTTGTTTGTTCAGCAAAGCCAACACCGTGGCCAGCGCCAAGTCTTCTTGCACCGCATCGATCCCCCGCGAACGCAAAAAACCCGTCAGGTAAGCCGTGGACGGGTAGGGCGTGTTGAGCTGCGTCATCGGCGGGATGAGGCTCAGGACTTTGAACGGTGCGGGGCTGTGCATGACGGGGCTGGGGGGCGGATCGGATGGGTGATTATCGGTGCTCAGGCCTTAACATCAGGGCCTTTCGCCTTGAAGTGAGCCCGCCTTTGTCCGAATCCCCCGCACCCCTGCCCATGCCCTTGACCGATTTTTCGGCCCTGGTGTTGCGGGCGCCCGAAGAGGCCAAGCTCAGTCCGGCGCAAAAGCGCTTCAATGAACTGCTCGCCCGCATCGAACACCTGACGCACCAGGTGCAACGGTTGCAGGCCTGGTCGGATCGACATCGGCATGCGCATGTGCAGGCCTTGTACCAGGCTGCGCAGCAAACTCGCGAGTTGCGCAAAAACCTGTTGCTGTTTTTGCACGATCAGTTGCACAGCGCCGACCTGACGGCGCAGCAGCAACGCATGGCCCGCAACAAACTGCGCAGTCTGCTCGATCTTTTGTCAGCCGTGGCCGATCCGCAGGTGCAGGCGCTGGCCGATTTGTATGTGTCCAGCGATGACGATCAGGAGGAGGCCGAAGCATTGGCCGAGGCCGCCGAACGTGTGCGTGCCAAAATCGAAGCCGCTTTGGGCCAGCCCATCGAGAACCCCTGCCAATACCGCACCCCCGAAGCCATGGTGGCCGCAGGCATGCGCCAGTGGCAGCGCCAGCAGCAAGCCGATGACGAGCGCAAGTCGGCCAAGCGTGCCGCCCGTAAAGCCAAAAACAAACCGGCTGTGCAGGAAAAAGCCGAGCTGCAGCAGACCGATGCCAAGACCACTTTGCGCACCATTTTCCGCCAGCTGGCCAGTGCCTTGCACCCGGACCGTGAGCCCGATGCGCAAGAGCGTGAACGCAAAACGGCCTTGATGAGCGAGGTCAATGCGGCCTACGAAAAAGCCGATCTGACCACCTTGATGCGCCTGCAAATGCAGATCACACAGGGGGCACCGGGTGCCAGTTCACGTCTGGCCGATGACAAGTTGGCGGCCATGTGTGTGTTGCTCAAGGAGCAGGTGACGGCTTTGGAGGACGACCTGGACCAGCTGCAGTTTCGCCTGTCACGCGAGTTGTGCATGCCGGTGCGGGCCGATGCCGATGAAGCCTCGATGACCCTGGCCCTGCAGCGCATGCAAGCCGATCAGCGGCACGAGGTGGACAGTTTGCAAGCCGATTTGCGCCGCATCCAATCCGAGGTGGAACTCAAACGCTGGCTGAAAGAGCAAGCGCAGCTGGCCAAAGAAAAAGCCCGAGAGGACGTCTCGGGCTGGTGGGGCTGAAGCCGCGTTTGGGTCAGGCGGTGAGCTTTTGGTAGGCCGCTTCGTCCAGCAAGCTGTCCAGATCGGCAAGATCAGTCAGGCGGGCTTTGAAGAACCAGCCTTGGCCCAGTGGGTCGGAGTTGGCCAGCGATGGGTCGGCGCGCAGGGCTTCGTTGACCTCGATGATTTCACCCCCTGCGGGCATGTGCACGTCGGCAGCGGCCTTGACCGATTCCACCACGCCAGCGACGGCTTTGGCGGCAAAGGTTTGGCCCAGGGCAGGCAGGTCCACAAACACGATGTCGCCCAGCGTGTCTTGTGCGTGAACGGTGATGCCCATGGTAGCCACGTCGCCCTCGCGTTGCAACCAGGTGTGTTCGTCAGAGAAAAGGAAGGACATGTGCGGCTTATCGACGGGGGTCTTGAATCAGGAAACGCCCCGAAAGGCGTTTTGTTTTTTTGATTATAGGCAGTCTTATTGGAAGCCCATCACATGCGGCAGCCAGTTGGACAGGGCCGGCACAAAGGTCAGCAAGACCAGCACCACACCGTGCGCCCACAGGAAGGGTTTGAGCTCGCGGGTCAAGTCGCTCAAAGGCACTTTGGACACATTGGAGGTCACGAACAGCAAGCCTCCCACAGGCGGCGTGATCATGCCCAAGGTGAGGTTGTAGATCACCACCATTGCAAAGTGGATCGGGTCAATGCCCAGCTTGGCCGCCACGGGGGCCAGAATCGGCACCAGCACCATCACGCCCGGCAATGGCTCGATGAAGATGCCAAAGATCAGCAGGAAGATGTTGATGACGATCAGGAAAGTCCAGGTGTTCAGCTGCATGCTGGAGATCCAGCCCGCCACCGTCTGGGGCATGCCTTCGATGGTCAGGATCCAGGCGAACGAGGCGGAGGTGCCGATGATCAGCAGCACCGATGCCGTGAGCAAGGCCGAACGCGACAGGATGTCGGGCACGGCTTTCCACTCCAGCGTGCGGTAAATGTATTTGCCACAGATGAGGGCGTAGAACACGGCGACCACCGAG